>Ga0315282_10004320_pt1 | contig 24779 bp, 29 predicted proteins | sample YL17G07_20_MG_FD_203693 | JGI IMG/M metagenome (GOLD analysis project Ga0315282, IMG submission 203693) | Sediment microbial communities from Yellowstone Lake, YNP, Wyoming, USA - YL17G07_20 | ecosystem: Environmental > Aquatic > Freshwater > Lake > Sediment | place: USA: Wyoming | collected... | reverse complement strand
TTTCAATAGTTCCTTTCATATAATTAATGTATGGGCAGATAGAGAAAAATGCTTATTCTTTAAAAATATATGAAGAAGTATGAGGACGGTGAGAAAATGAGAATAACATTGAGTGTGATTAAAGCGGATGTAGGGGGTTATGTCGGGCATAGCTCTATTCATCCTGATTTGATTAAAAAAGCAGAGGAAGAGCTATCCAGAGCAGGACTTGTAGATTTCAGAGTGATGAGCTGTGGAGATGATTTAGAATTAATAATGACACATGGCAAAGGCGTGGATAACAAGGATATACACCAGTTGGCCTGGAATACATTTTTAGCATGCACGGAAGTGGCGAAAAAATTGAAACTGTACGGAGCTGGCCAAGATCTTTTGGCGGATACATTTTCAGGAAATGTGAAAGGCATGGGGCCTGGAGTGGCGGAGATGGAATTTGAAGAAAGAACTTCCGAGCCAATAATAGTTTTTATGGCTGACAAAACTTCCCCGGGAGCATGGAATTACATACTTTACAAAATTTTTGCGGATCCATTCAACACAGCTGGTTTGGTGATAGATCCGAAGTTGGTTCCGGGATTTACATTCGAAGTCCATGACACAATAGGGGGAAAGAGTATTGAGTTGAAATGCCCAGAGGAACTTTATTATTTACTAGCATTCATAGGAACACCTGGAAGATACTGTATAAAGTCTGTAAAAAGAAATGTGGATGGAGAGATTGCAAGTGTCTCTTCGACCCAAAGGCTAAGTCTGATAGCTGGAAAATATGTAGGAAAAGACGATCCTGTCTGTGTTGTAAGATCGCAGGCCGGGCTACCGGCGATTGGAGAAATTTTGGAGCCGTTTTCTTTTCCACACATAGTTGCTGGCTGGATGAGGGGTTCTCATAACGGACCGCTGATGCCTGTTTCCTTTGCAAACGCGAGATGCACGAGATTTGATGGCCCGCCAAGAGTTATAGCAGCTGGTTTTCAATTGGCAGATGGTAAACTGATAGGACCGAATGATTTGTTTGATGACCCAGGATTTGATTTAGCAAGGCAGAAGGCCAATGAAATTGCTGATGTCTTAAGGGCGCATGGGCCATTCGAACCTCACAGACTTCCGTCGGAAGAATTGGAATACACCACCCTTCCTCAAATTCAGGAGAAATTGAAAGACAGATGGAAGGTAATAGAATAAAAGATGGGAAATGCTTATGGAAATGAAAACACCAATACTGATAATAAATTTTAAAGTTTACGATAATTCCATTAAAGACACGATTAAAATTGCAAATATTGTTAAAAGAGTTTCTGAAGAAACTGGAGTTAACATAGTCGTTGCGCCTTCTCACATCTCTTTGAAAGAAACTGCAGGAATTGTTCCAACGTTTGCTCAGAGCATCGACCCACTTAACCCAGGCCCATATACTGGAAGCGTCATAGCAGAAGATCTGAAGGGAGCTGGAGTTGCAGGAGCCATAATCAACCATTCGGAAAAAAGGTTGAATGCCGAAGTTGTGGAAAAATGCGTGAGGAGATGTAAAGAGAATAGTTTGATATCAGTGGTTTGCGTTGAAAATCAGGAAGAAGCAAAATCATATTCGGAATTCAATCCCACCTATATTGCGATAGAGCCGCCAGAACTGATTGGGAAAATTTCAGTTACACAAGTTAATCCAAAAATCATAGAGGATGTTGTAAAATCTGTAAATGTCAAGGTTTTATGCGGAGCTGGAATTAGAACTAAAGATGATATAAAAAAAGCTTTGGAACTTGGAGCTGTTGGTGTATTGGTTAGTTCTGGGATAGTGAAAGCGGAAAATATTGAAGAGTCGCTGAGAGAAGCTGTGAAAGGATTTTTATAACAAGTTCATCTCAAAATTTTTGAAGCCCAAGTCGAATATATCAAGAAAATTGCTGCTGAAATAATAAAAACTATCCCAAACCCGAAATTTTGGATCAAGAATCCTGCCGCTGCCTGGCTTATGCTGGTTGCTACGTTCATTCCAAAGAGTAATAAACCGATGTCGCTCGCATAAGATTTTCTATTCACCGTAAGAGTGAAAATTCCCTCGTAACATCCATCCGTAACTCCAACGCCTATTCCGAACAAAAGAAAAACTATTGTAACGAGGGGTAAATTGGCAAAACCTAGTATTGAAAGAGTTATCGCATATAAAATTCCGCCATAAAGCAGGAGTTTGCTAAGATTCCCTTTTTTTGTGTAGACGTAAAGGAAAAGTCCGGAGATTACGGTCTGCATGCCAATCAATATTCCGATCGTCTCCACATTGAATCCAGCACTGTTTAGGAAAAGCGGAAAAATGTATCCACCGATAAATCCGTAAGACAAACCAGCCACGATAAACGCGAGGATAAGTTTTTTGAAAGATTTGTCTCTTTTTCTGAAATCTAGATTATCCAAAGCGCTTCTCACAAACTTTTTTCTGTTTTTTTCATCCTTTATTCCGAAAGCTGCTAAAATACCGATTAGTCCGATAATAAAAACGAGGAGAAGTGCTCCTGAATAAAGAAACCACACTATCAGAAAACCTACAATCAAACTGCTAATTCCCCAGACAATATATCCGACAGTTCTCATGATAACAAGATCTTTTCTTGGTTCTTTGCTAACATCCAAAACATATGCCCGATTAACAGACCAAAACGCAGAGCCTCTTATTGCCTGGATGGTGTTTCCATACAAGAAATGGAAAGGTGTTTTTGCAAAATAAAAAATTGCTGACGTAACCGAAGTTAATGCGCCGTGGGAAGCGAAAAATATTCTTCTTCCGACCATATCGCTTATTGCGGCAAAACCCATTCTCGCCAATTGAAAAATAAATGGAACGGCTGCGAAAACTAATCCTATCGTGGTAATGTCGATTTTTCTTTCAACCATCATTAAAGGGATTAGTATATACAAAATTGCGTCGGTAAAAGAATGGAAAGATTGGATGAGCAAAGCATTTTTAATTTTCCTCATAGAAATCGGCTACTGAAATTTTTCATATCAATCTATTGATTTTTCAAGAATAAATTAAAATTTGCGTAAATGATGAAAAAATAGAAGGAAAAAGAAAAGAAAATTCAAAAATCTATAAAATTTATTCTTACTCTTCTTCTGGAGCTTCTGCTGGTGCTTCTGCTGGAGCTTCTGCTGGAGCTTCTTTGGTCACTTCTGCAGTTTCTTCAGCAGGTACCTCGACTTCTCCTGAACCTTCGCCTACTTTTTCTCCAATAGCGAATCTGTTTCTAACTTCTTTTATTTTTATTCTAACTTTTTCACCTTGTTTGACTCCATTTACGAAGACGACGAAATTCTTTACTCTGGCAATTCCGTCACCTTTAGAGCCAACTTCGCTTATTTCAACGTCGTATTCTTCTCCTACATTAACAGGCTTTGGCAAATCTGCTCCACGATCGTCGTAACCTCCACCAAAACCGCCTCTTCCTCTAAAACCTCTTCTTTCGAATCTCATTAAGTTAACCTCCTTTGACAATCTATCCAGAACCAGTCACTTTAGTTCTGAATAACAAAACTAAGAACCAGTCCCACATAGTTCCTTAAATTCATCCTCCGTTTTTAATATTTATTATTCTTCCATTAGGTATTTAAACTTGACTTTTTCAACTTTTTAAGCTCTTCTTTCTAATTCATTTTAAGATGGTAGAGGACAAAAGTATAGAAAAAATGTACATAGATTCTGCAGGAAAATTGAGGGCTTGCTTACCGAAGTTTATTATTTTCTTGGGTTTTGCTTATATCATTTGGTTTATAGGAACGACGTATTTCATTCCTGTGAGCCGTGGTGTTTTCATTGGAGCAATAGAAGCGACTAGACTTGACAGTGTTCTGATTTTGGTCGTTGTATTGGTATTCATCACAGCTTCGTTCTTGGAGATAACCCATGTCGCAGACGCCTGTGCTGGATTGTCATTGGCCTACATGACACATAACGAAGATACTGTGAACCATGTGAGATTCAGAAAGATGAGGAGAGCTTTCAGAACAGTTTTATATATAATCCCTTTTGGCGTAGCATTTTTAATATTCGGAAATTTGTTGAATCAAATCAACACTTTGTTCAGCACAGTAATCCCGATAGTAATAGTTATTTGGTTGGTTGTTGGTTCTGTGTTGCTGGCAATGGTATTGGGTGTAGAACTAGAAGAAACTGCCAAAGCTTTTTCCGAAAAGATGAGGAAGAAGAAAGCTCAAAAGCCAAGTTGAGCTTTTGCCGAGGCAGACATTCTTTTTGGAGTCCAAGGCGGATCCCAAACTAATTTTATATCAACTTCTTTCACGCCTTTTATCTTCTTGACTTTTTGTTTGATGTCTTCTGTTATCATCGAGGACATGGGACAACCGGGAGAAGACAAAGTCATTTTTATGCCGACATTACTCCCTTTCACTTTCACGTCATAGATTAGGCCCATATCCACTACATTTACAGGAATCTCTGGATCATAACATTCTTTCAAAACCTTCATCACATCTTCTTTATCTACCATAAACTCACTTTACAAAATTGTTTTGCATAAATAAAAAACCTTTCTCAATCAAAAATTTCATAAATTTAAATCTTACTGTCAATATCATTAGCAGTGGTTTCATGGACAAAAGAGAAGAGGAAAGATTTGAAAATGTATCAGAGATTGATTTGGAATCACTTTTAGAAAGTATGCGAGACATCAGAAAAGAAGTGGAAGAACTCAAGAAGAATATTGAATGGATGTCCAAGAGGGCTTTTGTAGCTCCGGAAGTCGCACTTGCTCCCAGAGAAGTAAGAGTCAGAGAGCTCGCTGCCCCAAGATATAAGGTAAAAAATATTGCTCTGGCAGATCAAGGCAAACTGAAAATAGAATGGGCGGAAAAACATATGCCTGTTCTGATGAAAATCAGAGAAGAATTTGAAAGGACAAAGCCTCTTCAAGGAATAGTTATAGGCGCTTGTTTGCATATCACGAAAGAGACTGCTGTTCTGGCCAAGGCATTGAAGGTTGGAGGAGCGGTAGTTGCTCTTTGCGGATCTAATCCTTTATCCACTCAAGACGACATAGCCGCGGCTTTGGTGAAAGAAGGAATTAATGTTTTTGGTTGGAGGGGGGTGAATAATGAAGAATATTATTGGTGCATGAATCAAGTTCTAGATTTCAAGCCTAACATAACCATGGACGACGGAGCGGATTTGATATCGACTATTCATTCGAAGAGAAGGGAATTGATAGAAAATGTGTATGCTGGCTCTGAAGAAACCACTACTGGTGTGATAAGATTGAGGGCGATGGAGAAAGATGGGGAGTTGAAATATCCTGTCATAGCTGTAAACGATACACCAACGAAAAGATTGTTCGACAATTATTACGGAACTGGGCAGAGCACCATAGATGGTATACTGAGGGCTACGAACATTTTGCTCTCTGGAAAAAGTTTTGTCGTTTGTGGATACGGACAGTGCGGAAAGGGGGTGGCGGCAAGAGCAAAGGGCATGGGTTCTAATGTGACAGTAGTTGAAGTCGATCCAGTTAAGGCTTTGCAAGCTTCTATGGACGGTTACAGGGTTATGAATATGGAGGAAGCTGCAAGAACGGGTGACATATTTTTGACAGTTAGCGGAGATAAAGAAGTGATTCGCGGAGAGCACATGAGATTGATGAAAGATGGAGCTATTCTGGCCAATTCGGGCCATTTCAATGTGGAAATATCTATTCCTGATTTGGAAAAATTGTCCAAGAGCAAGAGAAAGATAAAGGAAAATGTAGATGAGTATGAGTTGGAAGGTGGAAAGAAAATGTATCTTTTGGCTGAAGGTAGGTTAGTAAATCTGGCCGCAGCTGAAGGCCATCCGTCAGAAGTTATGGACATGTCATTTTCCAATCAGGCTTTATGTTCGGAATGGATTGCAAGAAACCAAGGGAGATTGCAGACTAAAGTTTATGACGTTCCTAAGGAGATTGACGAGAGGGTGGCAAAACTAAAACTGGAATCGATGAAAATCAACATAGAAAAACTTACTCCAGAGCAAAAGGAATATCTGGAAAGTTGGAAAGAAGGAACTTAGATTCATTGTTTTTCTATAATTCAAACGCCGAGGCTGTGCCTATGACTACAATTCAAATACACTTACTTCTTTCTGAGTTTGTGATAAATCCAAAAGATTAGACAAGAAATCAAATATGAAATTATAATCCCAAATATAAAAAATGGATACGAAACTATTCCAGCATAAAATGGGGTATACATCATAAAAAGATTTAATAAAGATAACAAACCTGGGCATGATGCAGGAGGAAGAGCGCAAGAACCTCTATAAACTGAAATTGGAAAGAAAATTAGTATAACTAAAAATAGAACTATTTTTTTCCAATCTGGCCTTAAAAATTCTTTTAGATTCATTAATTAATATTTTGATTTTTAATTAAAAATGCATTACAAATCGTAATGTAAGCGCCGAGGCTGGGAACTGAGATATCGTATCAATTTTGTAGGCTCAAGAAATTAACAATCGTTGATTCGACCAAAACATCAATTGTATCAATTGTTGGTAGATTTTTATTACTCAACATCAATGCTAATTCTGTGCATCCTAAAACTACAATTTCTGAGCCTTTTTCTAAATATTTTTGACAAATTTTCTTAACAACTTCAGTTTGTTTATTTGTTTCATTACCCTTGTTGAAATTGAAAATTGAATCAGTCAATTGTTTCATTTCTTTGACAGAAGGATTGATATATTTTATTCCATCAAATTTGTACAAACCTTTTTTAATTGTACTAGGTGTTCCCAATATAGTCACAGTTTTTATTTTATTTTCAGCCAAACTTTTCTTCAATTCATTTCTCAAATCTAAAATTGGAGTTTTAATCTCTTTTTGTAATTTACCATAGAACAAATGAATTGTATTGCAAACCATGACAATAAAGTCTACTTTATTTTCTTCTAATTGCTTCAAACCTTCTATATAAATGTTCAGATCCTTTTTTGAAATCTTATCGTAGATTAGTTCGGGTGCTGGTATGCTGTTGATAAATATTTGTGGATAATCTCTATTATTTTTAATCAATCTTTTTTCCTGTAGCCTTTTAATTAACTTATTGTAAAATATTCCTGTTGCTTCTGGACCAATTCCACCCAAGACGCCAATTTTAATGGAGCCACCGAGAATTGAAATCTACAGATTTATCTAAGAAAAAGTAAGTTCTAGAGCCACCGACAATTTCTTTTCATACTCATACCTATTAGTTTTCTTAACTAGTATTTAAAATTTACTCTATACTTCAAAATACCTTCAGATACTTCAAGGTATCAGCGCCGAGGCAGGGATTTGAACCCAGATGGGCTTGCGCTGGAGGGGAGATTTGAACTCCCATGAGCTTTCGCTCGCCAGTTTTCGAGATTCATCATTAGTTCTGGTGCCCTACCTGATTAGGCGACTCCAGCACATAAAAACTCTTTAATTTGTTTAATTTAACTTTATGGTTAAATCCTATTGTTTTTAAAAATTTAAGGCGATCTTGCTTCTTGTTTATGTTAAGTAAATAATTCACATTCCAATTTTTGTTGGGTCTTTCATATCTGTAAATTTTAGTTCCTATATTCCAGTTTGTTAGTAATTTTGATATTTCTTTCAGGCCTTTCTCATTCACTGATTGTAGTTGAATATATTTTTTACTAACATATCCATCACAATCAAAATAGGCACGCAACCAAAATCGTACAATTTTTTTATCATTTTTTATTATTTTTGGTATACTCCATGAAAGAGAACCAAATTTTGCTAGCTTTAACAAATCAATGCAAGCTTTTTTATTCTGAATTTGCACATAAAAATAATTTCCCATATTTTTTGCATGCGGGGTGACTCCGTATAGTTGTTCAAACACATATAGAAATCTTTTCAAAACTGATTCATGATCGGGATAAAATCTAAATTCATAATGACTTTTACCTGTTTTTTCTTTTCTTATGAAAACACTTCCATCAGCAGCTAGAAATCCACATAACTCGGCGATTAATTTTAATTTAGTCATAATTATTTTTTATCTTCAAATTATAAGTTTTAGTATTAGGTGCACTACCTAGTTATGCGACCTCGGCAAACCGTATATTTAATACTTGATTGTATATTTATTTCTAAGGGTTCCGTGACGAAAAAAATCATTCTCATAACAACCAACCGTGGAAAGGTGGCAGAAATACAAGAGCATTTGAAGAAATTTCAAATTGAAGTTGTAGGAAAAGATGTTGAAATCCCAGAGATAAGATCAGATAATCAAGAAAAGGTTGCAGAAGAGAAAGTCAAATTTGCTGTAAAGGTGGTTGGAGAAGCTGTGATAGCTGAAGATACTGGAATATATTTTGAAGCCTATAAAAATTTTCCTGGAACAAATTCCAAATGGTTGATCAACAAAGTTGGATATGAAGGTGTTTTCAAATTACTGGAAGGTAAATCAAGAAAAGCCTATTTCAAAACAACAATTGCATATTGCGAGCCAGAAGGAAAGGTTTTAACTTTTGTTGGAATCTGTAAAGGGGAGATAATAAATGAAATCAAAGGGAAACCACATCCTCGACTTCCATATGATTCTATATTCGTCCCTGAAGGGAAGGATAGGACTTTTGCTGAGATGACAATCGAAGAAAGGAATCAATTGAAACACAGAGCCAAGGCGGCAGAAGCATTTGCCAAGTGGTTTATCAAAGTTTAATTTCTTTTATTGTTTGTTTGAAATCTTTTTCTTTAAAATAAAATAGATGAGTCTCGCATTTGCAATCAGAACAGCCAAATCCTTTGACAGGCGTTGCATCTGGAAATTGGGAAACCATTCTGTTTAGAATACATTCCAATCGTTTGTCTGTTTTTATTGGAATCACAAAAATTATTTTTGCATATCTCGAATTCAGCAAATAGTCTATGTGCCAGAACAGTTTTTTCTGTTTCTTCCTGTGCCTGTTTATTCTGTTCGTCAGACCATTCATCGCTGAGCCAGAATATAGATAAACGCCTTTCAGGAAATCTATTTTCCCCAAACTCCCAACTTTTATTTTCGTGCTCCTGCTCAATTTTATGATCAGGCAATAGATTCCTTTGTCTTGTTTCAATTTCATCACAAGTTTAATTCTTTATATGATTTTATATAAAAATATGAAGATGTTCCGAAAGACTGTTGTAATTCCTACCAACGAACCAAATCAAGTTATCAATGTGACTGATGAAATACAGAAAGTTGCGAATGAATCGAAAATAAAAAATGGCATGGTGTTTGCGAATTCTCTACACGACACAGCTTCGATAATTATTCAAGAAGGCGATTCAAGTATCTATGAAGATATGTTCGAGATGTTTGACAAAATTCTTCCTTTGAAAGGGAAATATTCGCACGATTACGAAGGAAATGTGAACGCCACTGCCCATCAGAAATGCAGTCTGCTCGGCACTTCTGTAAGTTTGCCTTTGGAGAATGGAAAATTAGTTTTAGGGACATGGCAACAGGTAATTTTCATAGAATTTCTAGAGCCCAGACAGAGAAAAGTTGTGGTAACGATTTTAGGTGAATAAAATTAAAAAACCGATCATTTCCATCATTATTCCTACATTAAATGAAGATAGATGGCTTGAAAAAAATTTAAAGTCCATAAAAAATCAAAGTTTTAAAAATTATGAAAAAATTGTTGTGGACAGTTATAGTAAAGATAAGACGGTGGACATAGCAAAAAAATATGGATGCAAATTAATTTATTGCGATGCCAATGGACCAGGATTTGCACGAAATGTTGCTAGTAAAAAATCAAATGGGGAAATACTTGTTTTTATTGACGCCGATACAACAATAGAACCAAATTTTTTAACAAAAGTAAATGAAACGTTCAAAAACAGAAAAATTGTTTGTTGCGCTCCTGAGGTAAAAATTGGTGATGGCAATATTGCTTATGATATACTTTTGAAATTATTGTGGATGATAACACATTTTTTGATTATTTTAGGAAGGCCTGGATTTGGAGGAGTGTGTATAGTAGCTAGAAAAGTAAACTTTGTAAAAATTGGAGGGTTTTCTACGGAAATGATTGAAGGCGAAGATTTAGATATGGTTTATAGAATAAGTAAAACTGGAGAAGTAAAACTAATCAACTCATGGTGTTTTACTTCTAAAAGAAGAGCAGATAAATTTGGTTTTGTGAAAATGGTTTTATTATACGGGTTTGGAATTGTAAAATTCATGTTCACGAGAAATCCAGAATTTAAGAACTTAGATATGGTATATTTTAGTGATAGGAAAAAAATATGTCTTTGATGAAATCAGAAGTATTTGAGATAAGAGAATATCAGAAGAGAATAGCTGAGACTGCAAGTGAGAAGAATACTTTAGTTGTTTTGCCAACTGGAATGGGAAAGACTTTAATCGCAGTTTTAGTTGGAACCAATAGATTGGAAAAATATCCTGAAAGCAAAATACTGATAACCGCTCCCACTAGGCCATTGAATGCCCAGCATAAAAAAAGTTTTGAGCAGTTTACTATCATAGACCAGGAAGAAATTGTTCTGATAACTGGAAAGATTAATCCAGAAGACAGAGAACAGCTGTATAAAAAAGCCAAGATTATTGTAGCCACACCACAGACAATAAAAAACGATGTGGCCAATGGGAGGTTGAATTTGGAGAATTTTTCTTTTGTGACTTTTGATGAAGCCCACAGGTGTGTCAAAGATTATGCCTATAACTACGTTGCGAAAAAATACATCGAGCAATCGAAGTTTCCATTGATTTTGGGATTGACCGCTTCTCCAGGCAGTAGCGCGACGAAAATAAAAGAGATACAGGAGAATTTGTTCATCGAAGCTGTGGAGATAAGGAGCGAGACGGATAAAGACGTGGAACCTTATGTGAAAGGAATAGACAAAGAATGGATTTATGTTGATTTTCCAAAAGAGTATCAAGAAATCAAATCTTTGCTAGAAGAGATATTGAAGGATCAGTTGTTCTGGCTGAGAGATCATCATTTGATTCAAACTCTCAAACCAAGCAGGAAACTGTTGTTGATGTTGCAAGACAGGATTGCGGCCATCTTCAAAGGCAAAAAGAATTACTCGTTGATTTGGGCCATGATGAAAACTGCCATGGCTATAAAACTTGAACATGCAATAGAACTTCTGGAAACGCAAGAAATCTCTTCTTTGAACGAATATTTGAAAAAAGTTGAGGCGAGCAAAAAAAGGACTGATCAACTGTTGATAAAAGACCAGAGGATGAAGGATGTGATGAAAAAAAGTGAGGAACTAAAAGATCTTAGGCATCCTAAAATGGAGAAATTGAAAGATTTGGTAAAAAATTTGGTAAAACAGAAGCCTGAAGTGAAAATAATTGTTTTTGCAAATTACAGATCTACTGTTGAGAAGATAAAAAATATTTTATTGGATGAAGGAATTAAAGCGGAAGAATTCATCGGGCAAGCGATGAAAGAAGGGAAGGGGTTGACACAAGAGCAGCAGATCGAGAAACTGAAGAGATTCAGAGACAGTGAGTTCAATGTTTTGGCTTCCACATCTATAGGCGAGGAGGGGTTGGATGTTCCGGCGGTTGATTATGCGATATTCTACGAACCAGTTCCTTCGGAGATAAGGATGATACAAAGAAGAGGAAGGGTCGGGAGGCAGACTACAGGAAAGATAATTTTCTTGATTACAAAAGATACAAGGGATGAAGCCTATTTGTGGGTGGCCTTCAATAAAGAGAAGAAGATGAAAGGAATATTGTATGATTTGCAAAATAGAATGGGCAGAAAACCTAAAGAGAAAAAGAAAGAGAAGAAAACTATAAAGGATTGGGTTTGATGGAAATCCAGAAATTGTTGAAACCCACAGGAAAAATAGTGATTGTCTCTGATTTCAGGGAAAAAGAGGTGATCGAGCATTTGAAAAAATTGGGGGCTATTGTAAACGAACAGCCTCTGGAAGTGGGAGACTTTGCTGCTTCCGAAAGAGTGATAATAGAAAGAAAAACTCACAGCGATTTCATTTCATCGATAATAGACGGTAGGGTTTTTGAACAGGCGAAAGCCATGAAAGAAAATTTTGAAAAACCAATTATGATGATTGAAGGCCATTCGAACAGGGAGATAAATGAAAATGCTTTGAAAGGAGCCATTGCTTCACTGCTCGTGGATTTTGGAATTTCTATTCTTTCTACAAGAAATCCTTCGGATACCGCCAAAACAATATATTGGATAGCCAAGAAAGAACAGGAAGAAGGAAGAGGCGTGGCTATAAAAGTTGGGAAGAAACCCAAAACCGAGAGGGAAAGCCAGGAATTTATAGTTGGAAGTATACCTGGCGTTTCAACAACTTTGGCAAAAAGGCTGTTGGAACATTTCGGAAGTGTGGAAAAAATATTCTCAGCATCCACAATTGAATTGGAAAAAATTGTGGGTAGGAAGAAAGCAGAAAAGATTTGGAAAATTATCAATACTTAAATTCTTATTCGATTCTAAAATAAGTATACTGGGTGACTAGTTGAGTAAAAGTTTAATAGTAGGATTTGATCCTGGAATAACAACCGGTTTAGCTATTCTTGATATTCGTGGTGGAGTTCTGTTCATTGGAAGTAAGAGGGAAGCGAATAGGAGCGATGTAATAAAAAAAATCACGAAATTCGGGAAACCTTTGATAGTTGCTTCTGATGTCAATCCCCTACCCCAGTCTGTAGAAAAGTTGGCCTCATCTGTTGGCAGTAGAGTTTACTATCCGGAGGAATCTTTACGCATAAGCGAAAAGGTCGAACTTACAAGAGATCATGAAATAGAAATCAAAAATCACCATGAAAGAGATGCCTTGGCTGCGGCAATCAAAGCATACAAAAATTATAGAAGTTTGTTTTTGAAGATCGAACAAACTGTCAACGAAATTGGTTCTCCTGAACTTTTTGAGGATGTTGCCAGAAAAGTTGTGAAAGAAGATGTAGAAAATATAATGGATGGTATAGACGAGATTGTTGAAAAAAAGAAAGTGGTGGAAGAGCCGAAGGTTGAAATTAAAAAAACTGTGAGAGAGGAAGATTATCAAAAATTGATAGAAAAATTGCAAGAGAGGCTGAAGCAGAAAGATTCTGACCTGAAAATAGTTAGAGATCACGTGCAAAAACTGCAAGAGGCATCCCATCATCTAAAAAGAAGATTGGAGGAGGCAAGAGCTACAAAGATAATCGATGAGGAAATCAACAGATTGTGGCACAGGATATCTCTGCTGGAAAAGGAACTGGCTCAGATGAAGAAGATGAATGAATTGATGAAGATGATGAGGTGGGCGGAAGAAGACGGCTTGATCCCACTTGTTGAAATAGAGGATTTCAGCACACAAAACTTGGTTGAATTGAATAGGATGATAGATTTGAAGAACAGAATAGTTTTTTCCAATTGCCCTGATGCTTTCACTCTAAACCAATTTGGAATAAGGGCTTTAGTTAGAAAGACCCCTCTCAATGAAAAAGAGATGGAACAGCTCGAGTTTCCAGTGATAGTTGTTGCGGAAGAACAAATAGAGAAATATGAGGAAATCAAAACTATTAAACAGGATTTGTTTGAAAAGGAGATAAAAACAGCGAAAAAGACAGGTCTAATAGAATGGCTAAAAGGATACAGAAAAAGAAGACTTTGAACGAGAAGTTTTTAGAAATAGCCAAATTTCTAATAGTTTTAAACTTGTTTTTGATCCCTTTGTATACGATCTTGTGGTTAAACCTATCCTATCAACCTCTGCAAAATTTTTTAGCTACTTCTACAGCTAATGTTCTGAAAGCCAGAGGATTTAATGTGAAATTGGATGGGAGCACAATCGACCTGTTCCTTGGTTTGCAATTGCAGAGGATAGACATATCTTGGGATTCAACAGGCTGGAAATCCATGTATACTTTAGTATCTTTGGCCCTTGCAACTCCAATTTTCGCACTAAGAAAAAAGCTTGCTTTTCTGCTGTGGTCTGTTCCAACCATCTTTTTCCTAAACTTCCTAAGAATAGTAACTACCATACTTTTTGCCATAAACTATGGTTTTGAGCACTTCGAGCTTTTACATATGGTGCTATGGAGGGAGGGAATGATTCTAGCAGTGGTATTTTTATGGTTTTTATTTCTTAAAGGTAAAATATAATATAGGTTAAAATAATTATATTGAGGGTGAAATTTTGACTAAGCCAGAAAGTTTCGACAGAATAGAAGACAGGTTCAAGTTAACACTTCTGCAGATTGAGAAAAGATTTGTAGATTTGGAGATGAATATTTCTGATTTTAAGGCAAAACTGAAAGACGTTAACATAGATGCTGTCACTTCTTTGCAGAAAAGGGTAGAGGATTTAGAAGATTTGTCGATGGTTGAAAATGTTGGGGTTATTGAGTTAAAGAAGATGCTGGAAGGCATAAAAACTCAGTTCGGTGAGTTGCCAGCAGCTGTTGCTGCTATTCCCCAATTAGACGATAGGATGAAGAAATTGGAAGCTGGTTTTAGTGAAATCGGTGTAAAGCCGGAGGATTCTGAACTTCAACAGAAAGTTGAGAAATTGAGAAATGATGTTGCTCAATTGATAGCCAAGCCTACTGCCCCTGAAGTAGATGCGGAAGGATTGAAATCGAACATCCAAAATGCGAAGCAGGATCTCGAAAATTTGAAGATGACTTTTGAACAGACTGTGAAGACTTTTGATGCAAGGATAAGAGAGGCTATAGCTAGACCCCCTGAAAAAAGTGGGGCAGATTTTGAATTTTTCAATTCTAGATTGGAATCTCTGAAAACTGGGTTAAATCTTTTGTCTGACAAAAAGGTTGAAACCGATTTGAAGATTGCTGGAGTTGAGGAGAAAATAAATATCCTTGATAACAGAATCAGAGAATCTCTATCCCAGAAGTTTGTTGATGAGATCAAGTTGAACAAAAGGGATATAATGACCGCCAGTTTGAGAGTAGAGTCGATAGAAAAAGTTATTAAGGAATTGACAAATGAATTGAACGAGATGAACAAAACGGTGAAGAAATTCGAGAACTTTGAAAGATTGACAATTTTGAACAAGGATGTAGAAGACAAACTCCAGAGATTCAAATTCGTGGAAGATCAGACATCCAAGTTATCATCTAGGATTGAAGTCATATATGACGATTTGAATAACAGATATTTTGGATTAAGCAACATGAAAAAAGATGTGGAAAAGGTTTCGAACGCAATTTCTGATTTGAACAAGCAATTTGAGAAGAACAGGATTGAGGTTGACCAGAAAGTTAAGAAGGAAGATGTTGAAAAGAATTTGAATACCATCTATAGAAAGTTTTCTGAATTGGAAAAAACGGTTGTTGCAAATAAAAGTACTGACATCGGTAGAAATAAAGAAGATGTTGAAGATGTGAAGAAACAGATTATTGAACTCAACGAAAAAGTTGATAGATTGAACAGAGAATTTCCTCAGCTGATTATAGATTCTGGCCAAATAAATGACAGGATAAATTCTTTGATGCAAAAGATAGCTACATTCGATGGAAAGATAGGCAATTTATTCCAAATGGTGAAGGGAGCTAAACCGATACCTCAAGAAATTAAAATGGATGATAAAAGATTTTCACAGATATTTAGTCAATTGTCTTCTATGGAGGATAAAATTACAAGTCTGGAAAAAGAAGCTAGACCGGAAGTCGACACTAAAATTTATGATGAAGAGATTGAAGAACTGTTAGGCAAGCTGGTGTTTCTTGAAAGCAGAATGGCTGCAATAGAAAAATCTATGCATGAGACTAGTACAGTAAATCCGATAATTTTGGAGTGAAAAGAATAAAAAACTAGTTGATAATCGAATAATAAAAATTGAGAGAAATATTTATAGGTGGTATGAATGAGCTATACTCTGATTATTGCTGAAAAACCTGATGCTGCAAGAAGAATAGCCGAGGCGGTGGCTGATAAAAAACCGAAAACTGTGAAGAAGAATGAAGCGTCTTATTACGAGTTCACTGTGAATGGAAAGAAACATATCTGTGTCCCAGCTGTCGGCCATCTGTTTGTTTTGAATCCTGTAAAGAACAAAAATAGCAAAGGTTGGACTTATCCGATTTTTGATTATGAGTGGATACCTACTTACACCAAAAAAGACACGGCATGGACTGAAAAATATTTTAGAAATATCGAATTCTTGGTAAAAGATGCGAAAGAGTTTGTGGATGCTGCTGATGTCGATAATGAGGGGGAGGTTTTACTTTTCAATATTTTGAGGTTCCTTTGCAAAGTTAAAGATGCGAAGAGGATGAAGTTTTCCACTTTGACAAAAGACGAATTGATTGAATCTTACAAGAGCATGGACAAGCACATCATGTTCCCTATGCTCGAATCAGGATTGACAAGGCATGAATTGGATTGGCTGTGGGGTATCAACACCACCAGAGCTCTTACATTGGCTTTGAAAAAAGCGGCAGAAAAAGGATTTTCAATTCTATCCTCCGGTAGGGTGCAGAGTCCGACGTTGGCGATGCTTTTGGAGAGAGAACTAGAAATCAGAAAGTTCAAACCCACACCGTTCTGGGAACTGCAGATGCGTGTAAAAATTGATGGGATGGAAGTTATTGCCCATTACGAAAAGGACAAACTTTGGAAAAAAGAAGAGGCTGATGAAGTATTACAGAAATGCAAAGGAAAGAACACCACTGTTAAAGACATAAAGAAGAGGCAGTATAAACAATCCCCTCCTGTTCCTTTCAACACAACGGATTTGCAATCGGAGGCTTACAATCAATTCAAATTTTCACCGACTCAGACCATGAGGATAGCTGAAAGTTTGTACCAGGCTGGATTTATTTCTTATCCTCGTTCATCTTCGCAGAAATTGCCTCCGAGTATCAATTACCAGAAAATCCTGAAGGCCATAGCAACTTTACCTCAATACAAAAAGTTTGCAGAAGAGTTGTTGAAAAAAGAGAAAATAATTCCAAAAGAAGGACCGAGAGAAGATCCTGCCCATCCTGCTGTATATGCGACATGGGAAGTCCCTGATTTGAAAAAACTCACTGCGCAACAAAAGAAAATCTATGACCTGGTTGTGAGAAGGACTTTATCCACGTTTGGTGATGAAGCCACAAGAGAAAGCATGACTGTTAGTCTTGATGTGAATGGTTATAAGTTTATAGTCGTTGGCAAACGTACGATAGAACCAGGATGGACTAAAATTTATGAACCCTATCTCGCATCCGAAGAAATAATTCTACCGGATTTGAAAGTTGGCCAGACTCTGAAAGTTTTGAAGTTGGAACAATTGGCCAAAGAGACCCAACCTCCTGGCAGATACAGTCAAGGCAGTATCCTGAAAGAACTTGAAAAAAGAAATCTCGGCACTAAGGCAACACGAGCAGAAATTTTGCAAACTCTGTATGACAGAAGATATATCATCGGTAAATCAATTCAAGTCACAAAATTGGGAGAAGCTGTTACCAAGGCTTTGAAAGACTACTCGCCAAGAATTTTGAGTGAAGAACTGACTAAAAAGTTTGATGAAGAGATGGAACAAGTTTACAATGGAAAGAAAAAACGAGAGGATGTAGTCGAAGAGGCGAAAGAAACTTTGGACGATATACTAAAGGAATTTAAAAAAAATGAGGATAAGATTGGAAAAAAACTTTTGGAAGGATTGATAGAAGCGAGAAAAGAGGAAAGACATCTCGGAACTTGCATTAAATGCAAGACGGGCGAGCTGAGGATTTTAAGATCTAGATTCAGCGGTAAGTTTTTTGTCGGTTGCTCTAATTATTTCAAATGTGCGAAGTGTGGATTCACGAGAACTGCTTGTAAATGTAAATGTGAAATATGTGGGCAGCCCAAAGGGAAATGCAAATGCAGCTGGAAGGACAAGAAATGGAACCCGACATGTCAGACTGGATATCCTTTACCAGGTGGAGCTATAATTCAAGCAACGGGGAAAGTTTGTGATAAGTGCAACACACCAATAGTCCAAGTCTGGAGAAAAGGTAGAAGACCGTTCAGGATGTGCCTTGAGGTCAAATGCCCGACAAAAGCTGACTGGGGAAAGAAGAAAGTTGCCAAAACTAGAACTAAGGTTGAGAAGAAAAAATAAATTTATTATTAAAAGCCCATATTAATTATAGTGAGAATATGATGTGTTGTGATGACGAACATAAAAAGAAAAAGATATTCTTGGGTATTTTACTCTTGCTATTCGGAATAATTTGGTACCTGAAAGAAACTAATGCTATCGTGCTTGAACCATTCTGGCCGATTATGGTCATGCTGTTCGCAGTAATACTAATTCTGAAAGGATTTATGCTCAAGCCGATGAAGAAGAAATAATTTCTTTTCTTTTTTCTTTTTTATATTTCTATTGGCATTTAATTGATAGTATGTTTGATTTCGATAAGATGGTTGAAAATCATATAGCTAGAGAGCACAAACCAAAACAGATGGGAAGATATTATCCGTCAGAAGTAGGAAGTTGTTTGAGAAAAGTTTGGTATTCTTACAAATATCCGCAAGAAGTTGATGCAGATACTTTGAAGATATTTGAAGTTGGGAACATGCTTCACGGATTTGTTGTGGAAGTTCTTAGAAGCGAGAGAAATAAAAATATCGAATTGCTGAGTGCTGAGCTACCTATAAAAATTGAGGGGAATGATTTTGTTGTTTCTGGAAGGGTGGATGATTTAATCCTGGTTAAAGAAAGTGAAAAGAGGGTTTTGGTTGAAGTAAAATCTACTAGAAATGTGGAGTTTATAAAAGAACCGCAGTCTAATCATGTCTCACAGATAATGCTCTATATGGTTGCTACCGATGTTCACGATGGTGTTATACTTTACATAGACAAAAACAATCTTCACAGCAAGATTTTTGAGATTCCTTTCGACGAGTTTAAGGCCGCAGAAATAGTTGATAGGTTCAATTTTTTGCATAATCATTTGAAAGGGCATAAACTGCCATTTGCTGAGGCCAAGCAAGTTCAAGATATGATTTGGATGTGCAAATTCTGTGAATATAAAAACAAATGCGATAAAGAAGAAAGGTAAATAAAGTTATTAATCAAAAAAACAAATTGAATTTATGAAAGACTTGAAAAAACCTGTCAGGTATCTGCCGCTGATTGCTTTACTACTTCTAGCAGCTACATTAGTTCTTACAGTAATTTTGATTCCAATAATAATTGCGAGTCTAGGAAAGGTGGTAGTGCCAATCATAACTATTGGTTTGATTATTGTAATTACCACAGTAGCTTCATTGGTTGCATTAATGATCTACATAGTGTTGGTAGGAAAATAGAAGAATTTTTTAGAATGTTATTTTAGATTACTTAAACACTAACTTTAAATACCTCTTCCTACCATATAAAAACTATGGAAAAAGAGAAAAAAGCAGTCTTAATCTCATTCAGCGTAACGAGTAAAAAATTTGAAAGTCATTATGAGAGGAATAAATTCTTTAGAGGATTGTACGGATGGAAGCAGATGATAAGAAAGGTAGTTGTTGTGCAGAAAGGCAAGCCAAAACCACAGGAGAAGTTCTACACATATCACAGGGAAGGGCTGTTAGATGAGATACCGCACAAGAAAGTTGATCAGAGCTCGTTCATAGTTCCAGAGGGCGATTTCGAAAAAATTGAAACTTTTTTAAAAGAATGGGATGATAAAGTTATGTGGAAAAGTTTCAAAGTATTATTGGGGAATGAAGATATTTTTGGAGATGAAGAGGAAGAAGTAGACGAAGAGGAGGAAGACTATGGCTGAAGAAAAAGAAGTGAGGTTAAAAGTTGGCGAACTCACAGCAAGAGAAGAAGCGGGAAGAGGAATTGCCAGAATTGATTCCAACATCATACATAAGTTGGAATTGAGAGAAGGGGATGTAGTTGAGATAGAAGGGAGTAGGAAGACAGGAGCCATAGCAGTTCGAGCTTATCCGGCTGATGTAGGATTGAATATAGTAAGGATGGATGGTATTGTTAGAAGGAATTGTGGAAGTGGTGTTGGCGAGTTTGCTAAAGTAAGAAAAACGGAAGTGAAAGAAGCAAAAAGGGTTTCAATCGCTCCTGCGGAAAAAGGTATGATCATCCACATAAGTCCTGATTTGGTCAAACAGAACATCTACATGAGACCTGTCGCGAAAGGGGACATTATTATTCCTTCGCCTGTTGTCAACAGAAGAAAACAAACTGGAACATTTTTCGAAGATTTCTTCGGTCTTGATTTTGATGATTTCTTTTTTACACCAATTGCTGGTGAGACAAGATTTATTGTAACTCATACCGAACCAAGTGGGATAGTAAAAATTGGAAACATAACTGATTTGGAAGTTATTCCTGAACTGCCTGAAAGTATAAAATTGGAGGAAAGAGTATTTCCTGCTGTAACATATGAAGATATAGGTGGAATAAAACCGATAATAGACAAGATTAGGGAAATGATCGAACTACCATTGAGACATCCTGAATTGTTTGAAAGATTGGGAGTGGAGGCTCCGAAAGGAGTTTTGCTGTACGGGCCACCCGGAACTGGCAAGACACTGTTAGCAAAAGCCGTGGCGAATGAGAGCGGGGCGAATTTCATCTCTATTTCCGGTCCTGAGGTCACCAGTAAATGGTATGGTGAAAGCGAAAAGAAGATCCGTGACATATTTGATGAAGCAGAAAAAAATGCTCCTTCAATAATTTTCATTGATGAAATAGATGCGTTGGCACCAAAAAGAGAAGAGGTCACCGGTGAAGTGGAAAGAAGAATGGTTAGTCAGCTTTTGGCATGTATGGATGGATTGAAGAAAAGAGGTAAGACTATAGTAATCGCTGCGACCAACAGAGTTAACTCTATCGATCCTGCTTTAAGAAGAGCTGGGAGATTTGATAGAGAGATAGAGTTTCCTGTGCCAGACAGGAATGGCAGATTGGAGATATTCAAAATCCATACAAGGAACATGCCGTTGAAAGATGTGGATCTGAACTGGTTGGCTGATATAACTTATGGTTATGTTGGTTCGGATATATGGGCTCTGGCTAAAGAAGCTGCCATGTCGGCATTAAGAAGAGTGCTGCCAGAAATAAAATGGAAGGCAGAAGAAGAATTGCCAAAAGAAATTATGGAGAAACTTATAGTTACAAAAGATGATTTTGAAAATGCTTTTAAAATGGTAGAACCGTCGGCTATGCGTGAAGTGCTTGTGGAGATTCCGAAAGTGAAGTGGGAAGATATTGGTGGATTGGAAGAAGTCAAAAAATCTTTGGAAGAGGTGGTCGAATGGCCACTGAAATATCCAGAAAGTTTTGAAAGAGTTGGCATAGAACCCCCACATGGAGTTTTGCTGTACGGGCCACCCGGAACTGGCAAGACACTGTTAGCAAAAGCCGTGGCGAATGAGAGCGGGGCGAATTTCATCTCTGTCAAAGGGCCTGAACTGACAAGCAAATGGTTTGGTGAAAGCGAAAAGATGATAAGAGATTTGTTCAGAAGGGCCAAGCAAGTATCTCCCTGTATAATTTTCTTTGATGAAATTGACTCGATAGCACCTAAAAGAGGAACCTATTATGGAACACATGCTACCGAGAGTGTGGTATCACAACTTTTGTCAGAATTGTCTGGACTGGAGGAGTTGAAAGGTGTGGTAGTGATTGCCGCCACTAATAGGCCAGATATGATTGATTCTGCTTTACTAAGGCCTGGAAGATTCGACAGGCAAATTTTGGTCCCAGCGCCAGATGAAAAAGCGAGATTGGAAATATTAAAAGTGCATACTGAAAAAATGCCGATAAAAGGTGTGAATCTGAAAGATTTAGCTACTAAAACAGAAGGATATTCTGGTGCTGACATAGACGCTATATGCAGGGAAGCTGCGATGCATGCATTGAGAAAAAATATTAAAACGAAGGAGGTAACGAAGGACGATTTCGAAGATGCTTTGAAAAAAGTTACTCCTAGCTTGACAAAAGAAGTTATTAATCATTTCGAGAAGTTCATTGAAAGAAGCAGAAAGATTGTGAATAAGGAAGAAGATAAAGAGCACGGATATATAGGATAGAACAGTTAATCAAAAAAATGTAGGTGATACTAATGAAAGCAAGAATGTTCTGCCCAGAACATGGTAAACTAGATTTTGATCATATTGCAATAAAAAATGGCGTCCCCACTTGCGTCAAGTGCTCGAAAGAACTTGAGTTCGGCACGGTAAAACCCAGATTCGATGTCAACGGAAACAAAAAGAAGAAGAAATGAATAATTCAAGAAAGTTGAACTGTGCCATATTTTTTATAATAATCTATACAACACTGCTTTATTTCTTCGCTCAAAGTACCTTTGATTAAATCAAAAATAACGTCCATGGTAAGAATTGGGAAGACTTTTATTCCAAATTCTTCTTCGATGTATTGGATGGCGCCTTTCTCTTCCACATTTTCAGCATCTCCCATTTTTTCTTGCCTGTCAACCGCAAGAACAAGGCCGACAAGTTTGTGTTCGCCAAGCAGTTTTAATTTTTCTAAAGCCTCTATCTTCGTTCCGCCTGTTGTTATCACATCATCAACCATCAGAATTTTACCGCCTGGTTTGAAGTAGCCAGCGCCCACTATTATTTGATCCATTTTTTTATCAGCATAATTCTTTTCCTCTTTTCTATCATACAAGTATCTCTTGTTAATTTGATGCAACTCGCTCAAACCTTCGCATGCTAAAGCAGCAAGACTTATTCCTTTATATGCTGGGCCAAAAATAAAATCAAAATCTTCTATCTTTTTTTCTTTCAATAAATTAGTGATAAAATGACCGAATGCCCACTTCATCTTTGACAAAGATTCTCCGTCTGTTAAAGCGCCCATGTTTATGAAATTTGGGGATTTTCTGCCACTTTTGAAAGTAAAAAGTTCGTTTTTACTTGGCGCTATTCTCAAAGCGCCTTTTTTTATCAAAATATCCAAAAATTCCTTTTTCACATTTATTTTAGAAGACATCACATAACCTCTATACGTTTATAAAAAGATTGTTAATTAAAATATAAAAGGTGGTTGTATGGGCAAGTTCTTTGAAAGATATTCTGAAATAGTTAAAGAAAAGAATAGCTTAATAAACATCAATCTTGATCCTGCTCTACCAAAGCAAAGAAAAGACAATGCAATTCCTGAAAAATTTGTGACGAAAGATGATGTGGAAAGTTTGCTGAATTTCTCTTTCTATGTTATAGAGGAAGTTGCAGATTATTGTTGTTCTGTCAAACCAAACACACAATTTTTTTTCACAGATTCCACAATCCTTAGAAAATTGGCTAGGAAAATTCATGAGAACGGAATGATTGCTATTCTAGACCACAAACTAAGCGACATCGGTTCGACAAATGATTCGGCGATATTCTGGATTTCGGATATGGGATTCGACGCGTTCACATTCTCACCATTCGCAGGAAACGTCCAAAAAACTGTGGTAACTGCCCACAACAAAAATCTTGGAGTCATTGTTTTGACTTTGATGTCAAATCCTGAAGCTGAAAAAATAATGGTAAATTCTGTGGTAGACAATCAGCCATTCTACAAGTTCATAGCTAACGAGGTAAAGAAATCTGGAGCTGACGGCTGTGTGGTCGGCCTCACAGGATTTGTAAAGCCAGAGTATGTCAAAGCAGTCCAAGAGATAGTTGGTGATGAAGTCATATTTCTTTTGCAAGGCATAGGACCTCAGGGAGGAAGTCCTGAGAATATAAAATATGTATCAAGCCCACTTGTGAGTTTAGGAAGGGAAGTTATATTTGATGAGAATCCAAAGGAAGTAGCGAAGAGATACAGAGAACTTTTCAACTCAATGAGGGTGAAGAAATGACTGATTTAGTAATTGGAAAAGACGATTTTTCTGAAGAATTGGCTACAAGATTAAAGGCAGAATTGGTTAAATTCGAAGAAGAAACTTTCGCTGACAGAGAGAAAAAATCAAGGCTATTGCTGAAATCTGAGAATCAGCTAAAAGGAAAGAGAGTTCTTCTAGTTGCAAGGTCTAATCGTTATTTACCTGTGCCAAGCGACCCTGCGCTTGAAACCCTTTTTCTGCTAAAAGAAATAAAGGCGCTTGGAGCCAAGAAGATTGGATTGTTGTGGCCTTGGGCATTGTATTCCAGACAGGATGAAAGATTTAGACCCGGAGAACTGCTATCTTTAAAATCTATGGCTGAACTTCTTGAGCATTGCGGCATTGAATATTTTTACACTATTCATTCACACATTTACAAAAAACCTGTTCCATTGAGTAAATTCTTTTCATCGAACGTGGAAGTCTATGATATCAGCCCGGCAAGATTGTTTGTAGAATATTTAAAGAAAAAAGATTTGAGAAATTGCATTGTCGTGACTCCGGATGAAGAAGGAGAAGGAAGAGTAAGGGAAATTTCTGAGCCGTTAAATTGCGATTTTAGATGTTTGCCAAAAACTAGAGATTGTGAGACAAGAAAAATAGAAATAGATTTTGGAGATTTGGATGTTAGAGGAAGGGACGTGATAATCAAAGATGATATTGCAGCATCCGGAGGGACCATTGTTGATACTTATAATGGGATTAAGAAAATGGGACCGAGAAAAGTTTACATAGTTCTTGATCATCTTCATACTTTAGAAGGAATTGAAAGATTATGCGGCTTGGGAGCTGAAGAGATAATCACAACCAACTCTTTTGTAAATGAAACTAAACGTCCAAAATATTTCACAGAGTTAAATTTAGTTCCTTTGCTTGCTGAGGTGATAAAATGAAACTACAAGTTGCTTTGGATCTTTTGAAACTGGAAGATGCTATCATAATTGCAGAGAAGGTGGCAAACG
>Ga0315282_10004319_pt1 | contig 24780 bp, 15 predicted proteins | sample YL17G07_20_MG_FD_203693 | JGI IMG/M metagenome (GOLD analysis project Ga0315282, IMG submission 203693) | Sediment microbial communities from Yellowstone Lake, YNP, Wyoming, USA - YL17G07_20 | ecosystem: Environmental > Aquatic > Freshwater > Lake > Sediment | place: USA: Wyoming | collected... | reverse complement strand
TGCAGTTGGGATAATTACCATGTAATTCAGGATAGACCGTTCATTTATAGGGGAACACGAAAGCCTGCCATTGGGATTCCTCACTGTGCCTCGGATGAATTACAGTCAAATTTAAGATCATTCGGTTTTGCCTATGAAATATCATCAAGGCAGGAAGATTACGAAATGTTTTTAGATGAAAAGCAATATGCAGGCAAGAGCGCAAGAGACTTACTGGAATTCATTGAGAATTCAAGCGGTAAAGTTTTAAGATTCTGTAATTGGCCTGATGGGCATAAATGTGCATTTTCTGCTTCCAGTGATATTGACAGCATAACACTTAAGGACTTTTACTTTCGCGCAAAAGAGTTCTCTCAATATAGGTCTTTTTATAAAGCATACGAGCAGGATCAGGATAATTCAAAAACAAAGATTTTAATGGTCTCGGAATCAGCTTTTCCCAATGACCCTCGTGTAAGAAGAGAAGCATATACGCTGGCAAAGCAGGGCTACAAAGTTTCCGTGATTTCTCTCAAGATACGGGGGCAATCATATTTCGAAAATATTCAGGGAATTAATGTGTACAGATTACCAACGCTTGAGTTGTTTGGCTCCCCAAAGATATATGACTATGGTTTACTGAGTAAGTTTCTCACGATACTAAAAGCAATCACTAAGTATGGCATAGAATACACGTACTTTACCTTTGTATCTTTCTGCTATTCATTGATCGTTCTTTTCAGGCACGGGTTTGATGTTCTTCATGTGCACAACCCCCCTGACACTCTTTTTATCTTGGGAGCCTTTTATAAACCATTCGGGAAAAAGTTTATTTATGATCAGCATGATTTGTCGCCGGAGTTATTTTTGGAAAAATATAAATCTCGATCAAAAGGAAAAACAATTTATAATGCATTGCGATTGTTAGAAAAATTATCATGCAAGTGTGCTGACATAGTAATTGCCCCGAATGAGTCGTATAAAAAAATAGAAATTGAGCGGAACAATATGAGGGCTGAGGACATTTATGTTGTACGCTATGGGCCTGATTTGAATGAAATTTGTAGAACTGAACCTGACAGCACGATGAGATCAATGGGTAAGATTATTTTGTGCTATCTCGGTGCAGTAAATGTACAAGATGGAGTGGATAATTTGCTGATGGTTTTATATAGCATGGTTAATAAACACAAAATGAACAATATCTTTTTGTTAATTATTGGAGACGGCGATTATTTAAAACAAATCAAGAATATGGTAGATGAGATGGATCTTACCGACTACGTCTATTTTACAGGATATGTTTCTGATATTAATGTACTGAACAAGTATCTCTCTACGGCAGATATCTTTGTGGATAGTGCACCATACTCACTCTTAAATGACTCCTCCACATTCATTAAGCACATGGAGTACATGATTTTCAAAAAAGCGGTAGTTAGTTTTGCACTCAAAGAATCGATGGTTACGCTGCAAGATGCAGGCATCTTCATACAGCCCAATGATACGGAGGAAATGGCAAAAAAAATTATCGAACTTATAAATGACCAGAGCTTGAGAGAGAAACTGGCCGTTAATGCAGGAAGAAGGGCAATAGAACTATCATGGGAAAAAATTTCCCAGCCATTGCTTGATGCATATTCAAAGATTAGCAGCAGGATATATTGATGGCATCATATAAAAGATAGGTGAGAATCAATTGATCTGAGAAAGTTTTATGACTGAAGGTGATTTCATCATTGATAGTGATGACCTTGTTCTCGTAACAGGGTCAAATGGTTTTATTGGAATAAACCAGTGATTGCACCTCGCACGAAAGGAATTATGGATTACTTTGACGAAAATTCATTTTTTTTGAGGCTGGAAATGTTGATAGTCTTACCACGATCTATAATAAGTTAAGTATCGACGGGAATCAGAAAAAAAGCACTTCGTGGAACTGGTAACAAATTTATTACACAGTGTTGAACTATTCTAAACATATTAGGAAGAAATAGAAAAGAGGCTAAGCAATGCAAAAAGCCGAACGAAAAGAAACTGAGATTTTATATGCGTGATAAATCGCTTTCCCATCTTTTCATTGCATGTGGAATTGGTTTACTGGTGGGTTATGCTGCTCTCACCTCTTCACCAGCACTTGCGCTGGGAGGACTCCTGGGCATCGTCCTCCTTGTTGGAATAGCAAAGAGACCAGAGTTTGGGTTGTTGGGGATCATTTTCATCACAGGAGGGCTGTATGACTTTGTACTACTCCCTTTTCTTAAATTGGGACCTATCAGCTTGCAGCTTTCAGATATCCTCCTGATGTATCTATTGGCACTAATACTGATAAAGATATTAATTCTAAAGGACTTCAAAGTGGTCAGAACTCCGCTTGATATCCCATTGTTATGTTTCGTTCTTGCTGTCGTGCTGTCCGCCTTTATCTCCATTGCAGATCCTTCAATGGAAACAAATTGGGTTCTCCGCCATTTGAGGCCACTCATGTATTATTTAGGCTTCTTTGCTGTTACAAATCTGATAAGAGAAAAAAAGCAATTGTCGGTTTTGATAAACGGACTTTTTATTATTGCCATTTTATCTTGCTTAGCGTACGTTTTTTTAAATTTTGCGCCTTTCATCGAGTTCGGAGGTGCGAGAGAGCTTAAAACTGCGGGACGCGAATATGAAGATGTTATACGAATAGCCTCCTGGTCAGGTGATTGTCTGATTTATATAATGTTTCTCGTTTCTGTTTGCTCACTCATATTTAGGGGTAAATGGCTTCCATCAGTACTGGAATTTGCTCGAGCTGGAGTCCTTGGTATTGCCATTTTCTTGAGCTTCACAAGGAACACCTGGGTGACCATGATATCTATGTTAGCCTTGTTAAGCCTGCTGGTCTCCCGGGCAGCACGATTTCGCATCCTCAGGTGGACTGCGACAGGGGTAGTCTTGGTAACGCTGCTGGTGGGTTTGTCAGGGGTGTTCCCCACGAAGTATTTGACAGCCGCGTACGATAGACTGGTCTGGGGTATGCAACCTGATACCTTGGCAAAAGATGCCAGCACGCAATGGCGCGTGTTCGAAACTCGCTACGCCATTCAAAGCATTGTTCAACACCCCCTGCTGGGCATTGGTCTGGGAAACTTTTACCGGCCGGCGATTGAAAACGATCCACTTTGGTATCCCGATAAACCAAATTATGGGCTTCGATGGTATATTCACAACTCATATCTGTGGGTGTGGATCGATATGGGTTTGTTGGGGATTATCCCCTTCATCTGGGTATTTGCGATCTTTTTGGTACGAGGATTCAGACGCTGGCGTAATATCGAAGATCCTAAGCTACGATCTATAGCCCTTGGTTTTACTCTTGCCTGCTTGGGCATGGTGATCAGTAACCTGGTAGCACCTCGTTTTGTCGAAGATTGGAGCCTGTCTATATTTGCTGTGATTCTTGGTATTAATGAACTGATCTTCGTGCAAAGCGATGCGATTTCAAAATCTAAAAAGAAGAGTATGCAAGATGTCTAATTTGCATCAACCCAATGGTGTAGGGAAATCTAGACGAGGAGAGTGTGCAATGCAAAAACAAGAATTACCGTTGATCCCTATCTTCAGGCCTTTCTACGACGAAGCTGAACCACGGGCCGTGGAAGAGGTTCTCAAAAGTGGATGGATTGGACTGGGGCCCAAGACAGCCGAGTTCGAACAGCGTTTCGCCACATACATTGGGGTGCCCTATGCAGTGGCAGTGAACTCAGCCACTGCTGCCCTGCACCTGGCACTTAAGGTTCTAAATGTGACTGGCTTTGAGATTATTACCACGTCGATGACCTTTATTTCAACGAACCATGCGATCCTGTACAATGATGCTATCCCAGTATTTGCTGATATCGAGCCGGACACGCTGAACATAGATGTGGGATCAATTGAGCGCAACTTGACGGACCGAACCAAGGCGATAATAATCGTGCATTATGGCGGCCACGCCTGCAACATGGATCCTATTCTGGCTTTGGCTCAGGCACATGATATCCCAGTCGTTGAGGATGTCGCTCACGGCTGCGGTGGGAGTTACAAGAAAAGAAAGTTAGGTTCAATTGGTACAATTGGTTGTTTTAGCTTTCATGCCGTCAAGAACTTGGCGATAGGTGACGGTGGTATGATCACGGTTTCAGACTCAGGACAGGATAGCCGTCTTCGCTGTTTGCGCTGGTGCGGCATCGATAAGAATACTTGGGATCGTTCCGAAGTTGATCAAAAATATACATGGTACTATACAGTGCAAGAACTTGGCTACAAGTATCACATGAACGATATCAACGCAGCTATCGGGCTGGTCCAGCTCGAGAAGCTAGACCGGGCTAACGCGCGACGGCGCGAGATCGTTAAGTATTATAATGACCGCTTCACAGACCTGGATTGGTTAGAGACCCCGGTTGAGAAGAGCTATGCGGAAAGTGCTCACCACAACTACGTTGTAAAACTGGATCGACAAGATGATCTAATCGTCCATCTGATGGAGAAAAGGATCTCAACTGGCGTCCATTACATGCCCAATCACCTATATAGCATGTATCGTAAATTCAAGGCCGATGTGCCAGTCACTGAGCGCGTCTGGCGCCGGATTGTCACGCTTCCTTTATACCCCGGAATGACCGATGGGGATGTTGAACGTGTGGTTAGTGCTGTGAGGAACTTTGGCTCCAAAAGGCCGTAAAGCTATGTGCTGAGGCTCTATTTTACGAGGATAGATTCCGGAGCAAAGTAAAGTAACAAGATATGAAAGTAGAAATTCGACAACTAAACCTAATGAAGCTGAGCCCCAAAGATAACCAAAGTATCAATGAAGTGCTTGCAAATTCCGTTAATGCGACGGTTTTCCACACTATTGAATGGAACCAATTACTCATTAAACAATTTGAGTTACAAAACGTAACACTTTTGGCCACGAAGTGCGAAACAACCGTTGGACTGTACAGTTTTTACAAACTCGATAACCATCGTTGTTGGTCGCCAGCGATTCATCTGCAGAGCGTGTACGGCGGGCCCATTTCCATGCGTAATGACCCTCAGGTCGTGGCCGAATTGCTAAGAGAAGGTGAGAGGCTCCAACGTTTCGCCGCGTTCCAGATCTGGACGCCGCCTAACTACGATATATCGCCGTTTGTGAAGCTGAGTTATTCACTCAGGGAGATGTATACACCAGTCTTGAACTTGCAAGCCTCGGAAGATGAACTATGGGCGAGACTACACAGCGAAAAACGAAATAGAATCAGGAAGGCTGAAAAAAACGATGTTCTTATTATAGATGGGGATTCATCAAATGTGGACGAATACTACGAAATGGTAGTAGCTACCTTGAGCAGTACTGGAATAAACATATTACCCAAGAGTTTCTACAGGGCCACTCTGATACACCTTAAGCCGCAAGGCATGGCAAGGCTGATGCTTGCCAAGTACAAAGGAAAGTTCATTGCTGGTACCATAACTCTATTCTACAAGGATACAGCATATTTTTGGGATGCAGGATGGCACAGGGACTATGGGAGCCTTGCACCAAATGATCTGCTCCATTGGCAAGTTATCAAATGGGCTAACCAAAACAGATATAAGTACTATGACTTATTGAGACTGGAGGCCGACCGCCTTCCAGGAATCGCCAGGTGGAAAATGAAATTTGGAGGGGACGTGATGCCTTGCTATTACCTGAGCAAGGCCACACCAGGCTACCGTTTGCGTCGAGGATTGAAGACCATAACGAATCCAAGGAGGGTGCTCAGCAAATTGCGGAGTTTCATGGTAGGCCGATCCGTGACAAAGCATGAGGAGAACAGAGGATGAGCACAGCTAAGACAGTTATCAAAAATACAACGATTTTGCTTGTGGGCCGCTTTCTTTCGATAGGTCTTGGGATCGTGTATGTGGCTGCACTGGCAAGGTACATACATGCTGCGGGCATGGGAAAGATTGCAATAGCTACCTCGCTGGTTTCAATCCTAAATTTAATTATCAATTTTGGACTCAGTCAGTTGATTGTCAGAGATGTAGCCGGCGATAAGACAAAGGCAGGTGTCTATTTTTCAAATACTCTTGTTTTAAGAGGACTTTTATCCATTGTCTTCGGGATTATCATCGTCGGTATCACAAGAATCATAGAGTATCCTTACGACATCACCTTAATCATTTATATCTATGGTTTTGCTTACGTATTGGATACGTTAACGGACGTTGCATTCTCAATATTCAATGCTTTTGAGAAAATGGAATATCCGGCAGCGATTCAAACGGGTAGAGACATCGCTAACGTCGTGTTGAGTCTATTAGCCATCTACCTACATGCCAACTTGATTATGATCGTGTTCATTTCTGCAGTGGCGTGTTTGCTTAAACTTCTTGCAAGTCTGGTTATCCTCCGCTGGCGGTTTGTCAGACCGAGACTACAAATTGATCCACAGCTCTGCAGGCGGCTGCTCGTTGCGGCAATACCATTTGCTACCTTAGGGATCATTTCCATCATAGACCGACAAATCGACGTCGTTCTGTTGTCGTTCTATCATTCTGAAGAGGAGGTGGGCTGGTTCTCGGCGGCTAACACACTGATCACTTACTTGCTCCTTGTTCCAGGTGTGTTCATGCAGGCAATCTTCCCTGTATTTGCCAAGTTTCATACGTACTCAAGAGAAACCTTGCAGCAAGCCTACGGCACATCCTTTAAGTATCTCCTCCTACTCGGGTTCCCGCTTTGTGTAGGCACGATTGTAACCGCCGATCGGATAATCACCTTGGTCTATGGACCGGGATTTGAAAACGCTGCTTCAGCGCTCCGAATTCTATCTTTCACCTTATTTTGGATCTTTGGATATGCTAATGGGACTCTGTTAAATGCCACAGGAGGTCAATCTTTTTTGGCTACTGTTGAGGGACTTGGTCTTATCTTAAACATTATCATTGCCCTAGTCTTAATTCCAAAATTCAGCTTAATTGGAGCAAGTATCGCCGCCATCGTATCTGGAGTAGTTTTCTTTTCCCCTATTACTATAGTCTGTCACAGACGCTTAGAAATGAGACTCCCCTTTCCCCTGATACTTAAGTGTCTCGTTTCATCAATTTGTATGGGAATAGCCGTTTCATTGTCTTTACGAGCAAGCATCAATCTTTTGTTTTCCATATTTGTAATTGCGCCCATTGTCTACGGCGTGTTACTTCTTGCATCCCGTGCTATTATTTTTGATGATATCATTATGTTGGCTTAACTCTTTAAAAAAAGACCCGAATTGGGACATTCAGCAGAGATTCCCTCTCATGACTGATTTTTTACTTTGGATAATATATATCGTATGGAGACAGGGATGATAATCAACAACTGCCCCATACCCAGAGTGGTTGCCATCACCCTAAATTGGAATGGACGGGACGATACGATCGAGTGTATCGCCTCGCTTATGAAGCTAAACTACCCAAACTACAGCATTGTTGTGGTGGACAATAGATCTACCGATGGGTCGGTGCCGGCATTGCGAGCACAATATGCGAATATCACCATCATTGAAAATAAAAGGAATTTTGGATATGCGGAGGGATTTAACACGGGAATGCGATATGCTTTACAGCAAGAGGCTGATTATTTTCTTATTCTTAATAATGATACTGTGATCGATCCAAATGCGCTTCAGGAATTGGTTAAAGTTGCCAAACAAGATATTAGAATTGGGTTTGTGTCTGGGAAGGTCTATTTCTATGATGAGCCGAATAGACTTCAAGCGGTGGGACGAATTACCCATCCTGTGTTATTAAGCGGTGACCTTTTAGGCTATAAAGAGCTTGATCAAGGGCAATATGATGAAATTCGAGAGTACGATTTTGTCGATGATGTATTTTTATTGGTAAAAAAAGCTGTATTTGAAAAAGTTGGGGGATATGATCCAACGTTCTTTCTTATGTATGAGGAAACAGACTGGTGTGCGCGGGTCCGAAGAGCTGGATTCAAAATCATTTACACGCCCTATGCCAAGATTTGGCATAAAGGCAACCGGGATGCGCTCAGTGGCATTTCGAGCATCCATCAGTTCTATCTGGCACGAAATGGAATTCCCTTTATTCGGCGCAATGGATCTACTAAGCAATTCCGCCGATATTTGGTGAATCTACTCTTAATCCAAGTACCACACAAGGTATGGTACTTTTTAAAAACAGGCAAGCTGCACCTTCTGGTCTCCTATTTAAGAGGGATCGGCTCTGGGATGCTCTGGCTGGTCAGATATGAAATGACGAATGGGGGGCGCAGGTAAGGACATCAGGGGTCATAATAAAAGTTTGATTGCTTAAACCAAATCATGATAAGACTAAAATTGTATGGCGAAACCAAAATAGGTTTAATATGCGAATTTTGATAATTACTGATTATTTGCCTTATCCACCGATTTCAGGGGATAGAATTCGTGTCTATAACCTGATCAGACGAGTGGCTATGAAGCACCAGGTCGCGTTGGCCGCACCTATACGTACTCTCGCAGAAAGAAATAGTATATCTCATCTTCATGAGTTTTGCTATAAGATAGAAACAGCTAATTTACCCCGGCGCCTTCCAGTATTTCACGCCCCAGGTTTGTTATGTTATGGCTTAGCAGGGAAACCCCTTGAATTAAAGTTTTTGTTTTCAAAGACATTAGCAGAAAAAATCAGACAGCTCGCCTTTACTCAAGATTTTGATATCGTTCAGATTGAACACTCTCGCATGGCTCTATACCTTGAAGCTTTACCACAGGGAGCAAGATGCAAGCGTATCTTGGTGTTCCACAATATAGCCTCTTATCAATATGATCGAATCTTCCATATTGAAAAGGGATTAGTTAATAGAATGCGCGCTTTGCTTCACAGCCGAATGATGCATCACTGGGAACCTCAATACGCAGAGCGATTTGATCGCTGCATCACAACGTCTGAATTTGATCGTCATTTGTTAATGGAAGCCAATTCACATTTGACAATAGACGTAGTCCCTAATGGAGTTGATACCCAGAGGTTGAAACCGTTGGTGATGGAAGAAATGCAGCCCGCCCTACTTTTCATCGGTACGATGAACTATACGCCATGTGCTGATGCAGTACTCTATTTTTGCAAGCAAATGCTACCACACATCCGACGTGTGTTAGCCGAGGTCCAGGTGTGGATCGTTGGGGCAGACCCAAGTCCAGAAGTAATCAGGCTCAATGGAGATAACGTCCATGTCACTGGTCGAGTTGAAGATGTAGTCCCTTACTATAGGCGAAGTGCTGTATTTATTGTCCCGTTGAGAGCGGGTGGAGGTACACGACTCAAGATTCTTGAAGCAATGGCACTTGGTCGGCCTGTCGTTTCTACATCTATCGGTTGTGAGGGTTTAAATGTAGTTGATGGACAGCATCTTTTAATCGCGGATAGTCCCAAGCAATTTGCAGAGCAAACAATTCGCCTTTTGACAGATAAATTATTGTATCAGCGTATTATTGCTGAGGCCAGACAGCTGGTTGTAGCCAAATACGACTGGGATGGAATAGCTGGGCAACTCATGGATATATATTCTAATTTGCAGGGTAACTAAAGTTTAATAAAGAAATGTACTTAACTTTCAATTGAGATAAGATATATGCGTGTTGGATTGGTCTGCTTAGTGGATGTAGATTATGGGCTTGACTTAACAAACACCCTCCATGAGATGGGTATTAATGTTAACTTGTACCTGTCCCATGGACGAACGTCCAAGGCAGTGGACGCTGACCGACCTCTTGAACGTCTCTATGAATTGGAACTGGTACCTCAGAGCTGTAAGGTGTGTTTGTTTCGGCTTCCCCGCATGCGTCACCTCAGTTCGTTTGCTATATATCGCAAACTTAGTCAGAGCATACATGATGATAGGGTAGATGTGGTTCATATTCTTGCAGGGCCTGCAGAGATTTGGCTCGCTGTTTTGGCTTACTTCCTACGGGATATACCTGTGATATCCACAATGATTATTCCCAAACCTAACATCAAAGAATCTTTATCCGACATTGTGGTATTGGCAGGATATAAGCTGCTTGCCTACGGATCTGACATGATCATTGTGAACGGTGCTAATCAAGTTGACCTTGTGGGCAAGCTTTATGGCGTCCCCACGAATCGGATAGCTTATGTGCCCCTAGGTCCACGCATCACTGCTGCAAAGTGGTCGGCGTGTAAAAAAAGCGAAGAGCCGGGTACGATTCTGTTCTTTGGGGCCGCCCGCCCGCATAAAGGTCTTGAGTTTCTGATACGCGCCCAGCCTGAGATCACTCGCCAAGTTCCGCACGCTCGCATTGTGATTGCGAGTTATGGTGAAGACTTGGAACGTTGTAAGCAGATGATCCAAGATTCCAGCAAGTTCGAAATCCATGAAGGGTTTGTTGCAGGAGACATGGCGGCTGCCTTTTTTGAGAGGGCCAGCTTGGTGGCTCTTCCCTACCTATCCGCATCGACCAGCGGTATTTTGATGACTGCTTATGTCTTCGGGAAGCCTGTTGTGGCTACACGAGTAGGGAGTTTACCTGAATATGTTAATGAGGGTATTACGGGTTTCTTGGTACCGCCATCTGATTCAGTACAACTCGGCAATGCCGTAACTCGTCTTCTATTAGACGATTCTCTACGTTACCAAATGGGACAGAACGCAATTCATTGGGTGAATGGAAAGCAAGAGCAAATTGGCACAGAGACGTTGGGAGCCTACGAAAAGGCAATCTGCATACATAAAAAGACTTAGAAAAAAATGATTGCCCGATTAGGAAGGTAATCAACAAAAGAAAGAGGAGGAATATACTATGTCGAATTCTAAAAGAGTTTTGGTAACTGGCGCCGGTGGATTTATTGGGCACCATTTAGTTACTTATCTTAAGCAGAAGGGATATTGGGTGCGGGGTGTAGATCTAAAGTATCCGGAATTCAGTGCTACAGAAGCTGACGAATTCGAGATTCTCGACTTGCGCCGTTGGGATAACTGCTTGGAGGCTACCAGGAGGGTTGACGAAGTCTACGCCTTGGCCGCCGATATGGGGGGCATGGGCTTCATCTCGAGTCATCATGCTCAAATCCTGCACAACAATGCCCTCATCAATATCCACACACTCGATGCTGCCCGGGTTAATAGTGTTAAGCGCTATTTTTACACATCGTCGGCCTGTGTCTACCCCGAGTATAAGCAGACGGATGCCAATGTTATTCCCCTGAAGGAAGAAGATGCCTATCCTGCCCAACCTCAGGACGCCTACGGTTGGGAAAAGCTAATCGTTGAGCGCTTTTGCAGGCATTATGCGGAAGACTGTGACATCAAAACTCGTATTGTACGCTTTCATAATATCTTTGGCCCTTTAGGAACCTGGGATGGGGGGCGGGAAAAGGCGCCGGCTGCCCTGTGCCGTAAGGTTGCCATTGCGAAGTTGACGGGCAATCACGAGATAGAGATCTGGGGAGATGGGGAACAAACACGATCTTTTTGTTACATTGACGATTGCGTTAGGGGAATCTACTTGTTGATGCGGTCCGATCACCATGAGCCGATCAACTTGGGCCAAGATCGTATGGTAACTGTCAACGAATTAGCGGATATCATCGCAGATGTAGCTGGTATAAAGGTTACAAAGAAACATGTATCGGGACCGCAAGGCGTGCGCGGTCGCAATGCCGATATTACACGCATACGCGAAGTGCTCGGCTGGGAGCCACAGATTTCGCTTGAAGAGGGGTTGGCTCGTACATATAAGTGGATAGAAGAACAGGTGCGCACGAAGATAGAAATAGGTGGCACCTTGTAACAATAAGCGGCATTAATAACAACCTTTATTCCTTGAAACCGCAAATTATTGATAGAAAATGGGGGATTAATGTCTAATATTCTAAGCCAACCTTCCAAACCCACATCTGGTATTAAGGACCCGCCGAAGATAGCTCTCATAGGATGCGGCGCCATTGCTAAAGAATACTATCTGCCAGCACTGACAAGAGATACGTATATTTTGAATAATCTGGTTTTGGTAGATTCTCATCGAGAAAGGGCACAAAAGCTGGCGACAAAGTTCGAGGTGGCAAGGTACATCGTAGACTATCACGAGGTCTTGGATGAGGTTGAGGGGGTTATTATTGCCGTTCCGACCCACTTGCACCATCCCATAACCATGGAGTTTCTATCAAGGGGCGTGCATGTACTCTGCGAAAAACCCCTGGCAGAGTCAGCAAACAAAGCCCGAATGATGGTAGAGCAGGCTCGGAAAACCGGGGTGGCCCTGGCGGTCAATTACCTGCAAAGACTGATTCCTTCTTTTGCTAAAGTCAAAGAGTTGCTTGCGGAGAAGACCCTTGGTGAACCCCTGTCCATCACGTACTTTGTTGGTGAGGAGTTCAAATGGCCAACCGTGTCGGGATTTTACTTTAACTCGCCGATTTCATCAGGGGGAGTACTGCGTGATCGTGGTGCCCACGTATTCGACCATATCTGCTGGTGGCTGGGGGAGAAACCAAAGCTGGTGTCCTCCCAAAACGATGCTTTTGGGGGTAGAGAGGCAGTGGCATATGTTCAGTTTGAGCATCAAAAGTGCATTGGCGAGGTGAAGTTGAGTTGGTTGGCCAGTTTTCCTTGCAGGTTCATGGTTGAATGCGAGAGAGGCACCATCGAAGGTGATGTTTATGATTATCAGAGCATTTTACTAAAAAGAGGGGTTGGTCAGAATCAGCGGATCAATCTCAAGTCAAGAGATAAGACCAAAGTTGATATAGCTTGCAAAGTAGTGGCCAATTTCATGAGAGTGGTTAAGAACAACGAGCTGCCGCTGGTGTCTGGTAGCGATGTACTGGATTCGATCAAATTCATTGACGAATGCTATGAAGCTGCCACGAGGTTTGATATGCCATGGTACGAGATTCGGGAGTTAAATAGTGGCTCATAACGAGACAATTCTAATAACCGGAGCCAGCGGGTTTATAGGTGGCTGGCTTGCTGAAACACTGTACTTGAGCAGCTCTGCTGCAGATGTACGTGCTGGCATCAGAAATTGGTCGAGGGCAGCTCGTTTGGCACGATTCCCAATAGAATTTGTCCTTTGTGATGTGATGGACAGGACACAGATTGCAAAGGCCATGGATGGCGTGACTTGCGTGATTCATTGTGCTAAGGGGTCAGAGGAAAGTATAATCGAGGGCACTAAGAATATGTTGGATGCTGCTCTTAGGTTTGGAATCAAGCGTTTTGTTCATCTAAGCACGGCTGAGATATACGGAAATCCAAGTGGAGAAATTGATGAGACGTTTCCTTACCAATATACGGGGAATCCATACGGTGATTCTAAAATTGAGGCAGAAAAAGTATGCTGGGATTACTATGGGAAAGGTGTGCCAGTTACCGTGATCAGGCCGTCTATAGTTTATGGCCCGTTTAGTGAGACCTGGACTGTTAGATTTGCTCGTAATCTTCAGTCTGGGAATTGGGGGACTTTCAAAGGTTATGGGGAAGGCATCTGTAATCTCGTTTATATTGCCGATCTGGTTTCCGGTATTTTGTTAGCTGCGCGTCATGAGTGTTCAATCGGTGAAGCGTTTAATTTAAACGGGCCAGAACTGGTCACCTGGAATCAGTATTTCCAAAGGTTTAATGCTGCCTTGGGATTGCCAGATCTCAGAGTTTTTCAGCCGAGTAGTGCAAGGCTTCGCACTATGATCATGGAACCAATAAGGTCTTCAGCTAAATTTGCTCTGGCCCATTTTCAGGGTCCTCTCAAGCGTATATCCCAGAGGTTCAGGCCTGCAAAGGAATTAATGAAATCTGCTGAGAAATCTATTAAAACTACACCTCGCTTAACAGATCTGAGTCTATTCAACCGAGATGCAATTTATCTCACAACGAAGGCACAGAAGATGCTTGGCTATAAGCCAACATTTAACTTGGATAAAGGCTTGGAAATGAGCGTTCGTTGGTTAAAACATCTCGGATTGGTGGATCAAACGCGTAAAGATACAGGCATTTGTGGCCGTATAATCACTTCAGCGTAGAAGAAGGATGATGGAGCATGATGCAGTTAGGTTGTATGAGGACGACGATGTATGCATTGAACGAATAGGGGATGTTATCATCGTCTATCTCAGAAAAGGGCTTTCGATATGTATGAAGAATAAAGAAGCGAAGGAATGAATTGAAAAAAGCCACATTCATTGTCTGGGTTCGTTTCCAGCAGCGCGCTGAATTCCTGGCACAGCATTTGGGTGCTTCAATCCACTATATCTATTACGGTCAGCGCGGCAGCATGCTGCAGTTGCCGGTGAGATATCTTGTGCAGACCTTTCGCACCTTGCGGGTCTTGCAACGTGAAACCCCTGAGGTTGTCTTCGTTCAGAATCCTCCTATATTCTGTGTCCTTGTTGTCTACCTCTATGCTAAGATTCACGGGTCTCAATACGTGATTGATTCCCATACGGGTGCCTTTTTCCCACCATGGAGCTGGTCCTTGGGGCTGCATCGTATGCTCTCCCGGAGAGCACTAACGACCATTGTGCATAACAAGTCCCAGGAGAAGATAGTGAAGAGTTGGGGATGTCATAATATTCTTTTAGAAGATTATCGAGGACCTATACCAGCTGGAGAGCCATTTCCTCTCGGTGGGGGATTTAATGTAGCCGTGGTTAGCTCCTTCACCAAAGACGAGCCCCTTGACGTTGTCTTCGAGGCAGCAAGTCACCTCTCCAAAGTAAATTTCTATGTGACGGGAGATTCTAATCGCATCTCTTCCTCTTTGCTGGTAAAAAAGCCTAACAATTGTTTCTTAACAGGCTACCTGCCCTATGAACGATACTTGGGTTTATTGCAAGGTGTTGATGTTATTATCGCTCTAACTACCCGAGATCATACCCTGCTCGCTGGCGCCTCTGAAGCAGTTTCCTTAGGAACTCCGCTGATTACTTCTGATTGGCCTATTTTACAGGATCGTTTTCCCATAGGGACCGTCCACATCCCCAATACCATAGAAGGAGTTTTCGAGGGAGTGCGGCAGGCACAATCTAATCGGGGTACTTTGCAGCAAGAAATCCTGAGGCTGCGGGACCGGCTTCAAGATGAGTGGGAAAAACAGTTCCAAAAACTCAAAAATTTGATAACAGAACGTTCCTAACTGACCAAATCAAGTAAATAATCCTTGGACTCCACTCCCTGCAGTGATTTACTCAGGGAACACGGGTTTCAAATTAGCATGTCACGGAAGGGCAACCCGTTTGACAATGCCTGGTAGAGAGCTTTTTAAAAACTCTTAAGTCCGAAGATGTTTATCTTTGGGAGTGCGAAACCCTGGCAGATGTAGAAAGAAGGATTCCCTACTTCATCGAGGAGGTGTATAATCAAAAGTGCCTACTCTCTTCTCTGGGGTATTGTACTCCAATTGAGTTTGAGAAAAGGCTAATGGGAAACCAAAATCTTATCAGACGATGAAGATCGCTCTAACCTGGTCTGTCCAAATAGAGGGGTGCAGTCCAAAGATTAATACCAAGAATACTAATTTGAATAAACGGAATGTTTAATTTATGGCATCTGAGATTATAGTTCTTTCATGGTTGAGCGAACAGGTAGACGTGTTACGTTTCATTAAGCTGGCCAATTTGATGGGAATCTCAACGCGATTGATCATTGTGGATTCTGAAAGTTCTGTTCTAAACCGCTTAGCTGAGTTTAACCTTGAAGAATCTTTGTGTGTCGCAGCCAGTTCCGATATTCTCAGTAAAATTTTATTCGCGAACCGCTTCAATGAACATTTCAAGATCACCTTTTTTCGTATGATCGCTTTTCTCTTTGTATTTGGCTTTTCAGGAAAGTCTTCCGAAGGTCCGCTCCTTAGATGCCTAACCGATGGCGCTTTGACGCACACTGAGCAGACTAAGTTCAACGCAAGGTACGAGGTAAGTAAGGATTCCCGCAGGTTTTGTCAGCAATTAGCCGGACTTTCATTTGGGCCGGTTAATCCCGAAAACGATCTAACTTTTGTGACAAGGAATCACGACAATAACATAGCTCGCTATATTTTAATTCAAGATCGTCCATTTCTGGTCGAAATACAGAGAAATAAGTGTAGAATAATTTTGGTCGGAAGTAGGGAAATTATTGATGTAGATGAACCAGTTGCACAGGTAGAGGGAATAAAACCATCTTTTTCACGGATAGTGCCTGCCATTTTGTTTATTCGTAATGTTTTCGGTGAAAAATGTTGGCATAACAAAAGGCACTACGCTTCCCTAATTATTGATGATCCTCTGCTCAAGGAAAGATATGGATTCTTGAATTATAGGGAACTTCTCAAGACTATGGATCAGCATGATTTCGCTACGACCATAGCCTTTATTCCCTGGAATTACAGAAGGACTCAACGGGCCGTTGCTCAGTTATTCAGGGAACGGCGGGATCGTTTTTCCATATGTGTTCACGGTTGTGACCACAAAGAAGCTGAATTCGGATCGACGGATCACGGGGAATTAGTAGGGCTGATCAAAACTGCTAATCAGAGAATGAATTTTCATGAAAAGGCTACAGGTATTCGTTTTGAAAAAATTATGGTCTTTCCACAGGGCGTTTTTTCCACAAAGGCAATGGTTTTGCTAAAGAACGACGGTTACCTCGCTGCCATCAATAGTACCCCTTTTGCTGTTAACGAAGATGCATCTAAATTAATTATTCGAGATTTTTTCGAAATCCCAGTGTTGGCATATGGAAGCTTTCCTCTTTTCGTGCGTCGATATCCCAAAGATTTAGCAGAATTTGCGCTTGATTTGCTTTTAGGCAAACCCCTACTCATCGTAGAGCATCATGGCTATTTCAAAACCGGACTGGGAAAGTTAATTTACTTCGTTAAGCAGGTAAAGCGACTTGAACCTAATATCCGATGGGGTCCACTTGGGACCATACTTAATAATACTTATTTGGAAAGAGAGGATGAAAAAGGAATCAGGCATGTCAAGTTCTACACGCCTACTTTGCAAATTAGCAATGAATCTAACAGCAAAAGGCAATACTTGCTTTATAAGCGGGAACCACGGGGCGCGACAATAGCTAAGGTAAAGATTAATGGGGAGTCTTTACCTTTTCTCTTTGAAGACGATGTTCTTTGTATACAGGTTGACGTCAGAGCAAGAAGTACTGCTATGTTGGAAGTGGAGTATAAAGAATCATTGCCAGACATTCCTCTGAAAACAAGTTATAGTGACTACATTAAGGTATTCTTTAGACGATACCTCTCAGAGTTGCGCGACAATCATTTATCCAAAAATGACTTTTTGTTCGATATTAGCCAAAAGCTTAAAAAACTTTTGTTTTGATGAAACTTATTGAAAGAAAATATGATTAAATCGCACATCGGTTGATCATAGGGTAATTGGGAAAAATGATGAGCATCTAGAAGGAAATGAGACTATTTTATATGCCCACGGATTGTTGAGATAAATGGAGAGGCTTGTGTATCAGGAACTTATGAAATTTCATAGAAGGTAGCACATTTGAAAGCAAAATAAATATGTTATAACTTTTTAAATTACGTAGCGTCTCTAAACAAACAACATAGAAATATTTTACTATGATGAAAAAAAATTTAGTCCGAAGAATATCCAACCGAATTCTACATTTAATGGCCCGATTTGCCCCAGGAGCAACCTCATTGCGGCCTTTCTTACATAGATTAAGGGGTGTAAAGATATATGGTAATGTATGGATTGGTGAAGAAGTTTATATTGAAAACGAATATCCAGAGGTTATTGAGATCCATGATGGGGTTCAAATTGCTCATCGTGTTACTATTAACGCCCATTTTAGGGGGCCAGGCAAAATAATAATTGGGGAAAAAGTGTGGATAGGAATAGGCTGTATAATAGTTAGCAGCCCTGACCAAACGCTAACAATAGGAGAAGGTTCCGCTCTTGCGGCAGGGTGTGTTGTTACAGAAGATGTCCCCCCTTATACATTTGTTGGGGGAGTTCCAGCTAAACCCATTTGTAAAGTTACAGTTCCCATGACCGTCGATACAAGTTTTCAAGATTTTAAAAAAGGGCTAAAACCCATAGGCAAGGAATAATTGGAAAGCAAATGTCCTCGAAATTAATCATGATAACTTAGAAAGAGGTGGAGGCTAATGATGAAAATCTCCTTAAAATTATCTATTTCCTTGGTTTAAAATGTGATGTAATTTTTTTTGTTCTTGTGACGAACTTATCGATTATTCGTTAAGACAACCTGGTGAGGGCAAGGATGATTTGGAATGCGTACAGTTGTATATATACACGTAAGACGGGTATTTAAAGTAATTAAGTTATGAAAGTGACCAATATCTGGAAGGAAAAGAGGTAGCATAGTAAAAGCGCTAAACCGGAAGATCATTTTTTGCGGGCTGAAAAGGACATGCTGATACTCAAAAATCTTTTCTCATCCATCCTTGCTTTCCTTTTCAACATCAATGCTCCCCTGACCAAATAGCCCTAATGGTATTTCCCACTTGTACTTAAATAATATTCTTCATCAAAGTATCCTCAGGTTGGCGGGTGGCGCGGGACGGGTAGTGTCTAATTCATAAGCGCCTATGTCAAATCCTGATCCTTGAGGGCGAGGTTTGCCATCAAAGTCATTGGTTACTTGTAAAACAGGGGTACCGGCATCCATACAAGGAGAATTTGATTGAAGGTGAAGGTCGGTAAACTTGACCACAAATAAAGCATCTTTTTTCCATAGGTCGTGTGCGGCAGCACTGCCACCTTCTATCTTGGGAGTGCTACCATCAGAGTTAAAAATACAGTTGTAATCCCGAGAAATCCCGCTACCGCCACTGATTTTATAATGGGCATAAGAAAAATCGCAGGTGATGTTATTATAGACTTCAGCATTCGTGACATTTTCTAAATCAATACCCACAGGCCAGTAGGCACTTTTGTAGCTTAAAGAACTTCTAAAGGTATTGTTATAAATCTTCAGGTTACTATTGCCGCCCCCACCAGTATTTATACCACTCCATGATTCTATCAAATTATTCTTGATAGTTATATTACTCGCACCAGCAAGCATAAAACCACAAACGGTAACAACTCCACTCAGTGCTTCCTCCATCAGGTATATGTGGTTTCTCTCGAAAGTACAATTAGTCGCAGAGTCACCATTATCATAAAAAGTCTGGAAAGCATCAATGTGGGGTTGATACCCGGATTGATTTGCGAAAACAATATCGTGAATGTAATTTCCTCTAAAGGTATGTCCAGAGCCATGAAAGTAAATCCCATTCGCCTCTTCATATGTGCAACCAGAAACTACAGACCGTGAATCAGAAATATCATTGTTCTCTATGAGTGCATTGGTTGACCCTGCCGTTACGTTTATTCCATCAATACCGCATCGACGAATCGTATTGTCTGTTACAATACACCTATCCGCATAACGTTCTATTCTTATTCCTTCCCGAAGACAATCCTGAACGATGCAATTTTTTACCACGCAACCACTGCCAAAAACACGGACTCCAGCACCCTCACCCCAGGCACAAGTTACTGATGTAGCTGTAAGACCCTCAATTTGAATATAATTTCCATTCAAAATGAAACCCTGGGTGTTAGCGTTTCCATTCGCAAAAAATCGGAGTGGATTATTAGCATCGGTTCCGCTTTTACTCACTGTTATTCTTTCAGGGTATGTACCGGCTGCTACTGTAATTAAATGGGAACCCGGGGGTGCAGTATTAGCGGCGTATTGGATGGTCTTCCAAGGACCATTAGAACCCCCTTGATAAGATTCATACAGACCGTTATAGCCATCACTTCCAGTTGATCCGTTAACATAGTAGGTTGCTGTCCAACCTGTCGAGGCCATAGTAAAAACTGCAAGTAACACAAACAAAGTACCACGAATTTTATTAGAGAGCTCATTTGTACTCATAACCTGGCGCTCCTTCCTTAATAGAACACAAAACGTTCTACGTTTCTTAACCTCTGGTAATCTCTTACTTTCACTTTAATGATCCTTGAAAAAAGTTTCTATCCTTGCATTGTTATATTCACAACAAATTTTTATATTGATAATTTTAGTTCTCAAAACTAGCCAAATACTCTTCATAAACTGCCATTACTTCAGACCAAGTTGCTGTCCCATCAAGGTATTCTTGATACTTGTTCATTACATCAGAAAAAGATGCATAAGTGATGGCAGTAAAAGTTGTTTCTATTGTATGATCATTATCTACATTTGTAAATACGTATGAAGGGACCGCGCCTACTGAGACACTGTCAACCATCACATCTGCTATTTTGTACCCTTCATTCACGGTTATGGTGAATGCCTGGTTTTCTCCCTCATTTACCGTCACAGTTCCTGCTGGAGAAATAGAGCCTCCGGATCCTGCTGTCACTCTTATGGTATGCTTCTTAATCGTGAACGTCGCTGTGATAGTTGTATCTGAATTGATGGTTAAGGTACAAGTTGACGATTTCCCTGTATATGCGCCGGACCATCCTTCAAATATTGATCCTTTATCTGGTTTTGCGGTAAAGGTCACTACGGTGCCTGCACTGAAGGTGGTGCCTGATTGATTGGTTGTAACACTACCACTGCCAGTACCTGCTTTAGTGATGGTAAGGGTATAATTGGTTACTGGAGGCGGTGGTGGAGGAGGAACCGCACTGAAGCTTGATTCAATGGTATGGTTGGCAGTCACATTGCTGAAGGTGTAAGAACTTACTGCCCCTGCAGATACCCCATCAACTTTTACATCGGCTATACTGTAACCTGAATTGGTGCTGACAGCGAAGTTTTGGGGTTTTCCGTGACTCACGGTGATAGATCCGGAAGGTGAGATGGAACCACCGGTCTTTGCACTGGCGGCAATCACATAGGTTTTGAGCGTGAAGGTGGCTGTTACAGTTGTATCTGCATTCATGGTCACAGTGCAGGTGGAGGAGTTCCCTGTGACTCCGCCTGACCAGCCCTCAAAGGTTGAGTTTGAATCTGGCTTTGCGGTAAAGGTCACTACGGTGCCTGCACTGAAGGTGGTGCCTGATGGATCGGTTGTAACACTACCACTGCCTATCCCTACCTTCGTAATGGTAAGGTTATAATTATTAGTAACTGGAGGAGGCGGTGGGGGAGGAGGAGGAACCGCACTGAAGCTTGCCTCAATGGTACGGTTGGCGGTCACATTACTGAAGGTATAAGAACTTACTGCCCCTACAGATACTCCATCGACCTTCACGTCAGCTATCACGTAGTCTGTATTGGCGGTAATAGTAAAGCTCTGGCTTGCCCCGTGGTTTACTACTACAGAGCCTGATGGGGAGATGGAGCCACCTGTTCCCGCTGTTGCCGTTATGGCATAGGTCTTAAGCGTGAATGTTGCTGTGACAGAGATATTTGCATTCATGGTTATGGTGCATGTGGGTGAGGTTCCGGTTGCCCCTCCAGACCACTCACCAAAGATAGAGTTTGCATCTGGTGTGGCGGTGAGGGTCACCACGGTACCTGCACTGAAGGTTGTCCCGGTAGGATTATTCGTCACGGTTCCACTGCCTGTGCCTGCCTTGGTAATCGAAAGGGTATAGGTGGTATTTACGGCAAAGCTTGCTGCAATGGTATGGTTGGCAGTCACATTGCTGAAGGTGTAAGAACTCACTGCCCCTACAGATGCACCATCAGCCTTTACGTCGGCTATAAGGTAACCAGTATTTGGGGTGATGGTAAATGATTTGCTTGCGCCGTAATTGACTGCCACGGATCCTGAGGGTGATATGGAGCCACCCGTTCCTACCGTGGCCGTTATGGTATAGGTCTTGAGCGTGAACGTTGCTGTGACAGAGATATTTGCATTCATGGTTATGGTAGATGTGGGTGATGTGCCGGTTGCCCCTCCAGACCACTCACCAAAGATAGAGTTTGCATCTGGTGTGGCGGTGAGGGTCACCACAGTACCTGCACTGAAGGTTGTCCCGGAAGGATTACTCGTCACTGTTCCACTGCCTGTGCCTGCCTTGGTAATAGAAAGGGTATAATTGGTATTTACAGCAAAGCTTGCTGCAATGGTATGGTTAGCAGTCACATTACTGAAGGTGTAAGAGCTCACTGCCCCTACAGATGCACCATCAGCCTTTACGTCGGCTATAAGGTAGCCAGTATTCGGGGTGATGGTGAATGATTTGCTTGCGCCGTAATTGACTGCCACGGATCCTGAGGGTGAGATAGACCCACCCTTTTTTATCGTGGCCGTTATGGTATAGGTCTTGAGCGTGAACGTTGCTGTGACAGAGATATTTGCATTCATGGTTATGGTAGATGTGGGTGAGGTTCCGGTTGCCCCTCCAGACCACCCACCAAAGATAGAGTTTGCATCTGGTGTGGCGGTGAGGGTCACCACAGTACCTGCACTGAAGGTTGTCCCGGAAGGATTGTTCGTCACTGTTCCACTGCCCGTGCCTGCCTTGGTAATCGAAAGGGTATAGGTGGTATTTACAGCAAAACTTGCCTCAATGGTATGGTTAGCAGTCACATTACTGAAGGTGTAAGAGCTCACTGCCCCTACAGATGCACCATCAACTGTTACATCAGCTATAAGGTAACCAGTATCCGGGGTAATAGTGAATGCCTGGTTTGCTCCATCTGTGACAGTCACAGCTCCTGATGGGGAGATAGAGCCGCCTGTCCCTGCTGTTGGTGTTATGGTATAGGTCGTTATTATCCCATTTTGGGTTACAGTGAATACATGTTCTGCAATGGTAAGAGTAGCTATTCTTGAACTTGTGCTTGTATTGGCCGAGACAGAATAGTTTACTTGTCCACTTCCTGTACCACTACCTCCTGAAATAATGGTTATCCAGGAGCAGCCGTTTGTTGCATTCCAGCTACAACTGCTCTGTGTAGTTACGCTTACACTACCGTCCCCTCCGGATGCACTAAAAGATTGACTGGTAGGTGACAAAGAATAGGTGCACGGTTGTGGTGTAGTATAGGTTACCTCTTCTGAGTAATCACTTTCAACCTGAGCAGTGTTGTATGAAGTTGCAGTCAAAAAATAGGTTTTCCCGTCTTCGAGGTCTGGGATCGTATACTGTGTCTGGGTACCTGCATCCACAGAGAATACATAATCCCTGCTCGCATAACCATAGTAGAGATTATAACCAGCGAGATCTGGTTCAGTATTTGGATCCCATGCGAGCGTTACCTGAGCAGAAAATGCGGGGTGGCTGGATAGAAAAAGAACAATAACAAGAGTAGCAAGAGATACAAGACAGAGAAGGAAACACTTGGGAAATATGTGCCCCCTCAGCTTTAGAGAGGCATAATTGGATAACATAACAGCACCTCCGTAATGTGAGTATTGCTTCAGCCATGCGCAATACAGCTCATTGGAGGTGCTGTATTCGCCTGGCAACCCTGCTACCGTATCCGCCTGCGGCGGACTTAGGTCAGTGGTTTTGCGTCCCACCCTTTCAGATGGTTTGCCTTTTCAGGCTTTGTTTAAAAAATCACATTAGTTAATTAGCAGCATAATATATACCAATAAAAGAGACTTATTTTAACTCCTCAATAATATTGCTATTTTAAACGAATTTTGATGATCTTAATATGTCGAACAACACCAAAAAGTGTCATTTTATTGGCAAAACTGTACACTTTTGTACAAGAAAGGGTTCACAATAGGCAGGAGAATAGTTAATATTACAACAACAAGTGTAACTTAAGCTTCAGACTGGGCCTGTTTAAATGCCGAAATCGCTGTGAACGATCACTCGCTCACTCAAACCAATTGGGGACTCGGAAGGGTTTCTGGTATTAATTGTGAGAGTACAGATAGGTGAAGGCCTTTAGTACACTCGAGACCAGTTTTCAAAGGTGGCGTTCACATTTTGTTAGGTGTGATTAATTCACGCACGAATTATTAACAAACTCCTGGTAGGTTGAGATTACATCTGCCCAGGTTAAAGTACCATTGTTATATTCGTAATACTTGTCAAGTACCTCATCCCAAGTGGTACACTTGAGCGTAAAGGTGGCAGTTACGCTCGTATTAGCATTTATGGTCACGGTGCAGGTAAGTGATGTGCCGGTTGTCCCGCCAGACCAGCCCTCAAAGGTTGAGTTTACATCTGCTGTAGCGGTGAGGGTCACCACGGTGCCTGAAGGGAAGGTTGTACCCAGAGGATTATATGTTACTGTTCCACTGCCCGTTCCACTCTTAGCAATGGTAAGGGTATAGGTCTTGAGCGTGAAGGTGGCAGTTACAAGTGTATCTGCATTCATGGTTACAGTGCAGGTGGAGGAGTTCCCTGTGACTCCGCCTGACCAGCCCTCAAAGGTTGAGTTTGCATCTGGTGTGGCGGTCAAGGTCACCACGGTGCCTGCAGAAAAGGTAGAGCCTGATGGATCGGTTGTAACACTACCACTGCCTGTCCCTATATTCGTAATGGTAAGGTTATAATTAGTAACTGGAGGAGGCGGCGGTGGGGGAGGAGGCGGTGGGGGAGGAGGAGACACACTGAAGCTTGCCGCGATAGAATGATTAGCAGTCACATTGCTGAAGGTATAAGAGCTTATTGCCCCTACAGATACCCCATCCACCTTCACATCAGCTATCACGTAGTCTGTATTGGCTGTAATGGTAAAGTTCTGGCTCGCCCCGCGGTTAACAACTACGGGGCCTGAAGGTGATATGGAGCCGCCCGTTCCTGCAGTGGCTGTGATGAAATAGGTGGCTGTCCCTTGTTGGGTAATGGTGAATGCACGTCCTGCAATAGTAAGAGTGGCCGTTCTTGAACTTGTGTTTGTGTTGGCTGAAACGGAATAGT
>Ga0315282_10004318_pt1 | contig 24782 bp, 23 predicted proteins | sample YL17G07_20_MG_FD_203693 | JGI IMG/M metagenome (GOLD analysis project Ga0315282, IMG submission 203693) | Sediment microbial communities from Yellowstone Lake, YNP, Wyoming, USA - YL17G07_20 | ecosystem: Environmental > Aquatic > Freshwater > Lake > Sediment | place: USA: Wyoming | collected... | reverse complement strand
GGGGTGACGCTGGGGTTTCTCACGGATCCCCAGAGCGGGGAGATCGTCGGGATGGAGGTGCTGGCGAGCCGAGAAGGCGAGGAGCTGGGGCGGTGGATTGTGGAAGCGGCGCAGCAGTTTGGGGCGAAGGTGCTGGTGAGCGACGAACTGGAGTCCTATAAGCCGGCGGCGGAGCAGGCGGGGCTGGAGCATCAGCTCTGCTTGGCCCATTGGCGCAAGGCGACGGCCAATCGGCTCAAGAAGCTGGAGGGGCACAAAGCCGAGAAGCAGCTTATCAAGACGGCCCTCCAGCAACTCGATGAGACTGGGCACCGTAGTCTGGAATGGCTGCACACGCAGTATCGCCGCGCCCGCTCGCCCCGCAAGGGCGAGCAGCAGAGCCCCGCCTACGCGTTGCGCATGCTCACGCTGGACCTGTTAGAGAACTGGAACCGGCTGATCTGCTACCAACGGGAGCATGAAGCGCTGCGCGATGAACTGGGCCGCAAGGTGCGGCGCACCTACCAGGTGCCCTCCACCAACAACGCCACCGAGAACGCCATCGGGCGGGGCGGCAAGATCAGGGCCAAGCGGATGCGAGGCTTCAAGCGCGCCGACACCATCCTCCCGATCATGCTGCTGCTGGCTTCCCTGAGCGGCGTGCTGGCCGGCGTGCCATTCCAGTCGCTGCTCACCTGATCCCAGCTTCCTCCCTCACACGACCGCACGCGAACACGCCTCAGCCTCAAGGCCTCCGCGCGGGGTTAGGAGTTACGGGAAACGGGGTAGTGGGTCAGTTTGAATTCAGCAGTCCCACGATTTCTTCAACAGACCACACATGGTCAGTGACCCCCGCCGCTATCGCCGGCGTAGTCATCAGCGTCTGGTGAACCCGGCCGAAGTTGTACCACATGAAGTGCAGGGACCCGGCCGCCGCGTGGTTCGCCGCCTTCTTTGAGAAGGCATTCGTTAGACGGGTGAAGCGCCGCGTACTCATGCGCACGGTGAGGTTCTGGCGCTCTACGTAGCTGGTGGAAATGTGGGGCCAATCAGGTCGGCCCTGGATTCTGGTCTTCTCGGCCCCGATGCAGACCGCGGGGCTGTACCGCTTCTCTGCGCCCGGATCGCTGCCGTACATCTTCACCAACATGGCATAGTCTACCTCAGCCCCGAAAGCGTCTTCTACAGCACTGAGGTAGAGGCTGAGGCCGTCCGTGGTAAGCTGGACCCGATTGGCGAGGCGGTCTTTCAGGTCGGCCACAAACTCAGTGGCGGCCCCCGCGCTTCTATCGTCTACCTGCCAGCAGATCATCAGCTTGGATTCGGCGTCCATGGCCGTCCAAGTCCATACATCCCCACGTCCGAACACGCCGCGCTTTTCTTCGGGGAGGTTCTTCTCCTTGCAGCCGACGAAGGCCCATATCTCGTCGCACTGCACGCGCTTGGAGGTGAGCCCCCGAAGGGCGCGGTCCTGGTACTCGCGGCACGCCTCGCCCAAGTCCACGAGGAGCTTGGCAACGGTGTTCTTCGCCGCGCCCGTGATGCGGACGGCAGAGCGGATAGAGTTACCCTCTACGAGACAGCGAACAACTGCGGCTTGTCGGTCCGGCTTCAGTGCGCTCATACTGACCAGTATACTTGAGCGCTCATGCTTTGTCAATACCCCCGCGGTTACATTTTCACGATTCGTAATCGGGGCATTCCGTCGCCGCTGAAGTGGAGGGGGAAGAGGGCCTCTACGTCCTCTTCGTAGAGGTCAAACAACTGGGCGAACTCCTCCGGCGCATACCCCAGTTCCTTCTGATGTATCTCTACCACCCCAGGGTAAAGACTTGGTTGCTCTGCCGGAACGTCTACCTCCCTGGGTTCCCGCTTGCGGTAGCCAGCCATGGCCATCTTCTTATATAGCACTTGCTTGTACCGGGCGTTGATGAACCCCAGATCGTGCGCCCGCATTATCAAACTTGACATAGAAACACGCCAATACTGCTTCATCGAGGCGATGGTCGCGAGGGAGAAGTCCTCAAAGAAGATGTCCCCTCGTGGCATGAGGAACTCGGCCGCGAACTCGTCCGCCTCACCCTCCATGTCAGGCTCAAGCGTCTCGCGGTGCATGATAATATGGCTGAGTTCATGGCAAAGCGTGAACCGAAGCCGGTCACCCGGCCTGTCCAGGTCCACAAAGAACAACGGCGGTATGCCTCCGGCCGCATCAGGAGGCCACGCGCTGATAGCGTCAATGAGGTCTGTCTCGAAGCGGAAGGGGATGACCAGGGCCCCAGCCGCCTCAATCAGTCTCGTGAGGTTCCTCACGGGGCCGCGAGGAACACCCCACGCGGCGCGCACCGCCCGGGCCACGTTGGAGGGCGACCCCTCGAATGCCTCAACGTCCAGAGGGTGTATCCTCAGTTCTGGCAACTGCACGCTGCGGAGTAACTTGGGAAGGTTCCACCGAATGATGTTGACCCGCGCGTGAATGAGGCTGAGTGTTCCAGAGTTTACGGAGCGCCTCATCCTGTGGAATAGCTGCGTGGGTTCGAAGCCAAGAACCAGGTGATTCTGCTGGAAGAACGAAACCGGGTAATGCAGTGCTTCGGCGATGCGCGCCAGCACTTCGTCCGAAGGGCTACGAATCCCCGCCTCCAGGCGCGAGATCAACGTCTTGTGGACCCCGCTCAAGTCGGCGAGTTCCGTCATGGTGTACCCCCGGGACTCCCTCGCTACCCTGAGAACGTCCGGGTTGATCGGGATACCTTCACTGCCCATGCGTCTCTTCGCGCTCCTCTTCTGCGCTCCGCCGGAGCTTGGGGAGAACGGGGGCCACTTCTGCCGCGGCCGACAGCGGACCCTGCGGAATGACCGGGAAGAGGGCTACCGCTTGCCCCGCGTCGGTGGTCGGTTCGTCGTACAACGGCATGACCCACTCATTCGTCCGGCTGGTGATCGGACAAACCACGAACACGCCAAATAAGGTGCATGCCTCATCCGTGTACTGATACCCGGCAACCAAATTCACCGGATTCCTCGTTCCCTCTCCATAGTCGAGCGGGAGTTGGCCCTGTTCCATGAACGCGGTCGCCTGGTCTGTCGCGATACCCCGACAACGCATCCGAGCATCAAACTTCTTGAAGCAGACGGCCCACTCCTCCCCCAACAGGAAGAGGTGCCGGCCCTTGAGGTTGATGTACCCGACTTCCGGGAGCCCCAAGAGCCGCTCCTTCGCGAACTCGACCATCAGGCTGTGTGCCGCAGTAGCCTTGGTCGTTTTGTTGAACTGCCGTTCGGAGAGAATCCGTCGCGACTCTCGGACCCCATCCACCACAATCCCCCGGACCTCGGAAGCGAACCTCTTCAAACTGTCCCCAACTGGCATCCGTGCACGCCTTTCTTACGACAGGATGCATGGAGTATAGCAAACCAGCTCAGCCCTGTCAACTATTGCGGAAACATTCGCAGGGCGAGATAACACGGGCAGTCTATTGCTTCTTGTGCCACCGTGCCGCGGCCGCCTTCCGGGCGATCTCCGACCGCTGTTCGGCCGTCAGTTTGGCGGCCCGCGCCTTGCCGCCCTTCGCCCCTCCGAGCTTGCCGAGCGCGACCGCCGCGGGGTTCTTCCCGCTCGATTCTTCGCGTGTCGGTTCCCCCGTCGCCTCCCGCATGACGCGGAAGGCGGCCTCGTTCACGTCCTCGGGTCCCTGCTTGTGTCTGCTTGAACGCTTAGGCATATCACAAGTATACCTCGCGGGAGTGGGAGCGTCAATGGGAGTGTAGGGAAAACACGACGCGAGTGGGGAAAACAGGTCTCTCCGGCGAACCCTGTAGGGGTTCGCCGGAGAGACCGCTATCTCCTTCATGGAGCCAGAAATATGTTGCGATTTATGAACATATTCTCTTGACAGCGCGACGCATATGGAATACCCTAGGGTACACCTAACGTGTGATCCATCCCGGTCTTTCCAAGGGCCGGGACGGCAAGGCCCTCCGTAAGGATGGGCCTTGCGCCTTTGTTAGAGGGGAGACTGGACACGGCACCTACCCCACTCAGAGCCTTCGCCTATATAGACGGGCTCAACCTGTACTATGGTTGCTTCAAGCGTCCCGCGCCGCGGGAATGGTCCAAGTACAAGTGGCTAGATCTAGAGAAACTCTGTGACAGGCTCCTTCCGAAGCTCGACATAGTCGCCGTCAAGTACTACACGGCCGACGTTGACAACCGACCACCCGACAACAAACAGAACGACCGTCAGCAAGCATACCTGAAGGCACTCTCCACACTCCCCCGCGTGCAGATCATCAAAGGGCACTTCTTAGGCCCAGACTTGCGCTGGATGCCCCTCTGCGACCTGAGCAAAAACTACCTCGGTGCTAACGTACCGGTGCTGAAGACCCAGGAGAAAGGGTCCGACGTCAATCTAGCCGTCGATCTGCTCTATGACTGTGTGAAGGACCTTTACGACTGTGCCGTGGTGGTCTCCAATGATTCGGACCTTGCTAGGTCCATGATGTATGCGCGTCAGGAGTTCGGCAAACGCATCGTACTTGTGAATCCTACCCGCCGCCCAGTTAGCGGCAAGCTGAAACCACTAGCCGACGAACTCAGGGATGTCCGCCAGAAGATATTGGCGAAGTGCCAACTCCCAGATGATGTCACCGTGGGCGGTGGCCTTGTTCATCGCCCCTCAGAGTGGGCACAACCCACTTCCTCCCCGTCTCAAACTGACCCACTACCGGAGACGGCTCTGTCGGGTGGCGACGGCTGTTGCCTATCCGGTCAGGCGGTCCTCTCAGGGCACGAACAAATACGGATTCACGTAGAAGTCCGGCCACCCCAACTCCCTCCGAATCTGCATCTCCCGCAGCCGGCCGCGCAGCAGCCGCACCGGGTCGGCGGGCCGCTGGAACCACGGGTAGGTGTACTTGTGCTGCTCCCAGACGAAGTAGTTGCCGAGGGCGATGGCCTCCTTGGGATGAAAGTAGGATTGCCGGCTGACGGCCAGCCGGTAGGCGACGTTCAGAGCGCGGATCTCCGGGGCGTCACCCTCCGTGAACGGCCCGGTCGGTCTGATGTCGGCCAGCCGCTCCGGCCCCTGGCGCTCCAACAGGGAGGGGTCCTGCCACAGGTCCCAGGCCGAGGCGGGGCGGCCGTCGTCGCCCAGGCAGCACAGGCCCTGCATAGAGTCCATCCACCACCAGCCGCCGTCCACTTCCACCTCGGCCATCATGTGCCCGGAGATGTGGGCGCACACCACCCGCGCCCGCAGCCCCGCGATCTGGCAGAGGCAGACGAAGACGCGGGAGATCTCGTTGCACATGATCGCCCCCCGCTTCAGCAGTTCCTCCTCGCTCCCCCCGAACCAGTTGCCGCCCCGCAGACCCCGGTCGCGGTTGTCCCGGCAGCGCCGCATCAGCGCCAGCGCGGTCTCCCGCGCGGACATCGCGGGGGAGACGACTTCGGCAACGGTCTGCTCCAGCAGGGGCCGGGAGCCGCGGACGTAGGGGATCTCGGGCGGCGTGAAGTCTCCTTCGTAGAGGTAGGCCCGCGTCTGCGGGGTGAGGGCGAGCTGGCCGGCGAGAATCTCGATGTCCACTCCCCCGTCCTCCCCGTAGACCCCGTAGATGCGCTCCAGGTACGCGGCGAAGCCGCGCCGCGTGCCCTCGTCCGGCATCAACTCCGCCTGCCGCAGGCCCCGAAACTCCTCGAACATGGCTCTCCCTTCGCTGTCGGCCCAATGGATTCGGCAAAGGAGGGCGGGGGCCTGCTCGAATCGTCTACACCGTTCCGAGGCGGGGTACGCAGAACGACGCAGGTGGTATGATGGTGCTAGGAGGAGCCCCCATGGCGGACCCAACCGAGATAGAAGGCACTGGAGAGGAACTGGAGCAGGTCCTCAAGGCGATGCCGAGACGACGTTTCCGCCTCCTGCTGCTGCCCGAGGAGGCAGCGCCGCAGCGTGAGGCGCCCGCGCCGTTCTATGAGACGGCCTCTGCCGAGGAATGGACTCGCGCCTTCGATGAGTGGGTGCAGAGCCACCGCTCGGACCAGCCGCCTCTCCCAGACGACGCGGCGGATCGCGACAGCATCTACTCCGGCCGCGCTTGACCTCGTCACAGGGTCTCCCTCGTTCGGTCCCTGAGGCGCCCTGCTCGGCTCCAGTCAGTGAATCTTGGTGAGCCACTCCTCACCGACCGGCCTCTTCCCCTCCGCCTCTTCGCCTTTCGCCTGTTCGCCTCTTCGCCTCCTCCCCCTCATGTCGGTCTTTCGTACAGGCAGGCCGGGACTGACCTTGGCATGGGGGCAAGTAGGCGACAAAATGACTACTGGCACCGATTCACACAATCGTATCTTTCAGGGAGGTGCTTTGGATGTCGCTCCGCGTGCTCATCGCCGAGGACGAGTTGCTGATCGCCTTGTCCTTGCAGAAGCAGATGGAATCCCAGGGCCACCACGTTGTCGCGATCGCGGGCAGCGGAGATGACGCGCTGCGCCTCTGCCGTGCCCGGGACCCGGAGATGGTGTTCATGGACATCCGCATGCCGGGGATGGACGGGATCACGGCGACGCGGCGGCTGATGGAGGAGTGCCCCCACCCGACCATTATCGTCACCGCGAACGCGGAGGGCCGCGCGGAGGCGGAGCGAGCCGGGGCGATGGAGTACGCGGTCAAGCCGCTGCTCTCGGAGCGCATCCCGCTGGTGATCGCGAAGGCGCAGGAGCGGTACGCGCGCTACTTGCTGGTGCGCGCGGAGGAGGGGGCGTGTCCGGCCGCGTTGGAAGCGTGGCCCGTCGTGCAAGAGGCGATCGTCCGCGCCGTCGCGGGGCGGGGGCTCTCAGAGGAGGAGGCCTTCGCCTGCCTGCGCGCGGCCGCCAAGGCCGGCGGCCGCACCCTCCGACAGGAAGCGGCACAGGAACTAGCATCCTAGGGAGCTATTGTATTGTCCTCCCTCTTCCTACTTCCTGCTCCCTATCCCCTAGACAATCTCCAACTCCTTCCACCCCGGCAACTCCGGGAAGGGCGCGGTGGGCAGCGTCTGATACCAGTAGGCGACAGAGCAGATGTCGTGCCGGCCGGGGAAGTAGCGCCCCCCCTGCCGCCACCCCAGCAGATCAATCGTCACCCGCAGGTCGGACTTGAACCGCACCGGATCCATCACGTGCCAGCGGTACATCGCGTGACGGTGCTGAGATTGGTAGGTGCCGTCGGGCCGGATCACCGTGTGCATCCCGAGGAAGGGGGTGGTATAGGTGACGTACTGCCCCTCCACCTCCCAGTCGTAGGAGCCGCCGAAGTAGTCCTCCGTCCCCGTGCCGCAGATCGTCGGGAACTCGCCGTCGCCATCCAGGTAGAACTTGATCTCCCCCTCCCCCCACCAGCCGGTGTTGTTCACCCCCACGCCCATCGCCGTCCCCACGTAGTGGCCCTGCCCTTTCACGCCGTCGAGGAGGGTGTACGGCTGCAGGTAGGGCAGGGGATTGACGCGGCGGAACTGGGCGTGGAAGTAGGCGGCGTCGGCCGGCACGTCGGTGAGGGTGTAGTTGATCTGGTAGAAGCAGGCGCGGCGTTCCTGGCCGACGTTCTCGACCGTCATTTGGCAGCGCTTGCGGAAGGGCATCTCCCAGAAGCAGTTCAAGGCCCGGTTCGGGTTCACTGATACCGGCAGCGAGTTCACCGGCCAGAACGGGCCGGCGCAGGGGTTCGCGGGCTGCTGCATCCAGGGGGAGGCGAAGAAGTCGTTGAGCGGGCACTCGACCGAGGGCTGCTCCTGCCCGTCCCAGTAGAGGCGCAGGATGAAGTCCCGGCCCACGAACCCCGCGATCCACATGTTCTGGAGCGCCCCTGGCCCCCCGATGTCGGCGAGGGTGGCGGTCTCGCCGGGAGAGATCGTGATGCACGGGCGGCACTTCCACCCGCGGCCCAGGTCGCGGGCCGGGCCGTGCGGATCGGCCTCGGCCATCGCGCCCTGACCCTTCGCGCCGGTGGGATTCTCTGCCGAGATGGACCGCGTCTCCGCGTTCGAAAGCCGAGAGAGATTGCCGAGGGACATGGAGAGGCCGTTGAAGGGTGGCATAGCAGTTCCTTGTCAGGGCCGGGGCCCGGATTCAGGGTTCAGGGACTGGTTATACAAGGGGGGGTGGGGATGTCCTGCCGGTTGGAGAGATCCGAGAGGGAGGGCAGACAGGGAATACCGGCATGCTCGACGAAGCTCGCCGCGGCAGAAGGATACGAGCGCATTCCAGAGAATGAGCTTATGGGTATGCCTGCCGGCCTACAGAGGAGCTGGCGGGGCGTCCAAGGCCTACCTCGGATTGCGCGGACGACATCAGCCTGATGGGCCAACCCTACTACGATGCGGTCAATGAAAGGTCATGGAGATGAGCGCAAAGGTCATGGTCTCCAATTTGTCCGCCTTGAAGGCAAAGTACGGTTTGTCCCGCCGGAACGAAATCATCAAAGTTGCCAAGGAGTTGTACGCCGCGGACAAGGCGCAGGGCCTCAAGACCACGCTCGTGGATGTGTCCGACGCCACGGCTATGCAGAAGCTGGGAGGCAGGCAGGTGTCCGATCCTGCGAGCGGCCAGCAGAATAAGCGCGCGGTGGATGCCATCTACTGTGCGCTCAAGCCCGACTACTTGGTCCTCGTCGGGGGGCCTGACGTGATACCGCACATCGCTCTCCAGAATCCCCTCCCTGACGACGGGGACAGTAGCGTCCCCGGCGACCTCCCCTATGCATGCGAGGCGCCCTATAGCCTGATTATCAAGGACTTCATCGGGCCGACCCGGGTGGTCGGTCGCCTCCCCGACATCGCCGGCGCGCGCGACCCGGCCTACCTGCTCAACCTGCTGCGGACGGTGGCGGAAAGAGGATCGCGATCCGCCTCCGACTACGCTGCCTTCCTTGGGCTGAGCGCCAAGGTCTGGGAGGACTCGACGCGAACGAGTCTTCGACAGCTCTTCGGCCCGACGGCGACGCCGCACCTATCGCCCCCTGAAGGTCCCGAGTGGACACCCCAGCAACTCGCTGCCTTGTCCCATTTCATCAACTGCCATGGAGCGCCCGCGGACCATCGCTACTACGGCCAGAAAGGGAACTCCTACCCGGTCGCTCACGACGCCGCGTGGGTGGAGGGCAAGCTGGCGAAGGGTACAGTCGTCGCGGCCGAGTGCTGCTATGGGGCGCAATTGTACGATCCGGCCCTTGACGACGATAAGCTGGCCAGCCTTGCGATCACCTACCTTGGAAACGCTGCCTATGGCTTCTTCGGAAGCACCACGATCGCCTATGGCCCCGCCTCCGGCAACGGGGGTGCCGACCTGATATGTCAGTACTTCCTTAAGCGGGTGCTGCAGGGAGCTTCGCTGGGCCGGGCGGCGCTCGAGGCCCGGCAGGAGTTCGCGCAGGGCGCGTGGGCACTCAATCCGACCGACCTCAAGACCCTCGGTCAGTTTGACCTGCTGGGAGATCCCTCCGTCCACCCAGTCCAGAAGGCGCCTACCCATCTCAAGGCCCTAGGGAAAGCCGGGGCCGGCATGTCGGCCGAGCAGCGGGACGAGGCCGCGGCCCGGGCTAGTCGCCGGCGGATGCTGTTTGAGAAAGGGCTGGCCATCGCGCAGACCCAGCCGGTAGCCCAGTGGGAAAGAGAACCGCAGCGGTCCGTCAGCCTTGAGCGGGCGATCGGACGACTTCTCCGAGAGAATCACCTCGCTGGGGCCGAGGTCGCCTCCTATCGAGTGGTGCTCCCGAGTGCGCGCAGCCTAGGGAGCAAATCCGCGGCGGCGGCGGTACACGGTCCTGTGCCCCCGGCGACCACCTTCCACGTCGCGCTGCAGAGGGGCGTCGAGGGCCCTGGTGGCATCACGCGATGCACGGCGCTGATCGCCGAAGAGCGAGATGGCCAACTCGCCTCCTACCGCGTCCTTGTTAGTCGGTGAGGACATAGGCGCGAGGCCCAAACCCGCCGGAACCTGCCTCTAATCTATGATATAATGAGTGTGGTGGCTCGCATGCAGTTCAGTGGTAGGGTTATCAAGAAACGCTTCGCACGCGGATCCAAGAGCGAACGGGACGCGGTGTGGCTGGTCACGGACCAGGGCGAGTTCGTGCTGCGGCGCGCCGGAGGCAACCCCTTCCACGACCCCGAGTTGGACAAGCTCGTGGGAAGACGCGTTCGCTGCGAGGGTAATCTGGTTGACTACCTGCTGATCGTCTCGAAGTGCGGCGAAGAGCAGTGAGGCCGGCCCCGTACTGGGGCCCCCGGTTCGCCGCACCGCGGCCTCCCGCTCCGAGCCACCTCGTGACCGCGTTTGCTCACGCGCTGCCCTTTGCCCTCCGCCGGCCCGGCCTCCGCTCCGTCAGCCCTCCGAGTAGCGAGCGCCGTCCTGCTTCTCCTGCCTCCAACCGCCTAGGATGCCCCCCAAAGCCCCTCCGCCCGAAAGCATGACAGTATTTCGCGCAACATTTCGCGGCCGCAAGAAATGTTTCCAAAACCCCCCTTTTACTGTCATATACTGTCATGGCCCCCGCCGCCGGCCCGCCCCTCGGCACCTCCTCCCACCCGTCCGACTACGCGAAATGTTCTCCAAAACGCTCCCCATGCGACACGATGCGACACGCGCCCTGGTCCGCCCGTCCCGCCGTTTCCTCCCAAGACCCTGGTTCCGATCGCCCTTGGCCCGCTTGCCTCCGCCTCTTCGCCTTCTCGCCTCTTCGACTCCTCGATTCGAGAATGTTCTCCAAATCCCCGAAATTGCGTCATATTGCGTCATGGCCCCTGCCCCCGCCGCTCCCTCCCGAACCCCGAATCCCGAATCCCCAACCCCTAGCTCCTAACCCCTAGCCCCTAGACCCTAGACCCTGCCGTCCGCTATACTGAGCGCACCTCACTCGCGGAGCCGGGGCATGAAGCTTGGCCTGCACAGCTACAGTTACCGCCACGCGGCAGGACTATGGGACTACACGCCCCAGGTCAACGAGCCGATGAGCGCGGTGCACTTCCTCCGCAAGGCCGCGGAGCTGTACCTGGACGGCGTTTTCTTCTGCGACCCCCGCCACTTCGAGAGCCTGGACTACGGGTATGCGGCAACGCTGCGGGAGCGGGCTACCGCGCTGGGGCAGTACCTCGAGATCGGGATGAACGGGACCAACCCGGCGGAAGTGCAGGACCTGGTGCGGGCGGCGCACGTGCTGGGGTCGCTCACCGTGCGGGTGTCCCTCGACCGGCCCAGGCCGCGGACGCAGGAGGCGATGCGGGCGCTGCTCGCCGCGGCCGCGGAGGAGCTGGCCCAGGCCCTGCCCCTGTGCGAGCGCTACGGCATTCCCCTGACGATCGAGAACACCCCCAACATCACCTCGGCCGAGGTGCTCGAACTGATCGAACTGACGAAGAGCGAATGGGTGCGGGTGTGTTTCGACACAGGAAATCCGCTGGTGGTGTTGGAGGACCCGCTGGAGGCCGCGACCTCGCTCGCGCCGCTGATCTCGACGGTACATCTGAAGGACTACCAGGTCTCGGCGCGGGGGGACGGGCTGCTCCTGCTCGGGTGCGCGCTGGGGGAGGGGGTGGTGGACCTGGTGAGTGTCATTGATCTGATCTCCAGCCGGGCGCCGGCGGTGTCGCTGAACATCGAGACGCCCGTCGCGAAACAGGCGCTGCCGGCCCTGGAGGAGGAGTACCTCAGCCATCTGCCGCAGGCCTCCGCGGCGGCCCTGGGGCGACTGCTGCGACTGGTGCGGGACCGGGGGCTGGCGCGGGTACCGCCGACCGCGCGGGAGCGGGAGGCGAGCGAGGAGGAGGTGCTGGCGGAGGAGGACGACCAGGTGGTGCGGAGCGTCCACTGGGCGCAGCGCACGCTGGTGCGGCCGGAAGCGGAGGACTTGCAGCCCGGTGAGTAGCGCGCCCAAGAACAGCATCTTGCAGACAGAGGTGGGGAGGGTGCTGCGGGTGGAGCGCACCCGGCCGGGCGCGCAAGTGCTGACCGTCGCCGTGGCCGGCAAAGAGGCGCGCGCGGTCAACTACGTCGCGCTCCTGGGCGAGGTCGCGCCGGAGGAGCAGGTGCTGCTGAACACCACCGCGGTGCGCGCGGGCCTGGGCACAGGAGGCTACCACTTCATCATGAAACGCGCGGGGGAAGAGCGCCCGGCGACGCAGGGGCACATCGTCAAGCTGCGCTACACGCCCTTGCAGTTCCGCTGCCGCACCGTCGAGGAGGAGGGCAGCCCGTATCGGGAGGCCCTCGAGGCGACCGCGGACCTGGGCAGCACCTCCGTGATCGTGGCGCCGCTGCACAGCCACGTGCCCGCGGCGGCGGCCGCGGTGAAGGCCCTCGCGCCGGAGGCCCGGGTGGTGTACGTGATGACGGACACGGCGGCGCTCCCGCTGGCCTTCAGCGAACTCGTCCCGCAGCTCAAGGAGGCGGGGATGGTGGAGGCCTCCATCACCGTGGGGCAGGCCTTCGGCGGGGACCACGAGGCGGTCAACCTCTACACGGGTCTGCTGGCCGCGCGGGGGGTGCTGGGGGCGGACGTGGTCATCGTCGCCCAAGGGCCGGGAAACGTGGGAACGGAGACGGAGTGGGGCTTCGGCTCCATCGCTCAGGGCGAGCAGATCAACGCGGTAACGGTGCTCGGCGGGGTCCCGATTGCGGTGCCCCGCATCAGCTTCGCGGACGCGCGGCCCCGCCACCAGGGGGTGAGCCGGCAGTCCTTGATCGCGCTGGGACGGGTGGCCTTGACGCAGGCGGTGGTGAGCGTGCCGGACATGGCGCCGGAGAAGCTCTCCCTGGTTCAGCGCCAACTGGAGGAAGAGGGGATCTTCGACAAGCACGAGGTCTTGGTCGCCAGAGGCGAGCCGGGGGTGGAGCTGCTGCGGGCGCGGGGAATCGAGGTGAAGACGATGGGGCGGACGATGGCGGAGGACCCGGAGTTCTTCCTGGCGGCGGGCGCGGCGGGGGCCATCGCCGCGGCGCGCTTCCGCACGCCGGAGGCGGGCGGGGAGGCGGAGGATGAGTGAGGAGGCGCCGGCGGCGGAGCCGCTGGTCAGCTCGGAGACGGTCTTCTCCGGGCGGATCGTCACGCTGAAGCTGGACCTGGTGCGGGTGGGCGACGCGATCGTGACCCGGGAGGTGGTGGAGCACCCGGGGTCGGCGACGGTGGTGCCGCTGCTGGCGGAGGGGCGGGTGGTGATGATCCGGCAGTACCGGCACCCGGCCCGCCAGACGTTGTGGGAGTTGCCCGCGGGGACGCTGGAGCCTGGAGAGGACCCGGAGGCGTGCGCGCGGCGGGAGCTGGCCGAGGAGGTGGGATACGAGGCGGGGAAGTGGAAGTACCTGTTCTCCGTCTTCCTCACCCCGGGATACAGCCGGGAGCTGTCCCACCTCTACCTGGCGACAGACTTGACGCGGGTGGCGCGGGGGCTGGAGGCGGACGAGCGCATCACGGCCGTGGAGGTGCCGCTGGGCGAAGCGGTGGCGATGGTAGCCCGCGGCGAGGTGCAGAACGCGAACGCGGCCATGGGGCTGCTGGCGGTGGCTCGCCGGTGCCAGGGTACCGGGTCGGGGGTCTAAGGCCGAAGAAGGGTTCTCGCAGGGGTTTGGTGGGAAAGCTTGAAGGGTGCGGCGGGGTCGGAAGACCCCGCCCTACCCATGAGGAGAGGACGATGCGACTGATGAGATGGTTGGTGGCAGGCGCGGTGGCATGGGCCCTGGTGGCGCTGCCGGCCTGGGGCGCGGCGGCGGAAGGCGGGCAGCCGGTGGCGGAGCCGGGGCCCTCGCTCAATGCGCCGATAGACAAGATTCCACACCGGGCGGAACTGGAGACGCTGACTGGCGTGAAGGGTTGGGTGGTGAACGGGGACCCCATTCCCTTCACCGCGTTGCAGGACATGGCGCTGCGGTACCGCGGCCCGTACATGCTGCAGGATCTGGTCACGATGACCTTGCTGAAGCAGGCTGCGAAGGCGGCGGGGATCACGGTCAGCGAGGCCGACGTGGACGCGCAAGTGAAGAGCCTGCGGAAGGATAACGGCCTAACGGAGGAAGAGCCCTTCCGCCGGTTCCTTCAGTCCGAGCGGGTGACTCCCGAAGCGTTCCGAGAGAGCGCACGCATGTACGTCTATATCCGGAAGGTGATCGGGGCGAAGGTGTCGGTCCACGACCAGGATATTCGGGCCATCTATGATCGCGAGGCCGAGACTACCTTCCGCCGGCCGGAGATCGTCAGTCTCGACATCGGCGGCGGGGCAGACGAGCGCGTCGTGGCGGCGGCGGTCGCGGAACTGAGGAAGGGGACCAGCCTCGAAGACGTCATCAAGAAGGTGAATGTCCCCGGCGTAGATCCCACGAAGGCTCTGGGGGGGAACAGGAACGTCTTCTACATGAAGGGACAGAGCAAGGGCCGGTTCCCGCCGGGCCTGGAGAACGTGATCTTCAGCGCCCCCACAGGACAATGGGTGGGTCCGGTGCGGGTCGAATCTACGGCGCCCAGGGAACTCAAGATCCCGCCTTCCTATGCGTTCTTCAAGGTGTCGGAGAAGAGCGCCGCACGTCAGTTCACGTTCGAGGAAGCGCGTGACATCATCCGCGAACGCCTCTTGCAGGAGAAGATCAGCGAGACCTTCCCGGAGTGGCTCGCCGGCCAGATGAAGGCCGCGGACATCACGCTGCAGAAGTAATCAGCCGGCTCAGGTAGCGGCCGGGGAGCGCGCCGGCCGAAGGGCGAGGAGGAACCATGCGCACCATCAAGGCCGGGATCATCGGGACCGGGTTCATCGGTCCCGCGCACGTGGAGGCTGTCCGCCGGCTGGGGTTCGTCGAGGTGGTAGCGCTGGCCGAGCGCGACCAGGAGGTGGCCGACGCGAAGGCGGCCCTGCTGCACATCCCCCGCGCGTACGGCGACTACCGCGCGCTGCTCGCCGACCCCGAGGTGGAGGTAGTGCACGATTGCACCCCCAACAACCTGCACTTCGAGGTCAACACCGCCATCCTGAAGGCCGGGAAGCACTGCGTCTCGGAGAAGCCCCTGGCGCTGAACACCGGGGAATCGCGGGCGCTGGTGGAACTCGCCAAGAGGACGAAGCGGGTGAACGCGGTGGACTTCAACTACCGCTTCTACCCCTTGGTGCAGCACGCGAAGGCGATGTGCGCGGACGGAGAGGTGGGCGAGGTGTACGCCGTCCACGGCTCCTACCTGCAGGACTGGCTCTACCTCGACACGGACTACAACTGGCGGCTGGAGCCCGAAGTGTCGGGGGAGAGTCGGGCCGTGGCCGACATCGGCTCCCACTGGTGCGACCTGGTGCAGTTCATCACCGGCCGCACCATCACGGCGGTGTACGGCGACCTGGTGACGGTGCACAAGGTCCGCAAGAAGCCAAAGGGCCCGATCGAGACCTATGCGGGCAAGCTGCTCAAGCCGGAAGACTACCAGGAAGTGCCGATCAACACCGAGGATTACGCGACCGTCCTCTTCACCCTGGACAACGGCGCGCACGGGGCCTTCACCGTCTGCCAGGTGGCGGCGGGGCGCAAGAACCGGCTCTCCTACGAGATTGACGGCGGGAAGTGCGCGCTCGCCTGGGACCAGGAACGCCCCAACGAGCTGTGGGTGGGGTACCGGGAGAAGCCGAACGAGCAGGTGATCAAGGACCCGTCGCTGCTGAAGGAGGCTGCGCGTCCGTATGCACATTACCCGGGCGGGCACCCGGAAGGGTACCCGGACGGGCCGAAGAACCTCTTCCGCAACATCTACCTGACGGTAGCCGGCGACCCGGGCGCGCTGCCCTTCTCCACCTTCGAGGACGGGCACCGGGAGGTGGCGATCTGCGAGGCGATCTTGCAGAGCCACCGGGCGCGGGCCTGGAAGCCGGTGACGTACTGAACCCACAGTCACCCCAGCGAGGGAGGTCGAGATGAAGATTGGGATCTTCACCGTGCTGTTTGCCGACAAGCCGTTCGAGACGGTGCTGGACCTGGTTGCGGACGCTGGCTGCGAGGCCGTCGAGATCGGGTGTGGGGCCTATCCGGGCAAGGCCCACTGCAACCCGGCCGAGCTGCTCAAGAGTGAGGCGAAGCGCAAGGCGTTCCTCAAGGCCGTCAAGGACCGCGGGCTGGTGATCTCCGGCCTCAGTGTCCACGGCAATCCGCTCCACCCGCAGACGAAGATCGCGCGGGCCTTCCACGAGGACTGGCGCAAGGCCGTGGAGCTGGCCGCGGCGTTGGGCGTGGAGCGGGTGATCACCTTCTCCGGCTGTCCCGGCGACAGTGATCGGTCGCTCTACCCGAACTGGGTGACCTGCGCCTGGCCGCCGGACTACCCGGAGATCCTCAAGTGGCAGTGGGAGAAGAAGCTGATCCCCTACTGGAAGGCGGAGGCGAAATTCGCCCGCGGCAAGGGGATCAAGAAGATCTGCTTCGAGATGCACCCCGGCTTTTGCGTCCACAACCCGGAGGCCCTGATGCGGCTGCGGGAGGCGGTGGGTGACTCCATCGGCGCGAACTTCGATCCCAGCCACCTCTTCTGGCAGGGCATTGACCCGGCGGCCGCGATCCGCTATCTGGGGAAGGCCATCTACCATTTCCACGCGAAGGACGTGCGGATTGATCCTATCAACACCGCGAAGAACGGCGTGCTGGACACCAAGCCGTACACCGACGAGGCAAACCGATCCTGGGTGTTCCGCACCGTGGGGTGGGGTCACGACGCGCAGGTGTGGAAGGACATCTCCTCCGCGCTGCGGCTGGTCGGGTACGACTGGGTGTTGAGCATCGAGCACGAGGACAGCCTGATGAGCTTCGGGGAGGGCTTCCGCCGGGCGGTGGCCTTCCTCAAGGACTGCACCATCCAGGAAGCGCCGCCGAAGGTGTACTGGGCGTAGGGGCCAGAGATCAGGCGTCAGCGAAGGGCCACGGCCCGCGGCACCCGCCGCGGGTCGTGTTGTTGGGCGCCGGAAGCGGTACGCGGCGGCTGGACTTGGCTGCACGGGGCGAAGGGGCGCCGCGCCTACTGCGAAGCGGCGATGGCGGAGAGGCTGTGTCGGACAAGCCGTTTGGCGATGACAATGACCAGGAAGGAGACGGCGACGAGCACTACCGCAAGGGCGATGGAACTGCGCAGACCTTCGGGGGTGGCGGAGGAGGAGTTGCTGTAGATGGCGACGGGCATGGTTTCCGTGCGGCCGGGAAAGGCCCCCGCAAAGACGATGGTGGCGCCGAACTCGCCCAGCGCGCGCGCCCACGTCATCACCGCCCCGGCGAGGAGGGCGTGTCGGGCGAGAGGCACCGTCACCTTGAGGAACGTGCGGAGGGGACCGGCTCCGAGGGTGGAGGAGGCGAGGCGGAGGTTGACAGGTACGGATTCGAAGCCGGCACGCGCGTGCTTGACGTAGAAAGGCGAGGCGATGAACACCTGGGCCATGATCACGGCGGCAACCGTGAAGGTAAGACGGATGTCGTACTGGGCCAGGAACGCCCCGAGGCCCTGCCTCCCGTAGAGGAGGAGGAGAGCCAGCCCCCCGGCCACGGGAGGGAGCACGAGCGGCAACTCTATGAACGTATCTACGACATCCTTGCCGCGGAACTCGTAGTGCGCAAGCCAGTAGGCCACGGGCGTTCCGATAACGATGGAGATGGCCATCGCGACCGTGGCGGTGAACAGGCTGAGCCGGAGGGCGTGGATGGCCACCCAACAGCAGCCGAGCGAGGCCGGCGTGGTGCGACATATCAGGCCGACCATCGGTGAGAGAAGGTAGGCGAGCAGGGGCAGGGAGGCGACGACGGCGATGGTCGCGGCTGCAGACGGGAGGCGGGGGCGCCAGCGCGGTGTCGCGCGGCGCCCCGGCTTCCGCTGACTGCTACTTGACTTTCGGGGGCTTGACGCTGTACCCATGCTTTGCGAAGATCGCCTTGCCTTTCGTAGAGGTGAGGAAGGCGATGAACGCCTCCGCTTCTTTCCGATGCTTCGAGTACACCGCGACCGCCGCCGGGATATTGCGGACGCGAACAAGCTTGGGAGGGAGCTGGACAATGTCTATCTTGTCGGGGGCCCAGAACTTGAACGAGTCCCAACCAATGATCGCGTCCACCTCTCCCAGTTGGATCATCTGCTGCGTGAGTTCGCAACTCGGCGCGTAGTTGATGCAGTTCTTCTTCACCTGGGCCTCGAGTCCTGCCGCGCGCAGGATCTCATCGCTCACGTCGCCCAGACACACGGCGCCCGCCTTCGCCAGCCCTACCGTGATCCCGGGGCGCGCGAGGTCCTGGAGTGACTTGATCTTCTTGGGGTTGCCGTGCTGGACGCAAATGGTGGGGACGAGGTAGGCGGCGATCTTCCTGGTGGAGGGCACGACCGCCTTCTGCTTCTCCGCCTTGTCCATGAAGTCGTCGGAGCCGGGCATGTAGATGTCACCCATCTCCTCCAGCTTCATCTGGTTGAGGAGCATTCCCGAGCCGCCAAACGTCATGTCCACCGTGATGTCGGGATGCAGCTTCTCGAAGGCCAGCTTTGCTTCCTGCGCGGGCGGCTTGCTGGCCGACCCGACAAAGACGGTGAGCCGGACCTTGGGTGCCCCCGCGGCAAGCCCGGCCCCGGCCAGGATCGCGGATGTCAGGCAGGAGAGGAACAGCATGAGTGCGGCGCGACTGGAACAGCGCATATCTGTGCTCCCTTCGGAACGTGAGATGACAGCCTGGGAGCAGGTTAACCGCCGCACGTGGCGGGGGCATGACGCTCTTCCTAAAGTTCTGTGACGAGGAGAGGATCGAGGCCGCGGTTGGACATCGCCTTCCTGGCGTCGCAAGCCCATCGGAAGGCATTGCTGCGCAGGTCGCGAGATGTCGAATCCATGAACCTCCGGGGCCCGTTTCGACAGTCGCGGCGGCGCTCGCATTCCTCGCGGGCGGCCGGTCCCGCCCGGAGCCTGGACCGCATGCGGGAAAGGGGCAGGCCGCTCGCAGGCAGTCACGGAACTGTCCCATCTCCTTCGCGAAGGATTCCGGCGACTGACCGGGTATCGCCACATTTTCCTGCGACAGTGTCGGTACCACGCAGAGAGGAGGTAGGGTCTATGACCCGTCGGTACCTGGTATTGTCTGTGCTCGCGGCAACGGTCCTCGGGGCAGGCGCGTGGGCGGCGCAGGTGCGCGGGACGGTACTTACTGTCTTTGCTGCCGCCTCACTCAACGACGTTGTGAACGACGCGAAGAAGGCTTTCGAGCAGTCGCATCCGGGAGTGGAGGTGCGCGTCAACCTCGCGAGCAGTTCCGAACTGCGCCTGCAGCTCCAGCAGGGCGCGCCGGCCGACGTGTTCCTCTCCGCGGATACGGTGAACATGGATCCGCTGGTAGCGACCAAGTCGGTCTCCAAGCCGATCATCTTCGCCCACAACACCCTGGCCATCGTAGTGGCGAAGCGCGCGCGAGAGACGGTGACGTGCCCCGCCGATCTGGCCAAGCCGGGATTGCGGGTGGCCGTGGCAGCGCCGGCCACGCCGATCGGGCAGTACACGCGGCAGATGCTGAGCAAGACGGAGAAGTCCGGGAAGTGCGGCAAGGGGTACGCGAAGCTGGTGCTCGCCAACGTCCGCTCGGAGGAGCCGACGGTGCGGGCCGTGCTTGCCAAAGTGCTGCTGGGCGAAATGGACGCCGGCGTGGTGTACACGACCGACATTACGCCCGGCATCCAGAAGACGGTGCGTGCTATCACCGTTCCGGCCGAGTTCAACGTTGTCGCGGCCTACCCGATTGCCACGCTCACTCGGTCGAAGCACAAGAAGCTGGCCCAGGAGTTCCAGGCCTTCGTGTTGTCGCCGGAGGGAAAGCAGTTGCTGCAGAAGAGGGGATTCCTGCCGTAACCCACTCTTACGAAATGGAGAAGGAGCGAACAGTGCTGAGCGGACCGAGGCGAACACTGGTGGGGGTGTGGGTGCTGTTGGGGGTAGTGGTCGTATCGGCGGCCGCGTGGGGCGCGGTCAGCTACGTGAAGCCGGGTGATTGGCAGTATCAGGAGTTGGACAAGCTGGGACAGGCCGGCCTGCTGGTGGGCCATCCGGCCGGCCCCATCACTGCCTGGGCGGACAAGCTCTCGCGGTTCGAAGCGGCGACGTTGACGCTGCGGGCGGTGGAAGGCATCGGCCAGGCCTACCAGGCGAAGGGACAGCGCCTGCAGCAACTGGCGCAGGTGGAGGCGGGCGCGCCGCCGGCGACGCCGGAGACTGCTCCGGCCTCCCCTCCGGGACCTGCCCTGCGCGCGGAGGACCTGCTGCGGGTCCAGAAGCTGGTGGAGGAGTTCCGCACGGAACTCGTCACCATGGGTGAGAAGCAGGAGGAGTTGGAAACCTCCATGAAGCTCATGCTCGGCATGGTGACGGACTTGCAGAAGGGCCTGGACGCGGTCGCCGCGGACCAGAAGAAGCACAAGATAGACGGCTACATCCAGTTCCGCTTCGGGCGGGACAACGCCACCAGCGGCAAGCAGAACTTCACGGTGCGGCGGACGCGAGTGAACTTCCGCGGGCCGGTGAGCGCGCACACCTCCTACCGGATAGAACTCCAGGCCGACTCCAAGGAGAGCATCACCGGGGTGGACTTCACCGGTAAGAAGACCACCTCCGGCGGCCCGGGGTCCAAGGTGCAGGTGCGCACGGTGGCCCTGGACTACAAGCTGACCGACACGGCGTTCGTGGAGGGCGGGCAGGTAATCCTGCCGTGGGGCTACGAACTCCAGGAGTCTGTCCCCAACCTGTGGACGGGAGAGCGGGCGTTCTTCATGGACCGCCTGTTCCCCGATCAGCGAGGGATCGGAACGTACGTGGAGTTCCGGCCCGGCACCTGCGCGCCGCTGATTGACGTGGGCGGCTTCAACGACATCGGCATCAATAGCTACGATACCAACGACCACGTGAACGCACTCGCCCGGGTGAAGTGGCCGTTCGCGATCGGCAGCGCGGCGATCTCGGCGTGGCAAGGGGAAACCGGGACCGGCCCGAACTACGTGGATCAGACGCGCTACGGGATCGGCACGCAGCTTGCCTTCGGCGATACGCAGTTCCTGGCCGAGGGAGTGATCGGCCAGGACCGCGGGCACGACGTGTCCGGGTGGTACGGGCAGATCGGCCACCCGCTGGTCGCCGACCGGCGCAACCTGCTCTTCGCCAAGTACGACGTCTACGATGAGAATCGCGATCTGAGCAACGACCTCTTCCACCGCTGGAGCTTGGGCTACTGGTACGAGCTGGACGCGAGCACGCGCCTGACGTTCGTGTATCAGTTGATCCACGCGGGTACGAAGTTCAGCGACTACAAGACCTGGAACGGCAACGCCGAGTACTTGCAGTGGCAGGTGAAGTTCTAGACTCCCTCCTCTCGTACGGGCCCGGCGAGGATCAGCCCGCGCGCGTGATCCACGCCGGGCCCGTGGGTATGGTGTGAGGGTCGGAGCTGAGAACGGAAGACGGAAATGGGACACAGTGAGCCGCTGACCGACGGAGATCGGAAGCGCTACCACCGCCAGATGATGATCGGCGGATGGGGAGAGGAGGGGCAGGAGAAGCTCAAGCGCGCCCGCGTCTTCGTGGCCGGGGCCGGAGGGTTAGGCTCCCCCGCCTCCATCTACCTGGCCGTGGCCGGGGTGGGGCACCTCACCATCGTGGACTTCGACAGCCCCGACCTGTCCAACCTCAACCGGCAGATCCTGCACAGCGACGCGCGCGTGGGGATGAACAAGGCCGCCTCCGCACAGCTCACGCTGCGGGAACTGAACCCGAGCATCGAAGTGATCGGGCTGGGCGTCCGCATCGAAGAGGCCAACGTGGACGAGCTGGTGGGGGAGGCGCAGATCATCGTGGACTGTATGGACAACTTCCCCACGCGCTACGTGCTGAACGCCTGCGCCCGGCGCAAGGGCATCCCCTTCGTGCACGGGAGCGTGTGGGGGATGGAGGGGAAGCTGACCTTCATCCACAGCCCGGAGACGGCCTGCCTGCGGTGCGTCTTCCCGGCCCCGCCGCCGAAGGCCCTCTTCCCGGTGCTGGGCGCGACACCGGGGATGATTGGGTGTCTTCAGGCCATGGAGACGGTGAAGTACCTGACTGGCGTCGGGGAGAACCTGAAGGGAAAGATGCTGATCTGGGACGGGCAGGACATGGAGTTCCTGACCTGCGCGACCTCCAAGGACCCCGGCTGCCCGGACTGCGGCGCATAGACGCGCCGCCCGACGCTCCTGTACAATAGGCGAGGCCACTACTCGTGAACGGAGGAGACAGACGGTGACCAGAGTCAGAATGCTGTTGTACGTGCTGCTCGCGGCCTTTGTGCTCACCGCGGTGGTCGCAGGGTGTTCGAGCACGTCGGCCAGCCCGAAGGCGCCTCCCCCGCCCCCCAAGGCGAAGCCGAAGATCCAGCTAAAGGACGTGACCAAGGTGGGGGATCCCAAGGCGCCGGTGAAGGTCGTCGCCTACTTCCCGCTGACCGGCGAGCACGTGCCCGTGGCCGAGTACCTGACCACGCTGCCGGAGAAGTTCGGCGGGAAGGTGTACGTCGAAGTCTACGACATGCAGTCCGAAAAGGGACGGGAGAAGTGGGGCACCACCGGCCTGCAGTGCGCCGGGGTGTTCATCAACGGCAAGATCAACTGGGACGTGACCCGCGCGGGGAAGCCGGCGAAGATCAGCTTCGTCAAGCGCCCGCCCGTCTTGTGGACGTATGAGGACCTGGAGGCCCTGATCAAGTCGCAGCTCAAGGACCCGAAGGCGGTTCCGGACCTGCCGGCGCCGAAGAAGCCGGCGGCCAAGCCGCCCGCGAAGCCCGCCGCGAAACCGGCCGAGAAGGGCAAGTGACCCGCGGCCTCCGAGTGATGCTGCTCGCTCCCGCGCTGTTCGGCGCGGGAGCGCTGCTGTTCGGGTGCGGCCGGCGCCCGGCGCCGCCTCCGCCCGCGCCCCCTCCGCCTCCGACGACCACGGCGGCAGTGGAACCTGCGGAGGACTTCATGCTGCACGTTCCCTGCGTGCTGGGGTCGCCGATCCAGCGCCTCCTCGTGGCTTACCACAAGGCCCGCCCCGACTCGCGGGTGAGAGTCGGTCCGCCGGAGAAACCGCTCGCCATGCTCGGGCAGGTGCGGGCCGAGACGAAGCTGCCGGGGGTGGCGGTGACGCTGGGCGAGGTGGAGATGCAGTCATTCGCCAAGGCCGGGGTCGTGGAAGCCTCGCAGGTGAGGCCGCTGGCCCGCAACGCCTATCGTCTCGCGGTGATCGTCCCGGCGGAGGACGAAGCGACCCGGACCGTGTCGGACGTGGCGAAGCTGGCCCACGTGGCGATGGAGGACCCGGCGTTGAGCACGCTGGGTGCGCGGGCGCAGCAGGCCTTCACCAAACTGGGGCTGTGGCGGAAACTGGAGGGGAAAGTCGTGCGCTTCGACCCGGAGAAGAACGTACTCTCCCAACTGCTGGAGGGGAAGGCGGAAGGGGCCGTGGTGTTCGAGGACTGCCTGCTCGAGGGCGGCACCGCGCCCAGCACCATCCGCATCGTGGGGACGCTGCCGGAGGCGACGTACACGCCCATCGTCTACCAGATCGCGCCGGTGAAGTCGCCGGCGCCGACGAAGAAGGTGCAGGAGTTCCTGGACTTCCTGGCCTCGCCGGAGGGAAAGCAGGCGTTGAAGCAGGCGGGGCTCACGCCCCCGTAGAACAGGGGGTCACGCTCGCAGTTGGCGCGTGGGGCGGCCCGGCGACGGGCCGCCCCAGCTGTTCAGGTGACGGAGGCGGCGATGACGTCGCGGGAGCGCATGCGCACCGCCCTCGCGGGCGGGAAGCCGGACCGCATTCCGGTGGCGATGGTGGCCGACTTCGACTTCTACTGCAAGGCGGCCGGACGGCCGCTGTGGGAGTACGAGTACGGCGACAACGCGGCGCGGGCGGCGATCCACAAAGCGGCGCACCTCCGCTTTCCCGAGAACGATTTCATCTACTGCTGGACGGGCGTGAGCCACGCCCGCGCGGCGGCGTTGCGGGTGGTGATGGCCGAGGGGCAGCCCTACCTGGAGCAGGTCGCGACCGGCGAGCGGGAGCCGATTCAGCCCCGCCCCACGGCCAGCCTGTGGACCGCGGGCCGCGGGGAAGGCCCAACGTCGGGGTCGGGCTACACAGAGCCGATCACCCGAATCGCCGACATCGAGGGCGCGCTCGGGCCGGCGCCGACGGCGGGGTCGCTGCTGGAGATGGGGCTGTACGATCCGCACGAGTATCTTCGGCGCGAGGTGGGTGACCGCGCCTACATCTCGGTGGCGGCGCACGGGATCGTCCCCGCCGCGATCGACGCGCTGGGCGGCTTCGAGCGAGGGATGCTGGCGATGCACGAGAACCCCGGCCTGGTGCGGGCGGTGGTGGAGGCGATGGCGGTGCGGCGCTCTGTGCCCATCGAGGCGGCGGCACAGAAGGGCGTGGACGCGGCCTGGATTGGCGGGTATCTGGAGGGCGCGGATATGGTCTCGCCCCGGGTGTGGCGGGAGGTGGCCCTGCCGGGACATCGCTATCAGGTGGAGGTGGCGCGGAAGTGCGGCCTGCAGGTGCTGTTCTGGTTCCTGGGGGACTGCATGCCGTTGCTGGACGACCTGGTGGGGCTGGGCATTGACGGGCTGGTGATCGAACAGGACCGGCGCGGCTACTCCTCCGATCCGGTGGAGGTACGGCGGCGGGTCGGGAAGAGCCTGTGCGTCTACGGATGGAACTGGGAACTCGATTTCATTCACGACCGGCGCGGGAGCATCACGCGGGAGGTGGAGCGCCAGATCCGCGGCGCGGGCGCGGAGGGCGCGTTCGTG
>Ga0315282_10004317_pt1 | contig 24793 bp, 24 predicted proteins | sample YL17G07_20_MG_FD_203693 | JGI IMG/M metagenome (GOLD analysis project Ga0315282, IMG submission 203693) | Sediment microbial communities from Yellowstone Lake, YNP, Wyoming, USA - YL17G07_20 | ecosystem: Environmental > Aquatic > Freshwater > Lake > Sediment | place: USA: Wyoming | collected... | reverse complement strand
GGGGCGGGGGGGTGGGGGGCACGACCGCCCACCCCGCCGCCGCCTCGATAACCGCCAGCGCCGACACGAGCTCCGCCACGCCCGCGCCGCTCAGCGCCGAGACCGGGACAACGGGCGTCTCCGCCCCGGCGGCCGCCTCGAGAATGCGACGCACGGCCGCGATCTCGGCGACCGTCATCAGGTCGCTCTTGTTCAACGCCACGACGGCGGGGCGACCGGCGAGACCGCTCTTGAAGGCCTCGACCTCCGCGCGCACCGTCGCGAGCGCGCTCGCCGCCGCCTCGGCTCCCGTCGAGCCATCGAGCGTGTACACGAGGACCGCAGTGCGCTCGATGTGGGCCAGGAAGCGGTCGCCCAGCCCCGTCCCGCGGCTCGCCCCCGCGACGAGCCCGGGGATGTCGGCCAGCACCACGAGCCGGCCGTCCAGGTCGAGAGCGCCGAGATTCGGTTCGACGGTCGTGAACGGATACGGCGCGATCTTCGGCTGGGCATTCGTCAGAGCGGCCAGGAGCGAGGACTTGCCGGCGTTCGGTGGACCGACGAGGCCGACGTCGGCGAGCAGCTTCAGTGAGAGGTCGAGGCGGCGCTCGTCACCGTCGAGACCGCGCTCGGCGAAACGCGGGGCACGGCGTGTCGACGAGGCGAAGCAGCAGTTCCCGCGCCCACCTTCGCCGCCGCGCGCGACGACGCAGGTCTGACCGTCGCCGGCAAGGTCGCCCAGCAGCTCGCCGCTGTCGGCATCGCGCACCTCGGTCCCAAGCGGCACGTCGACGATCAGGATCTCGCCGTCGCGACCGTGCCGCCGTTGTCCCTGTCCGTGACGTCCGTGGGAGGCGTGGAACCGGCGCCGGTGGCGAAACATGGCGAGGTCGCGCTGCTGCCGCGTGGCGGCCAGGGTCACGTCGCCGCCGCGACCGCCGTCGCCCCCGTCGGGACCGCCGCGCGGCACATGTTTCTCGCGCCGGAAGCTGACGCACCCGTTGCCGCCGCGCCCGGCGCGGACATGTATGTGCGCACGATCGCTGAGCATGGGGGACGTCCGGCGGATGCGCCGGAGGCCGCCGGGTCAGGCCTCGGGAACGACCGAGATGACCCGCCCGGCACCACCCTGGGAGAAGTTCACGCGCCCGGGGACGCGCGCGAAGATGGTGTGGTCGGAGCCCATGCCGGTGCCGGCCCCGGGGCGGAAGCGCGTGCCGCGCTGGCGCACGATGATCGATCCGGCCGGCACGACCTGGCCGCCGAAAGCCTTGACGCCGAGCCGCTTGGACTCGGAGTCGCGGCCGTTGCGGCTCGTGCCGGCACCCTTCTTATGAGCCACTCTTCTTCTCCTTGCTGGCCAGCAGATCGATCGACTCGATCGCCAGTCGCGAGAGGCGGCTGCGATGGCCGCGTGTCTTGCGGAAGGTCGTCTTCGGCCGGTAGGTGAACACGTCGATCTTCTCGCCCAGGAAGTGGTCGGTGACCTTGGCCTTGACCCTGGCGTGCACCGCCTCGCCGGTCTGCAGCTTGCCTCCAGCGTCGAGCACGGCGAGCGGCTCAAGGGTGAGCTGCTTGCCTTCGGCCGCGGCGACGCGGTCGACGACGATCTCGTCGCCGGGCGCGACCTTGTATTGCTTGCCGCCGACACGAACGACGGCGAAGGCGATGTCACTCTTCTTCATGGGAGCTCCAGCGAAGACGACGACCGCCAATGTTAGCCGACGAGAGGACGAGCGTCAAAACACACCACCGTCTCATCCGGCCAGCGCGGCGACCGCGCCGGCGCGGGTCACCGACACGATGCGCACGCCGCGACGCTCGCCCAGGAAACGACGGCCGTTCAGCACCACGACCTGGTAGCCGTCCACATGCGCGACGGCGTCCGCGGGGCTGTACGTGAGCGCGTAGTCCAGCTCGACGGTCAACTCCTGCTCCTCGGCGACCGGCACGCGGTGCGACTTCACCGCCTCGATGGTGCCTTCGGCGACGATCCGAAACGTGTCGACCGGCAGCAGCCGCGAGCCCTCCAGGAAGTAGTGCTTCTTCGTCTCACGCTCGAGTCGCTTCACGCGACCGCCGGCCGTCATACGCTCGATGACGGTCGCGTTCAGCTCGACGAGGAGCGCTCTGGCCGCCGTCTCGGCGGCGTGCTCGCGCAGGCGCCGCTCGACGGACAAGGCGACCGTCTCGGCCGACGGGATGCGCGCCTTGCCTTCGCAGACGGAGCAGGTCTGCGTGAGGATCCCGCGCGCCCCGTCGGTGATGTTCTGACGCGTCATCTCGACCAGCCCGAGCGGCGATATCTCGACCACGTACGTCTTGGTGCGGTCGAGCGCCAGCTCAGCCTGCAGCTTGCCCAGCACCGCCTCGCGGTTCTTGGGATGCTCCATGTCGATGAAGTCGATGATGATGATGCCCCCGATGTCCCGCAGCCGCAGCTGCCTCACGACCTCGCGCGCCGCTTCGAGGTTGGTGTGGGTGATCGTGTCCTCCAGACCCTTCCCGCCGGTGAACTTGCCGCTGTTCACGTCGATCACGGTCAGAGCCTCGGTGTGGTCGATGACGATGTTGCCGCCGCTGGGCAGCTGCACGCGGCGCTCGAGAGCGCGCGCGATCTGCTCTTCGACGTGGTGCGTCTTGAAGAGCGGCTCGTCGTCCTCGTAGAGATGCACCCGATCGGCCAGCTCGGGGGCCGTCTTCGTCAGGTAGGCGACGATCCGCTCGCCCTGCTTCGGCGTATCGACCAGCACCCTCGAGAACGTCTCATTCAGGAGGTCGCGGGCCACTTTGAGCGACACGTCGTCCTCCTCGTGGAGCAGGACCGGCGTGGGAGCCTTCCCGACCTTCGCCTTGATCCGCGACCAGAGACGGGAGAGGTAGCGCAGGTCCATGCGCAACTCGTCCACGCTCTTGCCCTCGGCCACCGTGCGGACGATCAGGCCGGCGTCCTTCGCCTTCAGGGACTTGCAGATCTCGCGCAGGCGCTCGCGTTCGTCGTCGGCCAGGCGCCGCGACACGCCTACCCCGCCGCCACCCGGGACGTACACCAGGTAGCGTCCGGCCAGCGACACCTGACCGGTGAGGCGCGCCCCTTTGCTGCCCATCGGGTCCTTGGTCACTTGTACCAGCACATCCTGGCGTGACTTCAGCATCTGGCTGATCTTTCGCGGCCGCTTCTCGCCGTTCTCGGGGTCGGCGATCTCGTCGACGGACAGGAACCCGTTGCGATCGAGGCCGATCTCGACGAAGGCGGCCTCCATCCCGGGCAGCACGGCGTCGACCTTCCCGTGGTAGATGTTGCCCACCCGCGAGCGGCGATGCGGCCGCTCGAAGTAGATCTCCGCCAGCCGCCCGTCCTCCATGAGAGCCACCCGCAGCTCCTCGGCGTCGTTTGAGATGAGGATCTCCTTGCGCCCCGGCAGATCGGGGCTCACGGTCGCCTCCTCGCGACGGGCCCGTGGCCGCCGGCGGCGGCCGCGGGCGGCGACCCGCTTCTCGTCCGCGTCGCCGTCGTCCGTCCCCTCAGCGGGCGCGGCCTCCGCGGCCGCCGCCGTCCCGGCCCCGCTTGCGACTCGCCGGCGGCGCTTTGCCTTCGCCGGCTTCGCGACCGTCTCAGCCGGTGCCACGACCGTCTCAGCCGGTGCCGCGACCGTCTCAGCCGGTGCCGCGACCGTCTCAGCCGGTGCCACGACCGTCTCAGCCGGCGCTGCGTCCGTCGCCTCCGGCGTCTCTTTGTCATCCGTAGTCGTCCCCTCGCGGCGGCGGTGACGGCGGCCGCCACGGCGGCCGCGTCGCCGCCGCCCGCCCGTGCGCACCTCGTCCCCCTCGCCTGCTGTTTCCGTGACGCCCGAGGCCGGCACCTCCGCCTCCGACGCCGCCACCGGTTCAGTACCCGCCGACTCGTCGTCACCCGCAGACGCGGCCGCCTTGTCCACCGCCCTCGGGGCGCCGTCGCCTACGGCGCTACCACTGGGCGCCTTGCGCCGCCGGCGGCGCCGCTTCGGCTTCGCGCTGCCGCCTTCGCCGGGCGGGGCAGGCACAGCCCCCCCATCGGTCACCGGGTCCGGCTCGCCAGCCCGCTCGTCGTCGGGCGCTGCCGCAGCCGTCGTTCCGGCGACCGGCGCGGCGCCACGCGTGCCGCTCCTTCTGCGACGCCGTCGCGGCCGTCTGACGGCCGCGGCGGCGTCGCGACCCGCACTCGCAGACTCAATCACAGGCATGTCCGGTCCCGCGTCGACCCCCTTCGCCACACCCGCGCCGGCCTCGACCTCAGGCCTGTCGCCCTCGTTCTTCTTCCTTCTCACTTTGCGTCAACTCCCTTTTCGCCGCGCCCCGAAGGGCGCGCTCTCTCGTACCGGCGAGCCTCGCCCGCCGGTGATCCAGCAAACTTCACCGCGGTGCGCACCACATCGTGAGCCACCGCCTCGACACCGGCGCGCGCCGCCACCGCACCCACGACCTCGTCCACCCGCGCCGTCCCCGTCTCGCCGTAGCGCACCGTGAAGGTCAGCGTCGCCCCGTCGCTTGCCGCCTCCGCCGACAGCGCGTCGAGCGACGCTGCCAGGTCTATCGTCCGCCGCCCCTTGGGCGACCTGCGTTCGACCACCAGCTCGTCCTGCCCTGCGACCCACTCGGCCGCCTCCGTCAGCGCTGCTGCGGGACCTCTCACCCGACAGGCGTACGTCGCCGCGACGGGCCGCAGGTGCGGACGGCCGTCGGCCTCCTCGAGATCCTCGATCTGGAGCCCCGCCACGGCCGTCGCCTCCAGGTCGCGCAGCAGCGCCGTCACTGGCCTTGCTGCAGCGTCGGCCACCGTCTCGACCACCGCCAGCTCGTCGACGGCCGCGGCACCGACCGGCAGCGGCAGCACCACCGACAACCTGGGCCGTGGCCGCATCCCCGCGCTGAGCGCCAGGGTGATCCCGGCGCGCGCGAACGTCCGTTGCAGGGCCCGTGCCGTGTCGAGATGCGACATGTAGCGGGCCGCACCCGACCTCGAGAAGTGCAGCAGCCACGTGCTCATACCGCCAGCTCCATCTCGACCCCTTCGCGACAGACACCACACGAGTCGCAGACCCCCGACCGGCAGTCGGCGGTCGTTGTGCCTGTGCGGGCACGGTCGCGCTCGCGCGCCAGGAACTCGCGCTCGACGCCGCCGTCGACGACATCCCACGGGAGCGCGCCGGAGCCCTGCCCGCCCTCGCCGAGCTCGGCGCCCGTCTCGGACGCCGCCCGCTCCCAGGCGTCGCGATCGAACCCCTCGCCCCAGCCGTCGAAGCGGGCGCCCGCCCGCCACGCCGCCTCGACGAGGGCGGCCGCCGGCGCGCCACCGGTCGCCAGCGTCGCCTCCACCAGCGACGCCCCGACGTCGTGGAACGACGCCCGTACGCCGTGCGGCAGCGCCACCCGCAGCAGGTCCTGACGCGACCTGATGGTCGCCTCACCGGCGAAACGCTCACGCTCGAACGGCGTCTGCGGCTTCGGGACGAAGGACGACACCGACACTCTCACGGCGGCCCGTCCGGCTGCCACCTCGCGTGCCCGCCGCCGCGCCGCGCCCGCCAGGTCGGCGATGGCGCGCACGTCGTCGTCGGTCTCGCCCGGCAGCCCGATCATGAAGTACAACTTCAGGCCGCTGAATCCGGCCGCGAACACCGCCCGCACCGCCTCGTCGAGGTCGTCGTCGCCGATGTGTTTGTTGATCGCGTCGCGCAGCCCCTGCGTGCCCGCCTCGGGGGCCAGGGTCACCGTGCCGCGCTGTTCGTCCTCCAGGCGACCCAGCACGACGGCCGCGGAGTCGACACGCAACGACGGCAGCGATACGCGCACGCCCGGCGCCTGCTCACGGATGCCGCGGATCGCCGCCTCGATCCCCGAGTAGTCGCACGAGCTCAGAGACACCAGCGACACCTCGTCGCACCCCGTGCGGCGCAGCGCCCGCGTGGCCGCTGCGACGACCGTCTCGACGGGACGCTCACGTACCGGCCGGTACCACATGCCTGCCTGACAGAAACGACAGCCCGCCGTGCAACCGCGCATGACCTCGACGGTCACGCGGTCGTGCACGGCCTCGATCAGCGGCACGAGCGGCTCGTCGACCGGTGTGCTGCGCGCGAAACCGGCGAACACCTGGCGCTCGACGCGGTCATGGGGCCGCGACGGGAGCCACACGCCGGGTATGCGGGCGAGCTGGTGGAGGCCCGGGGGGGCGGGCGGCGCGCCCCCCCCCCCCCCCCCCCTCCACCAGCTCGCCCAGCCGTCCCTCGGCCTCGCCGACGAAGAAGGCATCGAAGAACGGCGCCATCGGGAGCGGGTTGGCCGTCCCCGGCCCGCCCGCCACGACGATGGGGTCGCCCTCGCCGCGCTGCGCCCCGTGCAGCGGCACCCCGGCCAGGTCGAGCATCTCGAGGACGTTCGTGTAGGTGAGCTCGTGCTGGAGGGTCAGACCCCACAGGTCGCACTCGCGCACCGGAGCGTACGACTCGAGGGTCCACAGCGGCATACCGCGCGCCCGCATGAGCGTCGCCATGTCGGGCCACGGGCAGTACGCGCGTTCGGCGACCGCCGCTGTGGTGTCGTTCAGCGCGCTGTAGAGGATCTGCAATCCCGGGTTGACCACCCCGATCTCGTACACGTCGGGGTACGAAAGCACGACACGTGGGCGGCCGTCGGTCTTGCGCCGCAGGTTGAACTCCCCTCCGACGTAGCGGCCGGGCCGCGTCACTCGTGCCAACAGGTCGGTCAGATCATCCGGTAGCGCACCCTCACCGCGCGGTCCCTTGGGCAAACTGTCCAAATCTTCCTCTCAACCGGGAGAGCCGGTGCGGCGTGAGCGGCGCACCCCTCTCGAAATACGCCACCGCCGCTCTCCCGATCGCTTGCGTTCCCGTATAGCCGACGACGCCCTTGAGCGCCCAGCCCAGTCCGGGGACGTAGGTCACGCCTTTGCGCGCCAGAGCCCGTATGCCGAAACCCGACGCGATGATCGTCATCATCTCGAGGAAACGTTCGGGCGTCGGCTGATGGCCGTAGGCGGCGCCGATCTTCAGCACCATCTTGATCTGATTGAGCGTCATCACCGGCATGTCGGCGCCCGGCACGAAGACCAACACGCCGACGACCGCGTTCTGCCGCGACGTGCTGTCGATGATGTGCTCGACCACCGCCGGTCGCAGAGCAGGCAGCACTGCCGCCAGCCGCAACCCATCGTCGCCGGCCACGGCCGCCAGGCGCCGTGCCAGAGCGGCATGGTACGCCGTCGTGCCCTGCGTGTGCACCACGAACTCGCGCGACGCCACGCCCACCTCGGTCAGCCACGCCTGGCGGTCGACCGCCACGACCTCGGTGTCGCGCATCGCGGCCACGACGACCGGACGCCCCGCCGCATGACAGAAGGCGACCTCACTCCGCAACTCGGGCCGTATCGGGGCCGCCGCGTCCTCGAGGAACACCACGACCGACCAGCGCGCCAGCTGGTCGGCCCGCGTGGGCAGGTCGCGCGGTCCGAGTACGTCGAGCGCTGAACTCACACCCGCGTCGGCGTCCGCGGCGCCGGCCGAGAGCAGCCGCGCCGCGTCGGTCAGAAGCGCGGTCCCGCCGACAAGGCAGATGCGCGCCTCGCCGCTCGCCGTGCGACGCACGTCGACGAGGGCCTTCCACACCTTGCGCACACTAACGGAGGGCATCGACGCCCCCGCTGCGGCGCATCGTGCGACGCAAGTGAATGCTTTCCAGGATCCCGACCATCATGAGGTTCGTGATGAGGGCGGCGCCGCCGTAACTCACGAACGGCAGCGGGATGCCCGTCACCGGCATGATACCAACTGTCATCCCCACGTTCACGAAGACCTCGAACAGGAACATCGCCGCGACGCTGCCCGCGATGATGCTCCCGTAGAGGTCGGCCGAGAGCGTAGCGATGCGCAGCGCCCGCCAGATGAGGAAGACGAAGAGGCCCAGAAGAAGCGCTCCTCCGGCGAAACCGTAGCGCTCGCCGACGACGGCGAAGATGAAATCGGTGTGGCGCTCGGGCAGGAAGTCGAGGGTCGTCTGCGTCGCCAGGTCGCCGCGGCCGGTCAGCGCTCCCGAGCCGACGGCGATGATGGACTGCGTGACGTTGTAGCCGACGCCCTGGGGGTCGTGGCCGGGGTGGATGAACACGAGCAGCCGGTCCATCTGATACCCCTTGATCACATGCACGCCGACGGCCGGCAGCACCTTGACGATCAGCAGAACGAACCCGGCCGCAGCTCCCACAACGGCCACGAAGTGGGTCCACGGCGTGCCGTAGAAGATGAGCGCCGTCACGACCAGCACGGCGAACACGAGAGTCGTGCCCAGGTCGGGCTGCATGAACACCAGCAGCGCCGGCAGCCCCACGTACGCCAGGACGCCCAGCGTCACGCGCCACATGCCCATGAGTTGCAGACGGTCGGTGAGGAAGGCCGCCAGCGCGACGGTGAGGATCACGAGACCGAGCTCCGACGGCTGCAGATTGAAGAACGGCGTCTCGATCCAGCGACGCGAACCGCGGATCGCCGACCCCAGCAGGAATACGGCCGCAATCGAGCCCACGACGGCGAAATACAGCGGCCACTGCCAGCGCCGGTAGCGCTCGTAGTCCACCATCGACAGGGCGAACAGGCCCGCCAGACCGACGACACCGTAGACGATCTGGTAGCCGGCGTAGTGCAGGGGCCGGTCGGCGATGTCGTGACGGGTCGCGAAGTAGATCATGGCGACGCCGTATGCGGTCAGAGCCGACACGACCGCCAGAAGCAGGTAATCGAAGTGACGCAGGTAGAAACGCAGGTCCATCGGCGTCAGTCGCTGTGGGTCGTCCCCGTCGGCCGGCCGCTCTTCAGGTGGAACAGGGCGTCGTAGATCATGCGCGCCGCCGGCGCCGCCACCGTTCCCCCGTGGCCGCCCTGTTCGATGACCACCACCACCGCGTACTGCGGATGATCGGCCGGCGCATAGCTCGCATACCAGGCGTAGTCACCCTTGGTGGCCACCTGGGAGGTGCCCGTCTTGCCGGCCACGGCGACGGGGTAGTGGCCGAAGACGGCCGAAGACGTGCCGTTCGGCTCGCTGGCTGCCGAACGCAGACCCTGCCGCACGAGTTCCAGGGTCTGCGGCGCGATGTCCAGCTTCTTGGGCTCGGGGTGGTCGATGCGCTGCACCAGATCGCCGTGCGCGTCGACGATCCTCAATCCCAGGTGCGGTCGCACCACGTACCCGCCGTTGGCGATCGCCGAGTACACCACCGCCACCTGCAGCGGCGTGGCCAGGAAGTCGCCCTGGCCGATGGCGAGGTTGATCGAGTTGCCGGGGCTCCACACCTGGTCGACGGGGTTCTTGAAGTACTCCCGACGCCACTTCGGCGTCGGCACTCGTCCGGCGTGCTCCCCCGGGATGTCCAGACCGGTGGGCTTGCCGAAGCCGAGCCGCGTCGCCCAGTCCTCCAGCGGTGTCCCCGGGCGCGAGTAGAACTCCATGCCGACGTTGTAGAAGTAGACGTCACACGACTCGGTGAGAGCCCGCTGCAGATTGACGACGCCGTGGCCGAGGGGGTAGGTCCAGCAATGCCAGACCGCCTTGTCGCGCGAATGGGGCGGCTTGTACGAGCCCTGGCACGTGAAGGTCTTGTAGGGGTGGATGACGCCCTCCTGCAGCCCCGCGACAGCATCGACGACCTTGAAGGTCGAGCCGATGGCGTACTCGCCCTGGTCGGCGCGGTTGAGCAGCGGGGTGTTCGCCGATCGCCTCGTCAGCTGTCGCATGTGGCGCTCGGAGATGCCCCCGACCCACCATTCGGGGTCGAAGCTCGGATACGACGCCATGGCGATGACCTCGCCGGTGCGGACGTCGAGGACGACCGCCGCCCCCGCGTTGGCCCGCGGAGCGTCGTTGACGTGAGCCAGGTCGATGCCGTAGCGCACAGCGTGCTCGGCGGCGCGCTGGACGCGACTGTCGAGGCTCAGCACGAGGTTGCCGCCGGGTTCGGGCAGCTTCCCGCCCGCGACGACCCGCTTGGGACGACCGAGGGCGTCGACCTCGACGCGGAGCGAGCCGTCGACGCCGCGCAGCCAGCGATCGTAGGTGTACTCCACCCCTGATTGCCCCATCACGTCGCCGGCTGCGTAGTGGCGGAACTCGGGCTCCTTCAGCTGGTCGCGCGTGATCTCCCCGAGGTTGCCCGTAAGGTGGGCCGCCAGGTCGCCCTGAGGATAGTGGCGGAGCGAGTTCTTGCGCACCTCGACCCCCGGGAACGACTGTTTGTGCTCGAGCAGGTAGGACACCACCGTACGGGTCGTGTCTTCCTCGACGACGAGATCGAAGCCCCCCGCCTCGCTGTCGCGGTCGAGCTCGGCGAAGGAGACGCCGGTGTGCTCCTCGAGTTGCTGGCGGATCTTGGCTGCCCGCACGCCCAGCACGCGGCCCAGCCGTCTCACCAGGTCGTCCAGCCCGCCGGCCGGGACGTCCATGGGCCGGATGCCCACCGCCAGACCCGGCCGGTTGTCGACCAGGATCCCACCGTTGCGGTCGAGGATCGTGCCGCGGGGCGCCACGACCTTGACCGAACGCAGCCGATTGTCGTTCGCCTGAGCCGTGTACTGCTGCCCGGAGAGGATCTGCAGAAACCACAGGCGGAAGATGACGACGCCGACCAGCACCGCAGTCAGCACGCCGAGGAACGCGACCCGCAGGGCCACCGACGGAAGGTGGATGACCGGGCGGTCGGCGCGGCCGGTCCGGATGGGCCGGCCGCGCTCGCCGCCCGGGTTATCGCGCCTCGGGAGCACCGACATGCCGCTCACCTCCCAGCCACCAGTGCACGACAAGGTACACCGGCGCCGCCAACAGGGCGTTCAGGATGACGAGTGGGACGATCACGCGCGTCGTCAGGAAGTAGACCGGCGCCTGCCGGTCGAGGAGGAACTGTGCCAGGGCATACATGGTCTCGCCCGCGAGACTGCCGGCCAGGACCGTCACGAGCGGCGCAAAGCCGGGCGACAGGTCGGCCGTCTCGGCGTAGCGCCCCGCCAGGTAGCCGATGACGACGAGCACGAAGGCGCTGATGCCGGCCGGTTCGAACAGCACGATGGCCACCAGACCGCCGGCGACGAAGCCGAACAGCGCCCCGATCTCGGCGCCACGCAGCAGCGCCACGCAGACGACGAAGATCAGGACGAAGTCGGGATGGGCTCCGAGGATACGGACGTTCGGCGCCACGGTGGTCTGCAGCAGCACCGCGACGACCAGCACGCCCACCAGGCGAACGACCTCGAGCGCCACATGCGGACCCACCGCCGGCGCCTCCAGAGCGCGTGCCGGCAGCTTCACCGGACCACCACCGAGACCGCATCGAGGGTGTGGAAGTCGACATACGGCGTGACCGAGATGCTCTGGTACAGCTCGACGTCCTGCTGGGCCACGTCGCTCACCGTCCCGATCGGGATGCCACGCACGAAGATCGACCCTTGGCGGCCCGACGTGACCACGACCTGGCCCTTCTCGACCCTGTGCGACTTGTCCACGTACTCCAACGCCAGGTCTCCGGTCACACTTCCGGACAGCAGACCCTGAGCCCCACCGGGCAGCACCATGCCGTCGACGAAGCTCTCCTGGTCGGTGATGAGCGCGACCTGCGATGCGTCACTCGTCACCGCTGAGACCCGGCCCACCAGCCCCTGACCGTTGACCACCGCGTCGTACAGCGCGATGCCGTCGTTGGAACCGGCGTTGATCGTGACGGTCGAGTACCAGACCGACGGCGAGCGCGCGATGACGCGCGCGGGGACGAACCTCACGTCACGCGGGAACAGAGGGTCGCGCTCCATTTTCAGCAGAGCCCGCAACTCGCGGTTCTCCTCGTCGAGGGCGAGTTCGCGCCCCGATTGTTGCCGCAGGCGCTCCACCTCGTCTTCCAGGCGCCGGTTCTCGGCCCGTGCGTCGAAGAGGTCTGCCGTCCAGTTCCAGGCGTCACGGAACGGCTTGATGGCGCGCGCACTGCCCTCCTGCAGCGGCGCGAACAGGCGCAGCGCGCGCTCCTGGGCGCGGTGCACCGGACCGTCGGACGACTCACGGAAGTACACGGTGAGGAGCGCGACCGACAGCAGCAGCAAGATGGCGACGACGAGGCGCCGCCTGAGTGCGCGCCTGCGACCCACGAGCTCCTAGTCGTGCCTAGTAGCGGCCCTTGGGCCTGGAGTTGCGCTTGCTCTTCCGGGCGATGGCATCGAACTCCTCCAGGTATTTCCCGGAACCCACCGCCACGCAGGTCAGCGGCGACTCGGCCAGATGCACCGGCATCTGCGTCTCCTGGCGCAGACGCTCGGGCAAGCCCTGCAGCAGCGAGCCGCCCCCGGCGAGCATGATGCCGCGGTCCATGATGTCGCTGGCCAGCTCGGGAGGTGTCTTGTCGAGCGTGGCCTTGATGGCGTCGATGATGGCCTCCGTGGGCTCTTCGAGCGCCACGCGGACCTCTTCGGACGTGAGGACGATCGTCTTGGGCAGACCGGTCACGAGGTCGCGGCCACGGATCTCGGCCTGCTCCTCGGACGGCAGCGGATGCGCAGACCCGATCTCGAGCTTGATCTCTTCGGCCGTCTGGCTGCCGATAAGCAGCTTGTACTCCTTCTTGACGTAGCTGATGATAGCCTCGTCGAGCTCGTCGCCGCCCACACGGATGGACTGCGAGACGACGATGCCCCCGAGTGAGATCACGGCGACCTCGCTCGTCCCTCCGCCGATGTCGACGATCATGTTGCCGGTCGGCTCGGCCACCGGCAGCCCGGCGCCGATGGCGGCCGCCATGGGCTCCTCGATGAGGCCCGTCCAGCGCGCGCCGGCCGAGTATGTCGCCTCTTCGACGGCGCGCTTCTCGACGCCGGTCACGCCCGACGGCACGCAGATCACGACCCGCGGGTGGGCCCAGCGGTTCTGCGACACCTTGCGGATGAAGTGGCGCAGCATCTGCTCGGTCACGTCAAAGTCGGCGATGACGCCGTCTTTCAGCGGCCTGATGGCGCTGATGGTGCCCGGCGTGCGCCCCAGCATGCGCTTGGCCTCGGCGCCCACGGCGTGCACCTCGCCCGTGCGGTGGTCGATGGCCACGACCGAGGGCTCGGAGAGGACGATGCCCCGTCCGCGGACGTAGACAAGCGTGTTGGCGGTGCCCAGGTCGACCGCCATGTCGCGGGCCCCGAAACCCGTAAGGAAGTCGAAGAAGCCGATGATGGACTCCTTTCCGGCGAAGTTCAATCGCCCATGCTACACGCTCACCGTTGCCCCGCCAACCGCCCTCGCCCACCGGCAGGCCGTACCGAGCCTCTGTTGGCGACGGTCCTCAGGACGGCCGCGGCGACACCCCCCGCGCCGCGCCCAGCCAGCCGAAGGGTTCGACGCCGAGCCTGCGAAGCGTGTCGACGAGGAGCGCGACCGGCAGCCCGACCACGTTCCAGTAGTCGCCCTCGACGGCGGTCACAAGCGCGGCGCCCACGCCCTGGATGGCGTAGGCGCCGGCCCGTTCACGCCACTCGCCGCAGGACAGGTACCGGCTGATGGCGGCGTCGTCCAGCGGCGCGAACGTCACCGCCGTGTCTTCGACGCCGCTCCAGACGCCGTCCGCGGCCGCCAGACAGAGGCCGCTGAGGACCACGTGCGTGCGGCCGCCCAGGGCGGTCAGGAAGCGCCGCGCCTCATCCTCGCCGGTCGCTTTCCCGTAGACGCCGCCGTCGAGTGTGACGACGGTGTCGACCCCGACCACGATCTCGCCGCAGGCCAGCGTGGTCCGCCCCAGGACTTCGATCGCCTTGCCACGCGCGTTGGCTTCGGCTGTCGCGACGGGGTCGCCCGCGCACGAGTGCTCGGCGAAGCGGCTCTCGCGCACGCGAAAAGGGAGACCCAGGCCGCGAAGGATGGCGTCGCGCTGCGGAGAGCGCGAGGCCAGTACGAGCCGCAGGTCAGACGATCTCGTCGTCGCCGAAGTAGAGGGCGATCTCACGGGCCGCGCTCTCGGGACCGTCGGAGCCGTGCACCACGTTCGCCGTGACATCGAGGCCGAAGTCACCGCGGATGGTCCCCGGCGGTGCGTCGAAGGGGTCCGTCGGGCCCATCATGGTGCGAACCACCCTGACGACCTCAGGTCCTTCAAGGACCATGGCGACCACCGGGCCGGACGTGATGAACTGCAGCAGTGCCGGGTAGAAGGGTTTGTCCACGTGCTCGGCGTAGTGTCGGCCCGCCAGCTCCTCGTCGACGCGCAGCAGCTTCAGCCCGCGCAGGATGAGGCCGCGCTGCTCGAAACGGGCCACGATGTCGCCGACCAGGCCGCGGGCCACGCCGTTTGGTTTGACCATGACGAACGTTCTCTCCACCGGTGTCCTCCCTGCATGACTGCGAAGCATCGGCTTCCCACGGGGCACACGGCCGTGTGACCCGAACGCGCTGACGCCGCCGACGGCTCTAGATGAGGTCGAAGCCCATCGCCTGGACCTGCGAAACCTGCTTCTCGCAGTACGGGCAGACCTTCCACGTGGGTTCGAGCGGGCGGCGGCAGTTGCTGCAGACCTCGCGCAGGCGACGCAGGCAGTTGGGGCAGACGAGGAAGTCGTCTCTTACCCGCGTCTTGCAGAAGGGGCAGCGCGTCTCTTCGGCCAGGCGCTGTTCCATGCTACGGATCTCGAGCTCGCGCTCCCGCACGTCGTCGAGGTACTCCGGAGGTCGCACGATGGAGTAGATGAACAGACCGAAGGGACCGAAGATGAGGCCCGTGAGGACGGCCACCGCGACGACCACCTTGTCGTCGATGCGACGCCGCGCGTCCTTGAACACCCAGAAGGCGCACGACAACCAGATCACCACGAGGAAGAACCAGAACATGTAGGTGATGAAATGCCAGGTCGACGACTTGAAGAAGTCCTTGACCTGCCCGAAGGGGTCGCTGTCGGCGGCCACCACGGCGAGCCAGTCAGTCACGTGCAGTCCTCCTCACGACAGCCCCTAGCGACCCTCACACGTTGAAGACGCGGTCGATCACGTAGGGACCGACGAGGTAGCCGACGAAGAACGAGACCACGGCTGCGGCGAGCACGAACAGTATCCACAGGAGCACTCGCACGACGAGGCTCGTCCCGCCTCGGGCCATCGGCCTCCCTTTCGGGTCGGATTCGCGGGCTAGTATACCGTAGGGGAGCGCCCCGACAACTCGCCGGAGAGATCCGCCAGCAAGTACAGCGAGCCGCTCACCAGGACCGTGCCTGAGGATCCGGCGAGACGCCGGCCGGCCGCCAGCGCGGTCGCGGGTTCGCTCTCGCAGCACACCTCGGCTGCCGGCGCCGACCGGTGCACCGCGGCCGCCAGAGCGCTCGCGCTGAGGGCGCGGGGTTCGCTCGACTGCGTGCACACCACAGTGGCGAAGCGAGACGCCAGCAGCTCTACCATCGTCGCCACGTCCTTGTCCGCCAGCACGCTCAGCACGAGAACGCGCGGTTCGCTCAAGTGCAGCGGGTCCAGACTCGCGACCAGCGCCCGCACGCCGTCGGGGTTGTGAGCCCCGTCGGCCAACGTCAACGGTCGCTCCGCGATCACCTGCAGACGCCCCGGCACGACCGTCCCCGCTACTGCCGCGCGCACCGCGTCCCCGTGAAGCGTGCCCAGCAGCAGCCGGCACGCGGCAACCGCCAGAGCGACGTTCTCAAGCTGATACGCGGCTCGCGTGGCCACGGCGCAGTGCTCGACCTCCCACCCGTCGACACTCACTCTGAAGTCCTCCGGAGTGCCGCTCACGTGGACGTCGCGGCCGAGGAGGCGGCTGCGCGCGCCGGGCCCGCCGACCCCAGCCCGTCGAGGCGTCCACAGACCAGCTCGCCACCGTGCACGACGGCCACCTTCTCCGCCAGTATCGCTTCACGAGTCGTGCCGAGCACGTCCGTGTGATCGAGCTCCACGTTCGTGAGCACGACGACGGGCGCCCGCAGGACGTTCGTGGCGTCGAGGCGGCCGCCCAGACCGGCCTCGACGGCGGCCGCCTCGACGCCACACTCGGCGAAAGCGGCGAACGCCGCCACCGTGAGCGCCTCGAACTGGGTCACGGGGCCGAGCTCCGGCGGGACGAGGGCGGCGGCCGCGCGCACGCGCGTGACCGCCGCCCCGAACACCTCCGCGCCGACCGGCTGCCCGTCGACCAGGGCGCGCTCGGTGAAACCGCTGATGTGCGGCGACAGGTACGCGCCTGCACGCAGGCCGTGGGCTGTGAGGATCGCGGCGCAGTAGCGCGTCGTCGACGACTTGCCGTTGGTCCCCACGACGTGGATGGCGCGGAACTCGCGCTCGGGGTGGTCGAGGCGATCGAGCAACTCCTCCACCCTCGCGAGCCCCGGCCGCATGCCGAACGCCGCCAGCGAGCGCAGGTACTCCTCCCAGGGCACCGTGCAGTCGTCGCCACCGTCGGCGGCAGCCGCCACGACCCTCCCCCTAGCTGTTCTCGAGCTCGGCGAGACGCGCGGCGACGTCGTCGCGCTCGGCGACGTAGCCCGCCAGCTTGGCGCGCTCCTTTTCGACCACGGGCTGGGGAGCGCGTTCCACGAACGAGGGGTCGGCCAGCTTCTTCCGACAGCGCGCGACCTCGCCGTCAAGCTTCGCGATCTGGCTGCGCAGACGCGCCACTTCGCGCTCGCGACCGGCGGCGTCGACGAGGATCTCGAAACGCGCGCCGGGCGCCAGCACGACGTGCTCCGCGGCAGCGCCACCCATCGCGTCCTGCGCCACCTCGACCTTCGCCAGCGCCCCCAGGGTCGCCGCGAACGAGCGGTACACGACGGCAGACGCCTCGTTGTCGGGCAGGACGCGCGCGCGCAGCAGCGCGCCGGGCGCCACGCCGGCGTCGGCGCGGTAGGTGCGGAGCGCCTGTACGGCGGCCTGCACGCGCGCGACCGTCGCCTCGTCGTCGTCGGAGCACGGCGCCGCCTGGGCGTCGCGATACCGCGACGCCAGCAGCGGCGCCGCCCCATACTGGGCGGCGATCTCCTCGGTCACGAACGGGAGGAAGGGGTGCAGGAGGCGCACGATGCGGTCGAGCAGCCAGCGCGCATGACCTTGCGCCGCGGCGGCCACGGCGACGTCGTCGCCGTACAGCCGCGGCTTCACCATCTCGAGGTACCAATCGCAGAACTCGTCCCACACGAAGTGGTACAGCGTGTCGACGGCGGCCGCGAACCCGTACGCCGCGACCTGTTCCTCGACGACGTCGGTGCAGCGCTCAAGCCGACCGGCGATCCAGCGATCGACCACGTCCGCCTCCGAGCGTGCGGCCTCGACTCCCTCGCCGGCCAGCAGCACCAGCCGCGCCGCGTTCCACAGCTTGTTGGCGAAGTTGCGCCCCATGGCGACCTTCTCCTCCGAGAAGCGCACGTCCTGCGTGCTGGACATGAGCAGCAGCCCGAAGCGGGTAGCGTCGGCGCCGTACTTGTCGATCATCTCGAGAGGGTCGATGCCGGTCCCCAGCGACTTGCTCATCCGGCGCCCGTCGGGCGCCTGGATCACCGAGTGGATGTAGACGTCGCGGAACGGCACGTCGCCCACGAACTCCAAGCCCATCATCACCATCCGCGCCACCCAGAGGAAGATGATCTCGCGCGCCGTGCTGAGTAGGTTTGTAGGGTAAAAGTACCCTACGTCGGCGGACTCATCGGGCCAACCCCACGTCGCGAACGGCCACAGCGCCGAGCTGTACCACGTGTCGAGCACGTCGCTCTCGCGCAAGAGGTCCCCGCCACACGCGGGGCAGGCGTGCGGCTCGGTCTCCTCGACGACGACCTCGCCGCACCCCTGACACGTCCACACCGGTAGTTGGTGGCCCCACCAGAGCTGACGCGAGATGCACCAGGGACGCAGCTTCTCCATCCAGTCGACGTAGACCCGGTTCCAACGATCGGGCACGAACCGCACGCGTCCGTCACGCACGGCGTCGGTGGCCGGTCCCTTGAGCTCGTCCATACGCATGAACCACTGCAGTGAGATGAGCGGCTCGATGTGCGTGTGGCAGCGGTGACACGTGGCGATGCTGTGGGTGTAGTCCTCGACCTTCTCGAGCAGGCCCTGGGCGCGCAGGTCGGCGACCACGCGCTCGGCCGCCTCCTCGACCGTCAGCCCCTCGTATGGACCGCCCTCGGCGGTGATGCGCCCGTCGGGCCCGATGGCCTGCACCGTCGGCAGGTCGTGGTCGCGGCCGATGTCGAAGTCGGTGGCGTCGTGCGCCGGCGTGATCTTGAGGGCGCCGCTGCCGAAGTCGGCCTCGACGCGCTCGTCGGCCACGAGCGGCAGGCGGCGGCCCAGCAACGGCAACACCGCCGTCTTCCCCACCACGCCGGCGTAGCGCTCGTCGCCGGGGTTCACCGCGACCGCCGTGTCGCCCAGCATCGTCTCGGGCCGCGTCGTCGCGATGGTCACGCTGCCGCCGCCCTCAAGGTTGTAGCGGATGTGGTAGAGGGAGCCGGCCTCCTCGACGTGCTCGACCTCGAGGTCGCTGATCGCCGTGCCACAGCGCGGGCACCAGTTGACCAGGTAGCTGTCCTTGTAGATGTAGCCCTTGCGGTAGAGCGCCACGAAGACCTTGTTGATGGCCCGCACGTAGCCATCGTCGAGCGTGAAACGCTCGCGGTCGTAGTCGCACGAGCAGCCGAGCCGCTTGAGCTGCTCGATGATCGTGCCGCCGTACTGCGCGCGCCACTCCCAGACGCGCCTGACGAACTCCTCGCGCCCCAGGTCCTCCTTGGTCAGCCCCTCGGCGCGAAGCTGCTTCTCGACCACGTTCTGGGTGGCGATGCCGGCGTGGTCGGTGCCCACCAGCCAGCAGGCGTTGCGGCCCAGCATGCGGTGGTAGCGCGTCAGCGCGTCCTGGATGGACGCGTTCAGCGCGTGGCCCATGTGCAGGCTGCCGGTGATGTTCGGCGGCGGGATGACGATCGAGTACGGCTCGCGTGCCGGATCGGGCTCGGCGTGGAAGATGTGCGCGGACAGCCACTCGTCGCACCAGCGCGCCTCGACCGCACCGGGCTCGAAGCGCGTCGTGTCGCTGAGGTAGCTGGAGGTGTCGTGATCCATGTGGCGACCACCGTCGCAGGTAACAGTACCCGCGGAAGGATATCAGGCTCGGCCGCGACCGGCCGAGGCTCTACGCCGTCTCTTCCCCCAGCTCGCGCCGCGAGGACCTGTCGGCCTCGGTGACCAGCGTCGGGTCGAGCCCCTTCTCGATGGACTCGCGCGTGATGACGCATTTGCGCACGTCGTGGCGCGAGGGCAGCTCGAACATGACGTTCAGGAGCGCCTCTTCGATGATGGTGCGCAGACCGCGCGCGCCGGTGGCCCGTTCGAGCGCCTTCTCGGCGATGGCGCCCAGGGCCTCGTCGGCGAACACGAGCTCGATGTCGTCGAGGCTGAAGAACTTCTGGTACTGCCGAACGAGCGCGTTCTTGGGCTCGATCAGGATGCGCACCAGGTCGTCCGTGTCGAGGTAGTGGACGGCCGAGACCACCGGCAGTCGACCGATGAACTCGGGGATGAGGCCGTAGTCGAGGAGGTCCTCGGGCAGCACCTGGGCGAAGATCGTGCCCACGTCCTTGTCCGCCGCCGACTTGATGTCGGCCATGAAGCCGACACCTGAGCGGCCGACGCGCTTCTCGATGATCTTCTCGAGGCCGGCGAAGGCGCCACCGCAGATGAACAGAACGTTCGTGGTGTCGATGGCGAGGAACTCCTGGTGCGGGTGCTTTCGCCCGCCCTGGGGCGGCACGCTGGCCACCGTTCCCTCGAGGATCTTCAGCAGCGCCTGCTGCACGCCCTCGCCCGACACGTCGCGGGTGATCGACGGGTTGTCGGCCTTGCGGGCGATCTTGTCGACCTCGTCGATGTAGATGATGCCCGTCTCGGCCTTCTTGACGTCGAAGTCGGCCGCCTGGATGAGCTTGAGCAGGATGTTCTCGACGTCTTCGCCCACGTAGCCGGCCTCGGTGAGCGCCGTGGCGTCGGCGATCGCGAAAGGAACGTTGAGGATGCGGGCCAGCGTCTGGGCGAGCAGCGTCTTGCCGCAGCCCGTCGGCCCCAGGAGCAGGATGTTGGACTTCTGCAGCTCGACCTCGGGATCCTCCGAGCCCATCGCCTGGACGCGCTTGTAGTGGTTGTACACGGCCACTGCCAGAGCCCGCTTGGCCTCGTCCTGGCCGACGACGTAGTCGTTCAGGATCGCCATGATGTCCCTGGGCTTGGGCAGCGACTCGAGATCGAGGGTGACGGGGACGCTGAGCTCCTCGTCGATGATCTCGTTGCAGAGGTCGATGCACTCGTCGCAGATGTACACACCCGGCCCGGCGATGAGCTTCTTCACCTGGCGCTGCGACTTGCCGCAGAAGCTGCAGAGCAGCTGGTCGTTGCTGTCGATCGGTCCTGCCACCTGCGCTGCCCCCTTCTAGCGGTGGACGATCACGTTGTCGATGATGCCGTACGCCTTGGCCTCTTCAGCCGTCATGAAGTAGTCGCGGTCGGTGTCCTTCGACACCTTCTCGACCTTCTGCCCGGTATGGCTGGCGAGGATCTCGTCGAGCCGCTGGCGGACGTTGATGACCTCGCGGGCGTGGATCTCGATGTCGGCCGCCTGTCCCTCGAAGCCGCCCATGAGTTGGTGGATGAGGACCTTGGCGTTGGGCAGCGCGAAGCGCTTGCCCTTCGCCCCGCCGGCGAGCAGGAGGGCGCCCATGCTCATGGCCATCCCCACGCAGATCGTCGACACGTCGGGCTTGATGAACTGCATGGTGTCGTAGACGGCCAGCCCCGAGTACACCAACCCCCCCGGACTGTTGATGTAGATGCTGATGTCCTTGTCGGGGTCTTCGGACTCGAGGTGGATGAGCTGCGCGATCACCAGGTTGGCGATCTCGTCGTTGATCGGCGTGCCCAGGAAGATCACGCGCTCGTTCAGCAGGCGTGAGTAGATGTCGAAGGCGCGCTCACCGCGACTGGTCTGCTCGATGACCATGGGGACGAGGGGACTCACGTGCGATCCTCTCCTTTCGCTGTCTCTCGTTCTGTCACAGCGGCCCGCGACGCTAGTGAGATGGCGCTTCGTCGCGCGGCACGGGATTCTCCGTCGCGACGCTCGATTCCTGCGCCGCGGCCTCGCCGGCCGCCTCGTCGTCGCCTGACTCCTCGCCGCCGGCGGGTTCGTCGACGGCCACGGCGTGCTCGACCAGGAAGTCGACCGTCTTGACCATGACCAGTTCGTCGCGGATGCCGTCTTGCCTGCCCCCGCGAGCCGACTCGAGGATGTGTTGCGTCGGGTCGCGCTTGAGCAGTTCGGCCTCGCGCCGCAGGTAGTCGCGGACCTCGTCGTCGTCGACCTCTATGCCCTCGGCCTCGCGGACGGCGGCGAGTACGACGCCGCGCTTGACGACAGCCTCGGCGCGCGGCCGCAGCTCGTCTTCGATCTGCTCCTGCGTCTTGGCCACGACCTCGAGGTAGTCCTTCATCTCCATGCCCTGCTCGCCCACCGCCTCCTCGAGTTCGTGGTAGAGGGCATGCGCCTGCCGGTCGACCATCGCCTGCGGCACGCTGACCGTCGCGTCGGCGACCGCCTCCTCGACCACGCGGCCGCGGAACTCGCGCTCGACAGCCTGTTCCTGGGCGGCTCCCAGACGCAGGGCGATGTCGGCCGAAAGCTCGTCGAGGGTGTCGAACTCACTCACCTCGGCGGCGAACTCGTCGTTGAGATCGGGGACGACCTTCTCCTTGATCTCCTTGACGCTGGCTTCAAAGCGCACCGGCTTGCCGCGCAGCTCCTCGGCCGGGTAGTCGTCGGGGAAGGTGAGATCGAAGGTCGTCTCGCCGCCCACCTCGAGACCCACGAGAGCCTCTTCGAAGCCCGGGATGAGTCGCCCCTCTCCGACCTGGAGCATGTAGTCGTCCGCCGCCGCGCCCTCGAGGGACCGATCGTCGGCGAAACCCTTGAAATCGATCTGCACGAAGTCGCCGTCGCGGACGGCGCGGCCCTCGACCGGCTTGAGACTCGCCAGACGCTCCTGCAGCATGGCGAGCTGCATGTCGACCTGGGCGTCCTTCACCTCGACGGCGCCCTTGGGGACCTCGAGCCCCTTGTACTCGCCGAGCTTCGCCTCGGGCCAAACCTGAACCTTGGCGGCGAACGAGAACGCCCCATCGCCGGTCGGCGCCTCGAGCTCCTCGAACTCGGGCTGCGCCACGGGTGTGAGTTCGGCCGCCTCGAGGGCCGCCGAGTACCACTCGTCGATGGAATCCTCCAGCGTCTGCACGTGGATGAAGTCGTCGCCGTAGCGCTTCACGATCATCTCGCGCGGCGCCTTGCCCTTGCGAAACCCGGGGAAGCTGGTCTCGCCGTTGAGCCGGTGGATGGTGCGCTCGATCTTGGCTCTGACGTCGTCGTGCGGTATCTCGACGGCAAGCAGGACCTCGTTGTCGCCGACGCTCGTGACCTCTGTCTTCACTGGCGGGTGCTCCATCATCCGGTATGTCGCTCGCATCTACCCCGTCGTCGCGACGGCGGCACGACTGCAAGCCGAAACGGGAGTGCCGGGTGCGCGTGGTGCGGGTGAGAGGACTTGAACCTCTACGGGCAACGCCCACCAGATCCTAAGTCTAGCGCGTCTACCAGTTCCGCCACACCCGCAGGCCGTTGCCGGGGAGATGTGGGGTGAGGGACGGGACTTGAACCCGCGACCGCCAGGGCCACAACCTGGAGCTCTACCGCCTGAGCTACCCCCACCACCCGCGCCCGCACGGCACCCGGGACGCGTGCCGTCGGGGAACGACGTCACAGGATACCACCATCGTCAGGCACGGCACAGGGCGGCCGCGGCGGCTGCACCGCCGCGGCCGCCCCCCTGTGCCTAGGACCCGCGGGTCGACGCGTCCGCCGGCGCCACGTAGTCGTTGCGCACGTCCTGCACCAGCCGACCGTCGCGCATCTCGATGATGCGGTCGGTGCGCTGGGCGATAGCGCGCTCATGCGTGACGATGAGGAACGCCGTGCCCTCCTCCTCGTTGATCTGCCGGAACAGGCGGTACACCGCCTCGCCGTTCACGGTGTCGAGGTTGCCGGTCGGCTCGTCCGCCAGGACCAGCGCCGGCCGGTTCGTGAGCGCCCGCGCGATGGCCACGCGCTGCTTCTGTCCGCCCGACAGCTCGTTGGCGTTCTTGCCGCCCAGTCCCTCGAGGCCGAGCAGGGTGAGGGTCGCCTCGGCGCGCCTCCGCATCTCGGCGCCCGAGACGCGGCCGCCTATGCGGGCCGGCATCGTCACGTTCTCGAGCACGGTGAACTCCGGCAGGAGGTGGTGGAACTGGAAGACGAACCCGAGAAGCTCGTTGCGCAGACGCGCCCGCCGCCGCTTGCCCAGACCGGAAGCGTCGCGCCCGCGCAGGCGCACACTCCCGTCAGTGGGCGTGTCGAGCAGGCCGATCAGGTTCAGCAGGGTCGACTTGCCCGAACCCGACTGGCCGACGACGGCCGCGAACTCGCCCTCGGCGAGCTCGAAGAACACGCCGCCGAGAGCCCGCGTCGGCAGCGTCGTCCCGTACGTCTTGCCCAGGTCGTCGGCGACCAGCAGCGGGGTGTCAGGCACTCTGGATTACCTCGATCGGGTCGACGCGCGACGTGCGTCGTGACGGGACGATCGCCGACAGCAAGGCGACCGCTACGCCGACGGCGAAGGAGATGGCGATGAAACCCGCCTGCGCGGTGATCGGGAACGAACCCTGCGACTGGCCGCGAGCGGCGTTGAAGAGCGCGATCATCCCGAGACCCATGACCACCCCCAGACCGGCTCCCACGACACCCAAGGTGACCGCCTGCCAGACGAACACCAGCCCCGCGCGCGCGTTGCCCATCCCCATCGCCTTGAGGATGCCGATCTGACGCGTCTTCTGCACGGCCGAGATGGCCAGCGTCGAGGCGATACCGAGCGCCACCGCGATGAGAACGAACGTCTGGATCATGTAGCTCGACGAGCTCTGCGCCTTGAGGGCGTTGAGCAGGTCCTGGTTCTGGTCCTGCCATTCGGTCACGTTGAGCGCGGCGAAGGATGGGTCGGCGCGCAGCCGATCGGCGACCTGCTGCGACGTGAAGGGGTCGTCCAGCTGTTCCTGGACGGCCGTGTACTCCTGGGGCCCGAGGTGCAGCGCGTCGGCGGCCGTCTCGGAAGCGACGAAGGCCATGCGTTCGTTGGCGACCGCGGAGCCCAGGTCGAAGACGCCGCTCACCACCAGACGCAGAGCGCGTCCGTCGGGCACGACGAGAACGACGGTGTCGCCCGGCTGGACACCGTTGGCATCGGCGAACTCGCGCCCCACCAGCACGTCCCCCGCCGCCAGACGCGCTTCGCCGATGACCATGCGCGGCGAGACATCGTAGATCGTGTCGAGCTGATCGAGAGCGCCGCCGACCACGTTGAGCGGCGCGGTCGCGCTCTTGCCGCGGTAGATCCCCGACAGCGTCCGCACCGGCACGACCGTCTTGACGCGTCCGTCGGCCCGCATCTTCTCGTCCAGGGCGGCCGTGTAGTCGATCGGCTGACCCTCGCGACCGCTCACCGTCACTTGCGGGCTCGAGCCGATCGTCTGGTCGAGCAGCGTCTGTTGCAGGCTGACGATCAGAGAGCCCACGAACACCTGCACGGCGATGCCCACGGCGATGCCGAGGACGATCAGCAGCGACTGCAGTCGGCTCTTGCGCAGAAAGCGGGCGGCGACGCGGAGGCTGAGCATCGCCCTGTCAGGCCTCCGCGTC
>Ga0315282_10004316_pt1 | contig 24801 bp, 18 predicted proteins | sample YL17G07_20_MG_FD_203693 | JGI IMG/M metagenome (GOLD analysis project Ga0315282, IMG submission 203693) | Sediment microbial communities from Yellowstone Lake, YNP, Wyoming, USA - YL17G07_20 | ecosystem: Environmental > Aquatic > Freshwater > Lake > Sediment | place: USA: Wyoming | collected... | reverse complement strand
GAAAGTCAGCCCGTGCCGCGAGCTCCGCAACAGCCTGGACACCTTTTCTTCCATGACCCGTCTTCTTTCTTTAGTAAAAAGGAAAGCTCACATAGGGAATCTTGTATTTCTCTCTGAGGTTCCTGAGGGCCAGCCGCCGGACGAGCCCGGTTTTCTCTCTTTCCTGCCCGGCGGCGCCCCCGGCCCGGAGCTCGCCCCCCGCCCTGTCCCATTCCTCGGCCGGGCAATGGGCCGCCAGGGCTTCTTCGATCTCGGCCTCCAAGCTCTCCAAGTCTTCTTCCCGGTCCTCGGCGGACTCGGCCAGCCGCAGGGCCCTTTCGTAAGGCCCCTTCAAAAAAAACAATTCCGCCGGAAGCCCGTCCAGGAATTCCTTGACCGTGCGGAGGATATTGGCCTTCTTGTTCTCCCGGCCGCCGGCCCGCCGGGCGCCTCCCGTTCGTCTGTCCCTGACCTGTTCGAAGGCCCGTTGGACAAAACTGTCGCAATAGTGAAGTGAGACGGCCCGCCGTCCCGGCGCCGCTTTTTTCTGAAGGCTGTAGAAAGCGCTCTCTATCCCCTCCATCACGGCGCTCAAGGGAACACCCTGTTTCTCCCAGCCGGCCAGGACATGGAGCTCACGGGGCGAAAGGATGAACGGAGCGCCGCGGCGGCGGAGAAAAGCCGCGGAGATCTCCTGGTAATAGCGGCTCTTATCCTCTGTCCCCATGGCCCGGAGGGCTCATCTTTCAGAGGAGCCCCGGCTCCGTTCGAACAGGATCTTCAGCCCCTCCAGGACAAGATGCGGTTCATGGAGGTCAAGGGCCGGGATGTAGGGGAGGAAAAGCTCGGCGAAACCGCCGGTGACCACGACCTTGGCCTCGGCCGAAAGCTCCTTCTTCATTTCGGCGATGAGATGGGTGATAAGGCCCACGTAGCCGTGGAAGAGGCCCGCCTGCATGCTGGCCGTCGTCGTCCGGCCGATGACTTTGCTGGGACGGACAATTTCCACCCGGGGAAGCTTGGCCGTTCGAAGGGAAAGGGATTCGGCCGCAATCTGAATGCCGGGAGCGATAGCGCCCCCCAGGTACTCGCCCTTGGCCGAGACGGCGTCGAAGGTGATGGCCGTGCCGAAGTCCACGATGAGACACGGCCCGCCGTGTTTTTCATAGGCGGCCACGGCGGCCACGATCCGGTCGGCGCCCACCTCGAACGGGTTCTCGGTGAGGATGGGCATACCCGTCTTGAGCCCCGGCCCGACGACCACGGCCTTGGCCCCGAACAGGTTCCGGCTCATGGCTTGGAAAACAGGCGTCAGGGGCGGCACGACGCTGGACAGGATCACCTGGCTGACGCGCTCCGGGCCAAGGCCCGCCCCGGCCAGCAGGCCGACCAGGATGACGCCGTACTCGTCGGCGGTCTTCTCCCGGTCGGAGCGGATCTTCCAGTCGCAGACCAGCCTCGGCCCGTCGAAGACGCCCACCCCGACCGTGGTATTGCCGATGTCCACGGCCAGCAGCAGGCCGGCCGCCTCACCCTTCTTCATAAACCAGCTCCATGATCTCGGCCGCGGCAAAGCCCCGCGTCCGGCCGCCGGCTTCGAGCCTGATCCCGCCGTCCGGCTGCAGGCCCCGATAAAGGCCCGTGAATTTGCCCCCGGCATAGAGGACGGTCATTTTCCCGGAGGCCGGCAGGACCATGCGCTTTTCGTACTCTTTCAAAATATTCTCCTTTTTTCCTCGCCTCAGCAGACCATACCAGAAATCCAGTCTGGCGAAAAGATGGTCGAGCAGTTCACTCAGCCGGGGAGGCCGGCCTGTTCCCATGCGGACCGAGGTGGCCTGCGGCCGGATGGCCAGGGGAAAATCAGCCTGCCCGTGGAGCAGGTTCAGTCCGATGCCGACCACGGCAAACTCAAGATTCTGACCCGTCCACTGGCTCTCGCATAAGATGCCGCCCAGCTTCTTCCCCCAGGCCATCAGGTCATTCGGCCATTTGAGTCCAACCGGCAGGCCGGTGGCGGCCGCCAGCGCTTCCCGGACGGCCACCCCGGCCATCAGGGGCATGAAGGCCGCCGCTTCGGCCGGCGGCCTCAAGATGACCGATAAATACAGCCCCTGGCCCTTGGCTGAATACCAACTCCGGCCTTTAGTCCCCCGGCCCGCGGACTGCTCCTCGGCTTGGACGATAACGCCCTCTTCGGCGCCCTTGACGGCCAATTCCCGGGCCAGGTCATTGGTCGAAGTGCACGTATCGACATGATAGATCTTGACTCCGACTTTCATCTCGCTCACCCGCGGGCCGATGCCGCAGCCCCCCTCTACCCCCTATTTTACACCAAACACCCGGCCGAGGTACTCCTCCGTTTTAACCTTCTTCTGCTCTAACTCTTGAAGCTTAGAGCGGACCTCTTCGACCACGGCCTGAGGGGCCCGCTCCAGGAAGCTTTCATTCCGCAGCCTCCGGCTTAATTTCTCTATTTCCTGCACGAGCTTGCCCAGTTCTTTTTCCAGCCTGAGCTTCTCCTGCGCCGGGTCGAGCTCTTCATCCTGGGGGATGGCCAGCTCAAAGCCGGCGGCGATCCCTTTGAGCAGCGGCCGGCCGTCGGGGAAGCGGTCCATGAGTTTGAGCGAGGAGAGGTTGGCTAAAGACAGGATGTAGTCCTGCCGGCCGTCCAGGGCGGTGCGGTCCGCGCCCGGCAGGGGCCTGAGCCAGAGGCCGATCTTGCGGTGGGGCGGGATTTTGTTCTCGGTCCTGATGGTCCGGGTCTGGACGATGATCTCCTGGAGCGCCTTCATCTCGGCTTCCACGGCCTCATCCTTCCATTCCGGCCGAGGGGCCGGGAACTCGGCCAAGGCCAGCGACCGGCCGGCGCCGGGCAGATGCTGCCAAATCTCCTCGGTGATGAAGGGCATGAAGGGGTGAAGGAGCTTCAGGATGTGGTCGAGGGTGGACTGAAGAACGGCCGGCGTGGCGCTTCGGGGAGCCTTGAGGTCGGACTTGGCCAGCTCGATGTACCAGTCGCAGAACTCGTCCCAGATGAAATGATAGATGCGGTCGGCCGCTTCATAGAACCGGAAGTTCTCCAAAGCCTCGTCCAGCTCCTCCATGACCCGGGCCAGCCGGCTGCGGATCCAGAGGTCGGCCAGGCTCGGCTTCCCGGAAGCCGCCTCAGGCCCGGCCGGCGTGGGGCTGCCCGGGCCGGTGTTCATCAGCACGAAGCGCGAAGCGTTCCAGATTTTATTGGCAAAGGCCCGGTAGCCGGCCATGCGCTCCTCGGACAGGGAGAGGTCCATGCCGGGGACGGCCAGGGCGGCCAGGGTGAAGCGGAGGGCGTCGGTGCCGTATTTTTCGATCATCTCCAGGGGGTCGATGACGTTGCCCTCGGACTTGCTCATCTTGCGCCGCTTCAGGTCGCGCACCAGCCCGTTGATGAACACCTGGCGGAAAGGGATGCGGCCCATGAACTTGAGCCCCATCATGATCATGCGGGCCACCCAGAAGAAGATGATGTCGAAGGCGGTGGACATCAGGTCGGTGGGGTAGAAAGCGCGCAGGTCGGCGGTGTCCTCGGGCCAGCCCAGAGTGCCGAAAGGCCAGAGGGCCGAGCTGAACCAGGTGTCCAGGACGTCGGGGTCCTGCTCGAGCTTCCCGCTTCCGCATTTGGGACAGGCGTGGGGCGCTTCCATGGCCACCGCCACAGCGCCGCACTCCCGGCAGTACCAGGCCGGGATGCGGTGGCCCCACCACAGCTGCCGGGAGATGCACCAATCGTGGATGTTGTACATCCACTCGAAATATGTCTTGGCCCAGTTGGAGGGGACGAATTCGATCCGGCCTTCCTCCACCGCCCGGATGGCTTCCTTGGCCAGCGGCGCGATGCGGACAAACCACTGCCAGGACAGGTTGGGCTCGATGACCGTCTTGCAGCGGTAGCAGTGACCCACGGCGTGGGTGTAGTCCTCCACCTTGACCAGATACCCCTGCTCCCGCAGCCGCTCCACAACCTTTTCCCGCGCCTCGAAGCGGTCCAGGCCCTGGAAGTCGGGGCCGGCCGCCTCGGCCATCCGGCCCGCGCCGTCGATGACGATGACCTGCTCCAGCCCGTGCTTCCGGCCCAGCTCGAAGTCCACCGGGTCGTGGGCCGGCGTGACCTTGACCGCGCCCGTGCCGAAATCCTTCTCCACCTTCTCGTCGGCGATGATGGGGATGAGGCGGCCGACCAGGGGCAGCACGGCCCGGCGGCCGCGGAGGTGGATGAAGCGGGGGTCGTCGGGATGGACGGCCACTGCCGTGTCGCCCAGCATGGTCTCCGGCCGGGTGGTGGCCACCTCCACCCACTCGGAGGAATCGTGGATGGGATAGCGCAGGGTGTAGAGCTTGGCCTGATGCTCGCGGTGCTCGATCTCGATGTCCGAAAGAACCGTGCCGCAGTGAGGGCAGCGGTTGACCAGGTAATAGTCGCGGTAAATCAGCCCTTCGCCGTAGAGGTCCACGAACACCTTGCGCACGGCCCGGGAAAATCCTTCGTCCATGGTGAAGCGCTCGCGGGACCAGTCCAGGGAGGCGCCCAGCTTCTTCAACTGGCCGGTGATGATTCCGCCGCACTTCTTCTTCCATTCCCAGGCTCGCTTGAGGAACTCCTCCCGGCCCAGTTCTTCCCGGGTGAGGCCCTGCTGGGCGAGCGCTTGTTCCATGACGTTGTGGACGGCGATCGAGGCGTGGTCCATGCCGGGCAGCCACAGGACGTTGTAGCCCTTCATCCGGCGCCAGCGGGCGATGATGTCGGGCAGGGTGAAGGACAGGGCATGGCCCACGTGGAGATGGCCGGTGACATTGGGTGGCGGGAGGACCATGGAGAACTTGGGTTTTAAGGAGCGGGCATCCGCGGTGAAGACCCCGTTCTCCAGCCAGAATTTTCCCCAGCGCTCCTCGACCGGTTTGGGGTCGTAGGCCTTGTCCAACAGGGTCTTATCGCTCATGTCGTTCCTGACTTTCTCGAACGGCCGGCTTTCCGGCCTTCCTTCCGCTCTGCTTTCATCTCCTTCAACAGCTTGGTCCGCAGCCGTTCTTCTGTTTCGGCGAGGGCCCGGCTCACTTCCTGGCGAACAAGAGCCGCAAGGTCCGCCGAGCGGGGGGCCGAAGGAGAAGACTCCGCCTGAGGCGGCAGCGGCCTCCCGGCCCTGACAGATCCTGGCCCCGCCTCTTCCGGGAACGGCCCCTGGGGAAAGGCGAGCAGGTCATGCTTCCTGTCCAGGCAGCTCTTCACCCGGCCGGCCAGTCCTTCCGAGTCGAAAGGCTTGCGCACCACGTCCTCGTAGTCCAGGCCGGCCGCCTTGTCGGCCTCGAACCTTTCGAAGGCTCCCCGCAAAAAAAAGAGCGATGCCTGGCAAAGGTCCTTATCGTTGCGCAGAACGCCGGCTGCCCGGTAGCCGTCCAGACCCGGCAGGCTGAGGCTGATGAGGAGCGCGTCGGGGAGGATGTCCGGCAAGGCCTTGACCAGCTCAAGCCCGTTGTCGAAGAAAAAGATTTCGAACTCCGACTCGGGAAAGGCCAACTCCACCGCCCTCCGCACGGAAGGGCTGCTGTCGGCCAGGATGACTCTATAAATCATGGCCAAAAATAGCATTTTTGAGAGCGGCCTGTCAATGAATCCTTCAAATTTCATTTCATTACCTGAGATCCATGGCCCACGACATCGGGGTGACTCATGCGACCGTCTCCGGCCATTTCCAGGTTCTCCAGGATTGTCTCATTGTCGAAAAAATCGAATCGCTCATCCCGGCCGGAGAAAGAGGGAAGCTGCGGAAAGCCGCCAAATATGTCTTTTTCGATTCGGGTGTTCGGAACGCCTCGGCCGAGGTCCTGGGGACGGCCGATTTCACGTCCGATTATTGGGCGACGTTGTTCGAACAATGGGTCGGCCTGTCCATCTTACGCTTAATGAGAGCGAGGGGGATGCCCGGGAAACTGTACTACTGGAGGGATTACAGCGGCAGGGAAGTCGAGTGGGTGATTGAACTGGGCGACGAATGGATCCCGGTGGAAGTCAAATGGGGAGAGAATCCGAGAGCCGGCGATTTCAGGCATCTGGAGTATTTTATCCAGGCTTACGCCCAAAAGGTCCGGAAGGGATATTTAGTGTTCACGGGGCTGAGAGACAGGAAAATCAGCGATACGATTCTCGCCCTCTCTTTCCGAAATTTTTTGGAAAGGATTTTCGAGCCGCAAGAACGATGACGCCGATGCGATTCCTAATCAGTATTCAATATAGACCGACTCCTCGCCCATGAGGTTGTGGAGCTGTTTAATCAGGGAGTCGGAAAGGTAGACGCCCATGATCTCGCCCGACTGGACGACAACCCGGTGGGCGTGGGGCGTCTCCAGCTCGAAAAGCAGCGGGCAGTCGCCCCGATGCTTGGCCAGGAGAGCCTGCAGCTCCTCGATGACCGTCTCCTCCAGGCCGGGGACGAAGACCTTGACCACCACCCGCTTGGCCTGGCGGCGGAAGGCCTCGTCCAGGGGCATGAGCTGGGCCAGGACGATCCGTTTATTCTCTCCCTCGCCCTGGAAGCGTCCCTTAATCCAGACCCGGCCGTCCGCCCGGATGTATTCGTAGTATTTGTTGTAGGCCTCGGGGAAGGCGGCCACTTCGATCTTGCCCGTCAGGTCCTCCAGCTGGAAGGTCACAAACCGCTCATCTTTCTTAGTCTTGAGGGGCTTGATCGTCCCGATGATGCCGGCCAGCCGCACCTCCTGGTTGAAATCCTTCTCCTCATCCAGCTCGGCAATCTGGTGCGAGATGAGCTTGCGCAGCCGCTTGCCGTACTGGACCAGGGGGTGGTTGGAGATGTAGTAGCCCAGGGCATCCTTCTCGTAGGACAGGAGCAGCGATTCGTCCCACTCGCCCATCTGCCGGACCTCGGCCGGCAGCTCGGGCGGCTCAAGGGCCGCCGGGCCGAACAGCGAGTTCTGCGCCGCGGCGCGGGTCCTCTGCCGGTCGTGGCCGAACTCGACCATTTTGTCCAGGAGATGGAAACACTGGGAGCGCCGCAGCCCCAGGGAATCGAAGGCGCCGGCTTTGATCAAGCTCTCCAGGACCTTGCGGTTAGCCACCCGGGAGTCGAGCTCGGCCATCAACTCAAAGGGCGACTGGAAGCGGCCTTTTCTGGCCCGGGCCTCGACCACCCCCTCGGCCGCCGCCCGGCCGACATTCTTCACCGCCGCCAGGCCGAAGCGGATGTCGGCTCCGGCCACGGAAAAATCGACCTGGCTCGAGTTGATGTCGGGCGGCAGGACCTTGATGCCCAGCTCCTGGCATTCACCGAGGTATTTCACCACCTGGTCGGTAGCGCCCCGTTCCGCCTCGGAGGTCAGCAGGGCGGCCAGGAAGTGCACGGGCTGGTGGGCCTTGAGGTAGGCCGTCCTGTAGGCCAGCAGCGCATAGGCCGCGCTGTGGGACTTGTTGAAGCCGTACTCGGCGAACTTCTCGATCTGGGAGAAGATGTGGCCGGCCTTGGCCTGGGAGATGCCCCGGCTGCGGCAGCCCTGCAGGAACCTCTGCTTCTGCTCCTGCATGATGGCCGATTTCTTCTTGCCCATGGCCTTGCGCAGGATGTCCGCCTCGGCCAGGCTGAACCCGGCCAGCTGGACGGCGATGCGCATGACCTGTTCCTGGTAGACGATGATGCCCCGGGTCTCGCGCAGGATGGGCTCCAGCTCGGCTAAGTCGTACTTGACCTCCTCGGGATGATGCTTGACCTTGACGAAGTCGGCGGTCATGCCGCTCTTGAGCGGGCCGGGCCGGTACAGGGCGTTGAGGGCGATGAGGTCGTGAAATTCTTCCGGCTTGAAGCTCCGCAGCAACTCCTTCATGCCCTGGCTTTCGAACTGGAAGACGCCCTCGGTCAGACCTTTCTGGAACAGCTCGAACGTCTTTGGGTCAGCCAGGGGGATGTTTTCCAGGTCGAGCCGCCGGCCCGTTTCGCGCTCCAACATCTGCAGGGTGTCCTCGATAACGGTCAGGTTGCGCAGGCCGAGCAGGTCCATCTTCAACAGCCCGATGTCCTCGATGTCCTGCATGGGGAACTGGGTGGTGATTTCTCCCTTGGCCGATTGGTAGAGGGGCAGGAAGCGGACCAGGGGTTCGGGGGTGATGACAATGCCGGCGGCGTGGATGGAAGGATGGCGGACCTGCCCTTCGATCTTGCGGGCCATGTCCAGCAGGTGGGCGATCTTGGAGTTCTTGTCCCGCACCTCCCGGAGCTGGGGCACGTCCTCCAGGGCCTTGGCGATGGATGAATCCGGGCCGAAGGGGATCATCTTGGCCAGGCGGTCCACCTCCGGCAGGGGCACCTCCAGCACCCGCCCCGCGTCGCGGATGGCGGCCCGGGCGGCCATCGTGCCGAAGGTGATGATCTGGCAAACGTTGTCCTGGCCGTAGCGCTGGGTGACGTAGGACAGGACTTCGTTCCGCCGGCGGCCGCAGAAGTCGATGTCGATGTCGGGAAGCGAAATGCGCTCCGGGTTGAGGAACCGCTCGAAGAGGAGGTCGTACTCCAGCGGGTCCAACTGGGTGATGTCCAGGCTGAAGGCCAAGAGGCTTCCGGCTGCCGAGCCACGGCCCGGCCCGACCGGGATGTTCTTGGACTTGGCCGTCCGGATCAGGTCCCAGACGATGAGGAAATAGCCGGCGAAGCCCATCTTCTCCACCAGCTTGATCTCGTGTTCCAGGCGCTTCTCATACTCCGGCCAGGGATGGGCCAGACGGCCTTCGGCGATCTTGCCCTGGAGCGAGAGCCGTTTCTTCCCCAGCCCCTCCCGGGCGGTCCTCTCGAAAAATTCCTCCAGGGGCAGGCCGTCGGGCGGGGAAAAGTTGGGCAGGGAATATTTGGTGGAGAACTCAAAGTTGCACTGCGAGGCGATCTTGACCGTGTTGGCCAGAGCCTCGGGGACGTGGCCGAACAGCGCAGCCATCTCCTGGGCGGACTTGAAATAGAACTCGGCGGGCCCGAAGCGCAGACGGTCCGGGTCGCTCAGCTTCTTGTTGGTCTGGATGCACAGCAGGACTTCATGGCTGTCGGCGTCTTCCTTGTTCAAGTAGTGGACATCGTTGGTGGCCACCAGGGGAAGGCCGGTCCGGCGGCTGAGCTCGATGAGAAGCGGGTTGACCTCCTGCTGCTCCGGCAGGCCGTGGTCCTGGAGCTCGACGTAGAAGTCGCCCGGGGCGAAGAACGAGGCGAGCCGGCGGGCCGATTCTTCGGCCGCTTCGGCCCGCCCCTTGGCCAGGAGGTCGGTGACATCTCCCTTGAGACAGGCGGACAGGCCGATCAGGCCCTGGCCGAACTGAGCCAGCAACTCCCGGTCGATGCGGGGCCTGTAGTAAAAGCCCTCCAGGTAGCTCTTGGTCAGGAGCTGGCAGAGGTTCCGGTAGCCGGTCTCGTTCTTGACCAGGAGGACGAGATGCCGGGCATAGCCTTCCCTGTCACCGGGCTTTTTATCGAACCGGCTGCCGGGAGCGACATACACTTCGCAGCCGAGGATGGGCTTGAGGCCGCGGGCCTTGGCTTTTTTGAAGAAGGAGACCGCTCCGAAGATGTTGCCGTGGTCGGTCAGGGCCACGGCCGGCATGGCGTTGCGGAGGGCGGCCTCCATCAGCTCATCAATCTTGACGGCGCCGTCCAGTATGCTGAACTCCGTATGGAGATGAAGGTGTATAAAAGAATGTTCAGCCATCTAGGTTTGTTATTCCTAAGGCGTCATCTGCGTTTCCGTGATCGAGGAAAAAATGTCCAGGGGTGGCGCGGCGAAGGGGCTCCCCGCCCGCGCGCAGCAGCCTGGCTGCGAGCACGGCCGGGGAAGAGCCGCGACAGGACCCCAGTCAGAATATCCCATGAAATCACGGAAACGTAAATGATGCTCATTCCCACTCAATCGTCCCCGGCGGCTTGGTGGTCACGTCGTAGACCACGCGGTTGACGCCCTGGACTTCGTTGACGATGCGGGTGGAGAGGCGGCCGAGAAGGGCCGGCGAGGCGGCAAACCAGTGGGCGGTCATGCCGTCCGTGCTCTGCACCAGCCGGACCACCACCACCCGCTGATAGGTCCGGCGGTCGCCCATGACGCCCACCGAGCGCACGGGCAGCAGCACGGCAAAGGCCTGCCAGAGCTTTCTATAGAGGCCGGCCTTTTTCACTTCCTGGACGACGATAGCGTCCGCTTTCCGCAGGATTTCCAGACTGTCCCGGTCCACGGCGCCCAGGAGGCGCACGGCCAAGCCCGGCCCGGGAAAGGGATGCTGCTGGATGAACTCTTCGTCCACGCCCAGCTGCAGCCCCAGGCTGCGGACCTCGTCCTTGAATAGCTCCCGCAGGGGCTCGATCAGCTTGAACCTCATGCCTTTAGGCAGGCCGCCCACGTTGTGATGGGACTTGATGGTCGAGGAGGGCCCCTTGACCGGAGCGCTCTCAATGACGTCCGGGTAGATGGTGCCCTGGGCCAGGAACTTCACCCGGCCGATCTGGCGGGCCTCTTCCTCGAAGATATCGATGAACACCCGGCCGATGATCTTGCGTTTCCTCTCGGGAGAGGCGACACCCTGCAGAGCGCGGAGGAACCGTTCCGAGGCGTTCACCCCCTTCACCCGGAGACGGAGCTTGTGCCGGAAACGGTCCATGAGCCGGTCATACTCGCCCTCGCGCAGCAGGCCGTTATCCACGAAGACACAGCTCAGGTTACGGCCCACGGCCTTGTGCACGATCAGCGAGGTGACCAGCGAGTCCACGCCTCCCGAAAGGCCGCAGATGACCTTTCCCCGGCCGGCCGTCCGACGGATGTCCTCCACCTTGCGCGCGATGAAGGAGCGCATGCTCCAGTCCGCCTTCAACCCGGCCGCCCGGAAAAGGAAATTGGCCAGGATCTTGAGGCCGTCGCGGGTATGGATGACCTCGGGATGGAACTGGACGCCGTAGAAATGGCGCTCCGGGAACTCGACCACCGCGGCCTGAGCGTTGGCCGTGCGGCCGGTGACCTGGAAACAAGGCGGCGCCTCTTCCAGCCTGTCGCCATGGCTCATCCACACCTGGCCGCCGTCTTTGAGGCCGGCCAGCAGCCCGCGGCGGTCGAGGACCTTGAGGCGGGCAAACCCATACTCGCGCTTGGAGGAGGCGGCCACCCGGCCGCCCATTTGACGGCCCATGAGCTGCAGGCCGTAGCAGATGCCCAGCACGGGCAGGCCCAGGTCGAAGATCCGCGGGTCGGCCAGCGGCGCGCCCTTCTCATACACGCTCTGCGGGCCGCCGGACAGGATCAAAGCACCCGGGTTTTCTTTTTTGATCCGGGCTGGGGAAATTGAATAAGGCACGATCTCGGAGTAAAGGCCCAGCTCGCGGACCTTGCGGGCGATGAGTTGGGTGTACTGCGAGCCGAAATCGAGGACAAAAACCTTCGACATGGACAGATTTTATCATAATAAATAGAAGCGCTCTACAAAATTTCCAGGACTAAATTAAAACAGACATACAAATCTTGATTCTAATTGATAATATTATTGATAACTCTATTGGACGCAGCCCTAATTTTAAATTATTAAAATATATGGCCAGAAGGGAAATGTTGGGAACCTTGAAATAATGATAAGCCAATGATCGCTGTATCGCCAATTTATTTATTGGGAATACTTTCAACTTCTTTAGACATGCAAACAGATGAAGATAAAAGTCTAGGATTGGGAGCTGTATGGTATTCAAGCTTAATTGAAGAGATTATAGACTCAATCGGCAACAACAATAAATTAAAGAATAAGATATTGTGTTCAAATTAATATTGAGCGTAATTAACAGAACATAAAAGGCTGAGGTTCAAGCCATTTTCTTCTTGCGATTAAATATTGTGTGTACATATTTGTTGACACAATATTTATCAGGCGTATAATGAAGCCAAGAGGTGATTTCCATGAAAATGGCGGGCATTCGAGAGATCCGGGAAAAAAGCGGCGAATACTTGAGCAGCCTGGAACCTTTTCTGGTGACCAAGCATGGAAAAATATCAGGGGTTTATATACCGCTGGATGATCCCGACCGTTTGCCGGACGATTGGAGAAAAGAGATCATCAGGGCTCTAGGCGTCCACTTCTCCAGGCTGCTTGAATCGACGCATATTTCGGAAAAAGACATCCATCATGATTTCCTTGCTTATCGACGCGGTCGTCGCAGACGCTAACGTCATCCTTTCGGTGCTGGTAGGAAAGGCCGCGCGGCAAATCGTCGTCGTACACCATATTCAACTCCACATGGCGGAATTCAACGCACTTGAAGTAGCGGAGTACCTACCTCTAATGGCCGAAAAATACGGGTTGCCCCAAAATCTAGTCCAAATGGCTTGGAAATTATTGCCTTTGACCATCCACGATTTCTCCCGATATTCTCGGCAATATCCCGCGGCGCTGGCGGACCTTCGGAAACGTGATCCTGAAGACGCTCATCCCTTAGCCCTGGCCAGGGCGTTGCGCCTCCCCCTGTGGTCCAATGATCGGCATTTATCCTCGTTAAATGTTCCGTGTTATACAACGGCAAAACTCTTGAAGATATTAAAACGATGACGATCTTCGTATACTAAAATTCTGAATAGTCAAATATCAAAACCGGCCAGGGTTTAAATTCCCGGCAGATCCTCTTCTTTTTGGACAACCTTGAAAGGGGATACGTCTTGAATAATGCTCTTCAGAACCGCCTGGAATTCCGGGTTATCCTTATACCCCGTGGTAACGTAGATGACGACTGAATTCTGAGACCGCTTGAGGCCCACGCCGTGGATGCCGGCTTGACCCAGGTAGCGGTCTCTGAGGATTTTCTTGGCCTCATCCAGCGATGCTGCCATTCCCACCCCCTCGGCTAGAGGAGCGCGACCTGGAGCTCATTCAACACATCGTCGATAGGGTTGGCCACTCCGTAGTCGCCGCGCGGCGGGCCGGCGAAATACAGGCCCACAGCCTTCCGGCCGTCCTTCTGAACAATCAGAGAGCCGCTGTCGCCGCCCAGGCCAAGGCTGGGGTAAGGGTCGGTTCTTTTCAGCCTCATCTGGTTTTCGAAGAGGGCCGTAAGGCTGGAGTCATTATGGTCCATGCCGATCAAGGCGTCATAAGACTCATCGTCCACGACGCCTTCCGTGTAGCCCGTGGTCCGGCCATGCTTACATACTGCCATATCCTCGGCGGCTTTGGCAACAGCGAGGATTTGCCCGATGGAGCAAACCTCGAGCGTATAGGCGACGCCGGGAGAAAGCTTGCCGATGGCGGCGTCCACCCTGTTCGCCTGAGTTCCCCCCAGCCGGATGGGCACCCAACGCTGCAGGGTGGCAATCCGGTAGTTTGAATCCACCCCACCATCCGCCGGGCCGGGCTGGCGCAGCTCGTCTCCAAGGTGAGCCCGGTTGACATCGGCATAGACGTGGTTGTTGCTCAGCACAAAGACCTGTCCGGGGTCATCGCCGGGCTTTGTGGAACGGCAGAAATAGCCCAGGGTTCCGGCCGTCACTCCAAGATGAGCGGTGCTGATACCCGCCACCAGAGGCCGCACTTTATCCTTACGAGCCGAGGTGCATTGGGGAAGGGAAAGCGCGGCGCTTTTTATCCGGCCGGGCTTTCTGGCCCGGGCCCTGAGAATAAAGGCCGGCGCAGATTCAATGACGTCGGTGGGAATTCCATCGACCTCCCTGGGCAGGTAGTCGCTTGAGGAGAGAAAAGCCAGGGCATACTTCTGGGCCACATAAAGACGAATACATCTGGTTGAAGTCATCTTCCCCTTGACGATCTTCTTGCCGATTCCCAGGGCGTGCACGTTTTGTCTCAGCGAGGCCCGAGCGCTGGACACGGCCAGGTTAAACTGGCAGCCCGCCATTCTCCCCGTCGTCTCCCCCTTCCACAGCTTGGAACGCAACGCTTTCTTGGCTTCCAAGAGATCATTTTTGGAAATCATATTGATTTTTCCCTATTGAAATCTTATATCCCAAAGCTGAGAGACAGGAATAGGGCCGACACAAGTTTTTTGGTGAGCGGAATAACCTCGTTTTCTCCGATCGGAGTTTCGTAGGGCTTATATCCTTCGGGCAATTCGTTTACGAACCCGAAAGAGACCCCCGCCTGGAATAAGGCCGGGACTTTAGGGTTGCGAATATAGAAGCCCACCAGGCCGCTTACCGAAGTGTCGATCTGGCTTTGGAGATTGTAGGCCACTCCCCAGCTCACGCCGACCGAGTCGCTGATCATGGGAGCGTTCCAAAATGCCGCCACGCCGTAAACAATACCGCTCTGCTCTTGATAGCCTATGGTGAGCTTGTTCTTTTTTCCGGGCTCGCTGCTCCCTTCCACATAGTTCGGGTTCCTGACGGGGCCGTACACGTTTTTCCCCAGTATGGCCATATATGGCCCAAAACTGTAGATGAGGCCCTTGGGTTTCTTGAATTCAAGGCGATATACGCGTTTTGAACAATTGGCCTTTATGGCTTCGGCTTTATCTTTAAGGTTGTGGCTATCAAGAAAACTATTAATTTCAGACTCGTCGACAAGGCCGTCGTTGTTGGTGTCTTCAGCAAAATGGGAGGATATTTGACGTTCCTCTATGTCGTGTTCTCCCATTTTTATTTTTTTATTATCATAACTCCAGAACCCAGGAATCGCCGTGATTTCGACAATGACCGCTCCGCCCGCGCTTGTTTTAAGAAGGCAGTCGGCCAATTCGTTTTCCCCAATAGCCAGAGACCCAGCTTCATCCTTTATGTTTATCTTTTCGAAGTCGGCCATAATAGGCCTTAGGCATTCGTCAGTATTATTATCGCTGAACCACTTCTCTATGTTCTTCTGCCCGAACTTAAGGACTCGCTCCTCCAGGGCCTTATTAATATTATCGAAGTTTATGGTCTTCCCTTCGGCCGATACAGCGTTCTCCGGCCTGGCAGTTGGAATTGGATTCAGCGGCAATTCCGGCTTGGGCAATTCGAAAGTTATCTTGTAATTATATTTGTAATCCAGCCGGTTGACATTCTCGATCTTAACCTTGAGCGAATCCGGATAGTCGATGACGATTTTTCCCCTTGTCTTCGCATAGTCGAAATTAATTTCTTCGCCCCGGGCCGGCAGCCAAAGAAAAACCGCAAGGACGATCGAGCTGATCAATATTTTTTTCATCTCTCTCCCCCCCTTGATTAAAAATAGATTAAAGAATCCCTTTTACGTCTCTCTTGACCATTTTTTTTGTTTCGTCCAGTTTCTTTTGCAGGGCGTTATTCGTCCGGTCTATTTTCTCCATCATCATTATTTGAACCTCCCCGGCCAGGGCGGGTGTCCTGACTTTGTTGATTTTTTCTGCCGAGGCGACCATCTCCGCCACTTTGGGCGCAAGCTCCTGCTTCAGCGCTTCAATGTTTTCAGAAGCTTGCTTTTTGGCCGCTTCGATCCTGTCCTCGGCCTTCTTTTGGCCCGACCTGAAGCCGATGGCCGATAAATAGCTCGTCCAGGTTGCCCCGATCACGATGGCTTGAAAATACTTGGGCAGATCCCCGCTCAGCCCCTCAACCTTGATCCTCCCCGCCAGCAAGAAGGCGATCGCGCCGCCCAGGCCAATGTAAATAATGAAGCCCAGGCTCCGGGAATATTTTATCGTCCGGTTCACTCTCCGCTGCAGGATTTCCAGCCTTGTCCTTTCGTCGCGGACCTCGGTGAGAGAACTTTGCAGCACTTTATCCAGGCGCCGGGCCAGGCCGTCCGGCACCGACGCCTCCCTCAGCTTGGCTTGGATGTCATCAATGTCTTTTTCCGTTTTTTTGATATGCTCCTGACGCCGGCTGACCTCGATTTCATCGTCCGAAGTGTCATAAATCGCCCTGAACTCCGGGATGACTTCCTGTTTGGCTAAGTAGACAGTCAGGAGTGCGCCCAGGGCGCCGAGAAGGAATAGTCCGATGCTCCCCACCATCTCCACCCTCCCTTCTTGAAATAAATTTAGGAAATATTCCGTTCCTATTAACTGTTTTGTCGCCCTAAGATGACAAAATGGAAATTAATTTTGGGCTTCGTTGACTAAATATCCTCGTTCCCTTATAGTAAATCCGCCGGAAGAATCATCATGAATTGGGAAGAACTGGCCCGGGAATTGTCCGTGGCCAACGAATCGAAAATAGTGCTCCTCGTCGTGGACGGAATGGGCGGGCTGCCGCACTGGGGCCGCACCGAGCTGGAAACGGCGCAGAAGCCCAACCTCGACCATCTGGCCGTGGCCGGCGTGTGCGGCCTCAGCGACCCGGTCTGGCCCGGCATCACTCCCGGCTCCGGGCCGGCCCACCTGGCCCTCTTCGGCTACGACCCGCTCCGCTACCGGCTTGGCCGGGGCATCCTGGAGGCGCTCGGTTCGGACGTCGAAGTGGCGGCCAACGATCTTGTGGCCCGCGGCAACTTCGCCACCCTCAAGGAAGGCTTGATCACCGACCGCCGGGCCGGCCGCCTCCCGACCGCCGAGACCGAACGGTTGTGCGCCAAGATCAACGAAGCGCTCAAAGAGAAGGACGGCTGCCTCTTCCATCTCACCCCGGGCAAGGAACACCGCTTCGTGTTCAAGGCCACGGCCGAAGGCCTGTCCGACGCGCTCAGCGACGCCGACCCGCAGAAGGACCACCTGATGCCGGCGCCCGCCTCGCCGGCCGGAGCCGGGGGGGAGGCGGCCGGCACCGCTTCCCTGGTCAACGGCTACATTCAGGCCGTGACCGATCTCCTCAAGGACGAGCCCGTGGCCAACACCATCCTGCTGCGCGGTTTTTCCAAGTTGCCCTCCATCCCGACCTTGGCCGAGCTTTACAAGCTCAAAGCGGCGGCGGCGGCCAATTACCCCATGTACCGCGGCCTGGCCAAGCTGGTGGGCATGGAGGTCCTTCAGGCCGGAGCCGAGACCGAGGACCTCATGGCCGCAGTGGAGCGCTCCTACAAGGATTACGATTTTTTCTACGTGCACTATAAAAAGACGGACTCGGCCGGCGAGGACGGCGCCTTCGAGGCCAAGGTCCGGGCCATCGAGGAGATCGACCGCTTCCTGCCACGGATCATTGCCCTCAAGCCCGACGTGCTGGTCATCACCTCCGACCATTCCACACCCGCCCTCCTCAAATCTCACTCCTGGCATCCCAACCCCTTCCTCCTGGCGGCCAAATCCGCCCTGCCCGACCGGGTGACGGTTTTCACCGAACGCGAATGCGGCCAGGGGCTCCTGGGCCGCTTCCCCGCGCTGCAGGCCATGCCGCTCATGCTGGCCCACGCCGGCCGGCTCAAGAAGTTCGGCGCGTGAGTAAGCATCTCAATTTCCGTGATGAAAACAGAAACGTGTGGGGTCCTGTCGCGGCCGACCTTTTTTGCCCCCTTGATTGTCCAAGGGGGAAGCTCGATGGCGTCTCCGGAAAGACCGGCCCCTCCGCCGCGCCACTCCCTAACGATCCGGGCACATCACGGAAAATGGGATGCTTCCGGCGCGTTAAGAGATTTTGCAAAACAGGCGCCCGGCTTTCGGCAGCAGCCGGCCTTTTGGCCTTCGTCCTGACCGCCGCGCGGCCGTCACTCCCCGCCGCAGCCGGCCCCTTGGTCGAGGTCTACAACCTCCGCTACTACACCCACCCCAACTTCACCCGCATCGTGCTGGACCTGGGCGAGCTGCGGGAATACACCTACGGCGAGCTCCACGCTCCTGACCGGCTGTTCGTGGACATCCTGCAGGCCAAGCTCAACCCCATCCTCCACGGTCAATCTTATTCCGCCGGAACCGATTACCTGAGCCACATCCGCATCGCCCAGCGGGACCGCGGCATCGTCCGCTTGGCCGTGGACCTGGACTTCGCCAAGATAAAATCCTACCGCGTCTATTACCTGCCTGACCCCTTCCGCATCGTCATGGACATCTATCCCGGAGTGCCGGCCCCGGCGTCCCAGAAGAGCCTCCCCCCTCCGGAGACGACAGCCGGAACGGTCAGCAAGACCGGGCCGGAGACCAAAGCGGGGCCTGAGGCCAAGCCCCAGCCGGCCCAGCCCACGGAATCAGGTTACACGCTCGTCCGGCAACTTGGGCTTAAAGCCCGCACGATTGTGATCGACCCCGGCCACGGCGGCACCGACCCGGGCTGCCTGGGCCGCAACGGCGAGCAGGAGAAAGACCTGGTCCTCGACGTGTGCCTCAGGCTGCAGAAGCTGCTCAGCGCGGTCAAGGACCTCCAAGTCCTCCTCACCCGGGAAACAGACATCTTCATTCCCCTGGAGAACCGGACGGTCACCGCCAATCAGAATCAGGCCGACCTGTTCATCTCGGTCCATGCCAACTCCAGCCTCAACCCCAAGCGGACGGGGATCGAGACTTTCTATCTCAACCTCAGCACAGACCCGGCCGTGGAACAGATCGCCGTCCGGGAGAACGCCGCCACGAACAAGTCCATCAGCAAGATGAAGGATATCCTGCTCAAGATCATGCAGAACAACAAGATTCCTGAATCGCGCGACCTGGCTGAGAAGGTCCAGCGCAGCCTGGTCCTTCACCTGTCCCGCTTCTATGGCGAGATCCAAAGCCTGGGTGCCAAGGGCGGCCCCTTTTTGGTGCTCATCGGCGGCGAAATGCCATCGGTATTAGTTGAGATCTCGTTCTTATCAAACGCCCAGGAAGCGGCCCGGCTCAAGGATGAAACTTTTCGGCAGAGGGTCGCCGACGGAATCTACCAGGGGATCATGGCCTACATGCAGTCGCTGGGTAAAAGCACATGAAAATAAGAAGTGGATGCATCTCCCTTCCCGCAAATCATGGGGAGGGGTGGCACGGCGGAGGGGCCGGCCTTTCCGGAGACGCCCACGATCTCCCCCCTGATTGCCCAGGGGGGAAGGAGGGGTTAATAAATTATGAAAAAAAGAGAAGGCGTCTCCGGCAATACCACCCGCGCACAGCCTTGCATAGCCGGAAACACCCATGAATATTCTTTATTCTCTTTATCCCCCTCTAGCCCCCCTTGGGGAAACAAGAGGGGCAAAGGTGGGTGTCTCCGGAAATGTCGGCCGTGACAGGACCCCTCCTCTTTTTGAAAGCCGGAAAATACGAGGAGATGCATCCTAGGAAGAGAGCGATGAAAAGACGAGAATTCTTGAGAGATGTGGCCATCGGCAGCCTGGTCTTGAACCTGGGCACAAAGCAAAGCCTCTTCGGTCAGGCGGCTCAGCCGCCCGACTTGGCCTGGGTCGAGGGCGATTCGCCGGCGGCCATCACCCGCGCGGCGGTCGATCTTCTGGGCGGCATGAAACGCTTCGTGCGACGGGGCGACAAAGTCTGCCTCAAGCCCAACATCGGCTGGGACAGAACCCCGGAACTGGCCGCCTGCACCAACCCCGAGGTGGTCAAAACCCTGGTCGAGCTCTGCCTGGCCGCCGGGGCCAAGGAAGTCATCGTCACCGACAACTCCACCAACCAGGCCAACCGCACCTTCCTCCGCTCCGGCATCCAGGCCGCGGCCAAAGAGGCCGGGGCCAAGGTGCTGCTGCCCAGCCCCTTCCGCATGAAGAAAATGGCCCTGGGCGGCGAATGGCTCAAGGACTGGGAAGTCTATCTCGACGTTTCCGAGGCGGATAAAATCATCAACGTGCCCATCGCCAAGCATCACAGCCTGGCCCGGGTGACGCTGGGCATGAAGAACTGGCTGGGCGCCGTCGGCGGGGCGCGCAACCAGCTCCATCAGAAGCTGGACCAGGCCGAAGTGGACCTGGCCCGCTTTTTCAAGCCGACACTGACCGTGCTCGACGCCTACCGCATGCTGGTGCGCAACGGCCCCCAGGGCGGGCGGCTTTCGGACACCAAGCTGCAGAAGACGGTCGTGGCGGGGGTGGATTACGTAGCCGTGGAAGCGGCCGGCGCGACGCTGTTCGGCATCAAGCCCGAGGAGCTGCCCTTCATCAAGCTGGCCGCCGACCGGAAAGCGGGCCGCCTCGACCTGGAGAAGCTGAAAATTGAAAAAAGAACGGTCTAAGAAATACCGGCTCCTCCAGGCTGTGCGTATCCTCAGCCAGATCTTCTTTTTCGGCCTGTTTGCCTATCTCTTCAGCAAGACGCATTTTACCGGCCAGGATTATATCAGCCCCGTGGAGCGGTATTTTCATTTCGACCCGCTGCTGGGCCTGGTGACCTCGATCGCCGGGCGGGTCTTCTTCGCTTCTTTTGCCCTGGCCGGCATCACCGTCGCCCTGACCGTCCTGCTGGGCCGAGTCGCCTGCGGCTGGGTCTGCCCCCTGGGCGGAGTGCACCAATTCTTCTCCTTTATATTTAAAAAGGCCAAGCTGCATCGTCCGAAAAGTGCCTCGGCCGGCCCCCTGAAGTTAAAATACTACATCCTCATCTTCATCCTGGCCGCCGCCCTGCTGGGGCTCGACCTGGCCGGCTATGCGGACCCGCTGTCCTTCCTCTACCGTTCCTTTGCCGTCAGCATCTTCCCGGTCCTGGCCGGGGCGGCCTCGGCCCTCATCGGCCTGCTCTACAAGCTCAAGCTCACGGGGCTGGGCGGGACAATCGGCCAGTTCTTCGAGAGCCTGTCTCTCAACTCCACTTTCCAGCAGGGCTTCTTCATCGGCCTCGTTTTCCTGGCCGCGGCGCTTCTCAACTTGGTCCGGGAGCGGTTCTGGTGCCGAGTGCTCTGCCCGGCCGGCGCCCTGCTGGGTCTTTTGTCGTTGGGGAATGTCTTCAAGCTCAAGATCAACACCCAGAAGTGTATCGACTGCGGCCTGTGCAACCTGCAATGCCAGACTCAGGCTTCTCCCTTCCCGGACGAGGAATGGAAGGGCCACGAATGCGTTTACTGCTTCACCTGCGGGGCGGTCTGCCCTACGGCGGCTATCGGCTTTCCGGCTTGGAAGAGAGCGCCGCGCCGGGAGCCGCGGGTGAGCCTCGAGCGCCGCAAGCTCATCTGGACGCCCATCGCCGCGCTCCTGGTGGCGCCCTTCTTCCGGTTGACCCCCGCCGGAAAACGCCCATCCGCTTCGCTCATCCGGCCTCCGGGAGCGCGCCCCGAGCCGCAATTTCTGTCCAAATGCATCAAATGCGGGGAGTGTCTGAAGGCCTGCCCGACCAACGGCCTGCAGCCGGTGCTGGTTGAAGCTGGACCGGAGGGGCTGTGGACGCCCAAGCTCGTTCCCCTCCTGGGATACTGCGAGTACTACTGCTCGCTCTGCTCCCAGGTCTGCCCTTCGGGCGCCATCCAGGAGTTGCGCATCGAGGACAAAATCAAGGTCAAGATCGGCACGGCCTGGGTCAACAAGAACCACTGCCTGCCCTACGCCCTGGGCAAGCCCTGCATCGTCTGCGAGGAGCACTGCCCGACCTCGCCCAAGGCCATCAAGCTGGTGGAGACCCAGGTGCGGCTGCCGGACGGAACGGTCTCGACCCAGAAAGCGCCGGTGGTGGATTATGAGCTGTGCATCGGCTGCGGCATCTGCGAGAACAAATGCCCGGTGGTGGACAGCCCGGCCATCTATTGCACCTCGATCGGCGAACAGCGCTCGGAGACGAACCGGCTGCTGCTGGAGCTCCTTAAAACAGACTCAGGGCCCTACTGAGGATTTTCTGCCCTAGTATCTCTTTATTATCTTTGGCGGGGGAGTAATAAAAGGAAGGATGACCTTGAAGGTATATGTTTCCGAGGCAACCTCGCCCCCCTTTTGCAGGTATACGTTCTTCGTGCCGAGGGGAACGCCCGCGGGAACCTTGGCCTTGATTTTTCCCAAATAGCCACCGGCAGGGGGAGGCGTCCAGGCGACAATAGGAAAATCAAATGTCCCGATCTTGAGCACGAGCCCACCGGGCGAGGCAGGAAGCCGCAAGACATTGATTAGCACTTCCGTTCCGACCGGGCCTTCTCGGGGAGCGATTCCGTCAAAATCCCAGGGAATCCTCTTGGAAAAAACATTGGACAGGACGGTCGAGCCGCTGACAATGGCGAATTGATAGACATGGTCCCAATAAATGAGGGCGAAGGGCGGGGTAAAGGTGACGCCGGTGTTAGCCCAATGAATATAAGAGGTCACCAGCGTTCCATCAAGGCGCACATTTTTCGTGCCCCGCGTTGCGCCGAAGTTTGTCCCTACCAGGTCTATTTCCGGGGGAGGCATTCCATAGAGATGATGATGCACATCGGTGATGTTCGGTTTCTTCAAGAGCGCTAGGCTATCGGAGAGGGCCAGGTTCTTAGGCTTATCCTGCGCAGCAAGGACGGTGAATCCAATTAGGAAAGCCAAAAGCGCATAGGCCACAATCCTTGATCTTCCCCTAATCATGATGCCTCCTTTGAGATGGGATGCTGTCATCTGATTTTGCCGTGCTCGTTAATGGAATCACAGGCTCCTCTCTTACTGTGATTTGATTCTAGGCCGCAGGAAACATAAAGTCAACACAGGGCCAAGCAAGGCTAAATAGATCCGTGAGAGGAGGCGATTACCTATCGGCCAGGGTGAAGGCCGTCAGGTATATCAGCCGGGAAATCTTTTCTATCAGATCGCCGCTCGTCTTCTCCACGCTGTCGCTCGTCTGGTGGTAGTCCTCGGTCATGGCCGCGATGGCGAACAGCCAGGGGATCTTGGCCGCGCCGAAAGAGGAGTGATCGCTTCCGCCCGAATCGCGGTCCGGCGAAGGGCTAGACTCGCGGAGATAAAGGTCCAGGCCCACCGACTGGTCGGCGGCCCGCAGGGCCTCGGCCAGTCCTGCGCCGGCGATAAAGGAAATGGGGAGGAAATTCGCCGGCTTGATCTTCTTGGTAAGTTCTTGGACAGCCGGCAGGCCCATCCATCTGCCCATCCGAGCGAGCGTCTTCTCGTCGTAGGGCCGGCTGATCATGTCCAGGTTCAAATAAGCCACGGTCTTATTCAGGGGGAAAGCCGGGTTCAGGACATAGAAGCGGGAGCCCAACAGCCCCTCCTCCTCGCCCGTCCACAGGCAGAAGAGGACGGAGCGCTTGGGCCTGGCCGGGTTGAGGGCGAAAGCCCGGGCCAGGTTCAGGATCCCGACCGAGCCCGAGCCGTTGTCGTCGGCTCCGTTGAAAATATAATCGCCCCGGCGGCCCAGGTGGTCGAGATGGGCGCCCACCACCACGACTTCATTCTTGAGAACCGGGTCCCAGCCCTCCACGTAGCCCAGGACGTTCTGACCGCGGACCAGGCCTGTCTTGAGGGTGGTGGATAAGGTCAACCGCGTGCCGGGTATCTCCAGGGAGGCGGGCTTGTTTGAAGCCTCGATCTTTTTTTTGAGTTCGTCGATCTTCAGGCCCGAGGCTTCCAAAAGGGCGTCGGCCATCTCCCGGCTGATGTTGATGACCGGGGTGCTCTCCCAGGGCATCCGGGCGGCGATACCCGGAAGCGTCAGCCGTCGGCGTTCGGCAGGGAAAGGCCGGTCGTCGGAGAGGCGGGCCGGCCCGGCTAAGTTCTTAAACAGGTCGACGTCTTGGCCGGTGTTCTGGACCTGGAGGATGGCCGCCGGCTGGAGCTTGGAAATCTCCCTGACTTTGGCCGAGCCGCCCCCGCGGGTTATGGCCGCCATAGGCGCAGCGGGGAAATATTTCTCTTTCAGCTCCTTGTTCTGCCAAAAGGGCGACTTGGGGTCGTCTTTGCCGGGCGCCTCACTGAGAATAAGGACGATCTTCCCTTTGACCTCGAGGTTCTTGAATTCATCCCAGCCGATTCCCTTTTCAGTGATCCCGTAACCGGCAAAGACCAGCGGAGCGCTGAGCGACACGGCCTCCGAGGCCCGGCTCTGGAAATCGATGCCCGACTGGAACGTTCGAGACTTGACCAGACTGCCCAGCCTGACTTCCAGGGCGATCTGGGTCGAAGACTCCAGAATCTCTTTTAGGATAAATTCCTGGATGAAGCGCTTTTCAGCTTGGGGGGGAGCGCCGGCATCGACGAACGACGTCGGCCGGCGTTCGACAACGGGCGCATCGCCCGCGGGCTTCAACTTCCATAGGGCGAACAGGGAAGCGGCGTACTCGGCGGCCAGCTCGTAGCCGCGGGTCGCCGTTTCACGGCCTTCCAACAGGTCGGAGGATAAGAAACTCAGCAACGCCTTGGAGTCCTTGGCCGTGATGGATTCAAACCCGGCTTTCATATTTTCCTGGGGCGGCGCCGTTTTCTCGACCAGGACCAGGTTCTTGAGAACATCCTCGGGCTTCGAGGCCTGGGTCTGTTGAGGCGCCTGCGCGCTCAGGCCGAAGACCAGGGCTAGGACCGACAGCACGTACAGGACGGGCTTTCTCATGGATTTGATCTCCTTAGATGAATGAATATGATCATAATTTGGACGAGGTGTTTTTCGATTTCTTCCGCCTTTTAATCATCTGAAGATGGACTCCAGCCTCCTCCTCCCCTGATATGTCCAGGGAGAGCTGAGGACCTTAACCCGAAGACCGGGCGCTGCTTAAAGATGACCTATCTTATAATTTGCGTTTGACCGGTTCAAGGGGAGGCTTAAAGAGGGGCAGGACTTTGAATTTTTTCTTGTTAGAAACCACATCGCTCCCCTTCTGGAGGTACACATCATGCTCTCCCAGCGGCACTCCAGCCGGGACCTTGGCCTTAATCTTTCCATAACCGCCCCCTGTCCAGGAGGTCACAGACATATTAAAGGTTCCGATCTTGAGCACCAGCCCGCCGGGCGAAGCCGGGAGGTTGAAAACAGTGAGATTCACCTCTGTCCCGACAGTGCCTTCGCTGGGAATCACTTTTTCATAATGGTAGAGAAATCTTTGTGAAAAGACATTGGAAATGACCGTGCTGCCGTCGACAAT
>Ga0315282_10004315_pt1 | contig 24804 bp, 20 predicted proteins | sample YL17G07_20_MG_FD_203693 | JGI IMG/M metagenome (GOLD analysis project Ga0315282, IMG submission 203693) | Sediment microbial communities from Yellowstone Lake, YNP, Wyoming, USA - YL17G07_20 | ecosystem: Environmental > Aquatic > Freshwater > Lake > Sediment | place: USA: Wyoming | collected... | reverse complement strand
GACATTTTAATATCAGTCCGAGCACCTGTTGGAGATGTAAACATATCCCCTTCAAAACTCTGCATAGGAAGAGGGCTGGCCTCAATCAAATGTAATCCAAAAAAAGTCTCATACTTGTTTTTATTCTATTTCATGAAGTATAAAGGCAAAAAATTCGAGGGCATTTCTTCTGGTTCAACTTTCAAAGCAATAAGAAGGAATGAACTTGATAACTTTGAAATCCTTTTGCCATCCCCTAATGAGCAGAAAAAAATTGCGGAGGTATTGTCGACTGTGGATCAGGCGATTGAAAAAGTGGGAGAGGCTATAGAGAAGACGCAAAGCTTGAAGAAAGGATTGATGCAGGAGTTGTTAACCAAAGGCATTGAGCACAAAGAATTCAAAATCGCAAAACTAGGCAAGATGCCGCAAGAATGGGCCGTTGTGGTTGTTGCTGATATTACTAAAGTCCGCTATGGTATGGGACAACCTCCTGAATTAGATAATAATGGAACTCCTATGGTCAGAGCTACTAACATAAAAGGAGGCAGAATTTTCAGGGCGGGATTAATTCATATTAATCCTAAAGATATACCACCAGGAAAAAATGCGTGTTTAAGGGAAGGCGAAATTATTGTAGTGAGGAGTGGGGCTTATACTGGGGACGTTGGCTTAGTTACAAATGAATGGGCAGGCGCAGTCGCAGGATATGATCTTGTTCTTTCTCCCCAAGGCTCGGTTAACTCGGAATACTTGGTATATTATTTGCTGTCATCAGCTGTTCAAAGAAGATATTTCTCAGGTCTTAAGGTTAGATCTGCCCAACCTCATCTTAATTCTTCCCAAGTAGAAAAAACCCCCATTGCTCTTCCCCCATTATCTGAACAACAAAAAATCGCTGAAATACTTGGTTCAGTGGATAAGCGGATCGAAGCATTAAGAAATAGAAAAGGAAAACTCGAACGGGTCAAGGCGGGACTCATGGAGGACCTGCTGACAGGAAAGGTCAGAGTTACTCCATTAATCGAAAAGGAGGCTTAAGCAACAAATGAGAGGAGAATGCTGATGAAAGAAAATATCAAGAGTCTGGTTAAGAAAGGCTTTCTTTCAGAAAAGGAAAAACAGGCGCTCATCAAATTAATTACAGAATTAAAAGCATCGTGGCCAGGAACAAAAATAAAATTATTCGGGTCTAAGGTGAAAGGTAGTGCAGATAAAGAATCTGATCTCGATGTTTTAATATTGCTTTCCAACGATTTATCCAACAATATACGGCGGCGAATCGTCCATAAGATTTTTGATCTGAATCTTCTTTTTGAAACGAATTTAAGTCCCCTTATCTTGTCAGAAAAAGAATGGAAAAGCGGCCTCATCCCATTGCTTCCGATTCATGATTATATTGAAGAAGAAGGAGTAGCATTATGAGCGAAAAAGAAAATCGTAAAGAAATCATCCACTATTGGATTGAAAAGGCGATGGATTCACTTGCCGCCTCGCAGGATGAATTGAAGGCCGGCCGTTTTTCCTTCTCGGTCAATCGGATCTATTACGCCTGCTTTTATTCAGCCAGCGCAGTTCTTCTTCAAAAGAGACTGCGGTTTCAAAAACACTCGGGAGTGAGAGCGGCTTTTCATCAGCATCTCGTTAAGGCCCAGCTTATAAGTCGGGAATATGGGAAATTTTATGATGAGATATTTGAAGCGCGGCAGAGGGGTGACTACCTTGAACTCGTCAGTTTTGAAAAAAAACAGGTAGAAGCATGGCTTAAGAAGGCGAGGCTGTTCGTTGATGCAATTGGATCCCTGATTTCAAAAGATAAGTGAAGTTGAAGAATTAATCAGAAAATGAAAACTTTCAGTGAAGCCAAGCTCTGCGAAGGTTACATCCATCAAAAACTCACCGAAACAGGCTGGAGGTTTGTTCCTGACGAAGAGCTTGAAAGGGATAGCCTTGAAGAGCCGCTTTTAATCCCTAATCTCATTCGCGCGCTGCAGAAAATCAACAAATCTGCAGGCATCGGGGATGAGGAGATCCACAAGGTCCTGAACGAGCTAAAGCTGGCCGCGACCGGAAGCGAAGGATCAAAAAAAATCCTAAATTTCTATAGATTTGGCGTGCCTGTCAAATATGAAAAAGAAAAGGTCGTCAAGTATGTCCGGCTGTTTAATTTTGAGAATCCGGAGAACAATGAATTCATTATCACCCGGCAGGCCTATTTCAAAGGACGAGACATAATCAGGACGGATATCGTCCTTTACGTTAACGGGATTCCTTTGGCCAACATCGAATGCAAGGACCCCACCAAAATTTCGGAAAGCTGGCTGAATGCGTTTAATCAAATTAAAGATTATGAACGGATTGTCCCCGAGCTATATAAATATACCCAAATCGGAGTGGCCGCTGAAAGCATAGCCAGATATTTTCCCATCGTGCCATGGCAAGAAGATGTGAACACATACGAATGGAGAGAAGAAGGCAAAGACTCTATAGATTCAGCAATTGAGATGCTTTCTCGTGAGACGCTTCTTGATATTATCCATAATTACCTTTTCTTCAGAATCGAGCATGGAAAGGCGACGAAGGTCATCGCTCGCTATATGCAGTTCAGAGCCGCTAATAAGATGGTCGACCGCGTTTTCAAAAATCTAAATAAAGAAGACTATAAAGACAAGGGACTCACCTGGCACTGGCAGGGAAGCGGAAAGACACTGACGATGATCTTTGCCGCCCATAAGCTCTATTATCATCAGCAACTCGGAAACCCATCCATCTATTTTATTGTCGATCGGACCGAGCTCGAAACGCAGCTCTATGATGAATTCGCAGCCCTGGATATCTTCAGCCCTGAAATCATCGATTCAATCAGCGCGCTAATGAGAATTTTGAAGCACGATGATTATCGAAGCAAGAGAGGAGTATTCATCGTCCTTATCCACAAGTTTAGGCCGCAGGAGCTGGAGAGCCTTCAGAGTGAGCTCGAGACTGTCTCCAACCATAAAGAGACAGTTATGACAAGGAAAAATATTATCGCGCTTGTGGATGAAGGGCACAGGACTCAATACGGGATCCTTGCCGCCCAGATGAAAGCCATCCTCAAGAATGCTTTCTTTTTTGCCTTTACGGGAACGCCTATCTCGAAAAGAGGCCGAGATACCTATCTGGAGTTCAGTTATCCTCCTGAGGAACCCTACCTGGATTCATATTCGATCCTCGATTCGATCGTTGACGGCTTCACGGTTCAGATAGTTTATCAGCCGAGGCTGGAAAAGGAAGTCCATTTAAGAAAAGCGGACCTCGAAGCTTTCTTGAGATCGGAATATGAAGAATTGCCGGAAGAGATGCGAGGAGTGGTCGAGAAGGAAATCAAGGAAAAACTCGACGCCATCAGGGTTATCTTAGAGAATCCCGGAAGGATAAAAGTAATTGCGCAGGATATTGCGCAGCATTTTAAAGAGAATATCGACTCCAAATTCAAGGCCATGGTAGTGGCGGGAAGCAAGCTCGCCTGTGAGCGATATAAAAGAGCGCTGGACAGGCATTTGCCCAAGGAATATTCCGAGGTTGTCATCACTACAGAGGGAGATAGAAGAACGGCGATTCAACAGCTCGTGGCCGAATCTAGAGAAAAATATGGGAATCTTGATTCAGAAAGCATTCGAAAGAAAGTCGTCGACAACTTCAAAGAGGAAGAGTATCCAAAGATTCTCATAGTCACCGAGATGCTTCTCACCGGGTTTGATGCTCCGATTCTGCAGGTTATGTATCTTGATAAGCTCCTCAAAGAGCACAGGCTCCTTCAGGCGATCGCGCGGACAAATAGGCCGTACAAAGACCTAAAAGAGGCTGGACTCGTTATTGACTATGTAGGAATTCTCAAAGAGTTTAAGAGGGCTTTTGAGGTTTATAGCTCCGGAGACATTGAACGAGTCCTGCTCGACTATGAAAGCTTAAGAGAAGAGTTCGGAAAAATAATTAGGGACATGATCGAGATATTCCGGGACATGCAAAGAGATTATGAGAGAGAGACTTTGCTCCGGGCCATTGAAATCCTGACCGTTGAGCAAGGCAGAGAAAAGGAATTCGTCGAAAATTATAAGAAATTGCGGAAGTTATTCGAGCTCCTGGGACCGACTGAGATCAGGCTGAAGCATCTTGAAGATTATAAATGGCTTTCGGCTATCTATGCATATTATCTGAAAGTGGTCGTTCAAAAACCGGTTGATGAAGCCGTTATCCAGAGGTTTTATGAAAAGACCGTCCGTTTCATCCATAAGTCCACAGAAATCGAACAGCTCGAAAAGGATTTGCCGCCGATCGCCTTTGATGACGAATATCTCGAAAAACTCGAAGAGAAGATCAAAAGTCGTAATGAAAAAGCTGCGAATATTTTATTCACTCTGAACCGGTTCATCCTGGTAGACCGGCACAGAAACCCAATTTATGAATCTTTAGCGGAAAAGGTGGAGCGACTCCTCGAGATGTGGAGAGAGAAAACGAGGGATTATAAGAAAATATACGAAGAAGGCCTGAAGATAATCAATGAAAAAGAAGATTTATCAGAAAGACAGAGAGCATTGGGCTTCTCAAATCTTGAATATTCGATTTTGCTTGAGCTTGAAAGATGCGTGAAAAAGGCGAATAGTCTTGTGGACCTTGCCAAAGAACTTTCGAAAACGCTGCAAGGGCACCTTTTTGCCGGGTGGATTCAGCAGGCTACCGCCCAGAAAGAAGTCGAACGCGACATCCGTAGCTTCGTGAGAAAGCTTAAAGGCAAGTTCGGGCTCTCTTTTGATGAGATGAATGCCCTTCATAAAAAGCTGGCGGATAATGTCAAGAATTATGGAACTTGAAAATATCCCCCACAAGGTCGCCTACAGAAGGATCAAGTATCCCCGAGTCGAACTTACAACGGGCCAGCTTTGCTTTATCCTTCCTCAGGCTTCGCGGCTGGAAGCAATTTTTCAAAAGCATGAGAAATGGATTAAGAAAAAATTGGATTTCATTGAGGAGTGTCTTAAGGAATCATCGAAGAAAGAATTAATCCAAAGAGAAGAGGACGATTTTAAGGGGCTCGTGCTGACTTTGATTATGCAGGCGGCAAACGAACTTGATGTTAGGCTGAATAACGTCTATTTCAGGGAAATGAAGACAAAATGGGCGAGCCTCAGCGCCCGGAAAAACTTGACGATAAACAAACAGGCCAAGTATCTTCCTGAATATTTGATTAGATATATAGCCTTTCACGAACTTGTTCATCTTAAACAAAAAAGGCACAACGATAAATTCTGGGAAATCATCTCCAAGAAATTCAAGAATCGGGACGCGCTGGAAAAAGGGCTCTTTGTATATTGGTTCAGACTCAATTCGCAGTTTTTTGAACCACCCCTGGTTACCTCGCCTGGTATTCAAAAATCGAACGAATCGCTCGCCAAAGAGCGAGTTTTTGACTAGTGCCGGTGCTTCAAATAGAATTCCAGCGTGGCAAAAAAGGCTTATTTTTTGGGAATGATTGGGAGCTCAATGAGCGAGGAGAAATTTTTCGTCCGGTAAATCTTTAGCCGGGTATCAGGGCAATCCTCCGGCTTCCCTCCAGGAGAAAGGCCTGGGTTGAGCTCGAAATTGGGATAATCCGCGCCGGCGATAGAAATTCGGATCCGGTGTCCCCTTTGGAAAACCCAAGAAGTGGGATAGAGGTCGAACCTCAGGTTCAGGGGCTTCGCCGGGTCAAACTGACCGTTTCCCCACTGCGCTTTTTTGTAGCCGTGCCAGGGAAGGTCGGGCCGGACATCAATAGCCCCGTTGACCTGGTCGTCGTCGGGATAAAGAGCCTTCCATCCTGCCCGCAATCCGCCCTCGGTCACATGAAGAGACCGCCCGTTCTCATCGACATCGACGAGATAGATGAATATGTCGCCGTCTTTCTGGTTCGAGGCCAGCCACAGGTCCGCGACCGGGTGCCCGGTCACTTCAAGGTCTTGGGACAACGCACCCGTTTCATAGACAAGGCACTGCTTGTCTTTTTCCGTCCGGATCATGAGCTCGTCGGGAGGAGCCATCATAAACCAGCGGTCGGACTTGTTGGTGCCGTAAAGCGAATTTTGACTGAAATCGACTCTGTACTCATCGGAACCTTCTGCCCCTCTCGACTGGGATAATTGTCCTCTCTCCTCAAAATAAAACTTGGTGATGACCTGACGGGCCAGCGGCCACTCCCGTTCCGGCCGCCAGCCGGAGTTCATGACATAGATATAAACCGGAGGTTCGGCCTCGATGCCGTTGGAAATGCCCTTTAAATAGCGGTCGAAAAAGCGCAGACGCTCGATATTCAGTTGCTGACCCAGGTCTTCGCTGTAGCGAAAAAGCTGCTGATAGGCCGACGTCACCCTGGGCATATGGAAACGGGGCGCGACCAGCATCTTTTCCGTCGCTTTCCCTTGCATAGTCGCAAAGAGTTTGAGAGTGCCTCTACAAAAACCGTCGAACCATCCTCCCAAATGATAGACGGGGATGCCGGATTTGATGATCTCGGGCGTCCAGGCTCCGGGGCTCGCCAGGATAAAAGAAAAAGCGCCGTCGGGCGCCTTGAACTGGCTGTCGAGAAAAGGCATAGCCGCGGCGATTCCCTCAACCGTCGGATTGGAGGCATGGTCTTTGGTCGCCAGGAAATAATAATTCTGGGAACGGTTGACACCATCGGGATAGTGGGGCGGAAAGCCGTCATCAAGAAATGTCGTGGGATCGCCTTTTTCCGCTAGAGGAATCTCGTCGGCCAGATCCCCGTCTCCATCCTCATCAACGACCGGTGCCACCGGGTACAAACCGGATTCGGGGCGATAGACGTTGAGGTTGTGCCCTTGGAGGTAAAGACTGTAATTCTTGATCCAATGGATAGCCTCGATTCCGCCGGGGCGCACTCCCTCGGTAAAAGACTCAAAATAGATGACCTCGGGGATTATGCATTTCAGGGCCCGGGGCCTGTTTTTGGCCGTAGCCAGCTGGCTCCATCCCAAATAAGATTGGCCGTACATTCCGACGCTGCCATTGCACCACTTCTGGGCCGCGATCCAGTCCAGCAATTCGTGTCCGTCCTCCCCGAGGACCGGGGCCATGAGGATATGGGTTCCGAAAGAAGCCCCTGTCCCCCTCATATCAGCCGAGACAAGTGCGTAGCCGTGGGAAAGAAGAAGTTGACCCAGCGGGGTTCCTCCGCTATCAAAAACCTTCCCGGTCTTGAGATCGATCGCGGCCCGCCCGTACGGAGTATAACTAAAAGCGACAGGAAAAGGCCCGCTGTTCGGCCCGTCCGAAGGAAGGAAGATGTCGACGGCGAGTTTGACTCCCCCGGACGTGGTCACGAACTGGGATTGCTTGGTGCGATTCTTGAATTGAGAAAAGGTGTATCCGGAATAGACAAAGTGTTCTGAGCGCTTTGCCTGGTCCTGTGACGCGGTGGGGTTCATCCCCGCGAGGTTGCCAAGGGCGATGGACAAAACTAGCCAAAGAAAAAGAAGGAAGAGACTTTTTTTTGGCATCAGGGTATTCTCCTTTTGTGAGCAGACACCTTCGCAGTCAAGTCGTGGGACATCAACTTTGCCTGTTTTTTATTACAAAAGCCGAGTTAAATCAAATCCCCCGTCGAAGCCGAGCGTCCCGGCCACCGGCTTGAGGACTTGGGAATCATCAAGATTCTTTCCTCAACTCTGGTCGCGAAAAACGACCTTGATCATGAGGATCTCTGAACGGCCCGCCGTTCTGACCCGAGGGCCCCACAGCTGAACGCCGCTGGTCACAAAAAAATGCGTCTGCCGCTTTTTCTTGTAGCCCCAGGTGAGTTCGTATTGGCGTTGGATGATAAGGTTGACCGGGAACAATTGTCCATTGTGGGTGTGCCCGGAGAGCTGGATATCGACGTGACTTTGACTGACCCGATCGAGGTCCGTCGGACGGTGGTCTAATAGGATGACCGGCAAATCGGTCGGTGTGCCGGACAAGAGTTCGTCAATGGATTTTCTTTCTCTGGAATGACTGTCCTTCCGCCCGGCTAGATAAAAAGCCGCGTCTATTTTTTCGACCTCGTCCTGCAGGAGCCGGATTCCGGCCCGGGCAAAGAAATCGACCCTGTTGCCTCCGTACATTTCGTGATTTCCCGGAACCGCATAAACCCCGTACTTCGATTTGAGGCGCCGGAATTGGGTGATGAACCCGTCCATTTTATCGGCCCGCCCATGTCCCTCCAGAACGTCGCCCCCGATCAAAACGATGTCGGGATCGAGAGCATTGACTTTGTCGACAAAGCGCTCCATAAAATTCTTGGTCGTCATATCTCCGAGGTGGAAATCAGCCGCAAAGGCGATTTTGAGCCCGGCGATTTCTGATGACCTCCGCGGGACCTCGATCGAATATTCTTTGATCCGAAGGTGATAGTAGTTGGCGATGCCGAGACAAACGATAATGACCGGCGCGGCCAGCACAAAACAAAGCCTGGCCTTGCGAAATCCGGGAGCCCGAAGCGTTTCAGACGAGACGAGTCGGGAGAGATGGGCGGCTCCGATCATAAGATCAGTGAGGATGACGACCAGAACGAGATACAGCAAAAGGGGTAAAGAATAATAGCCGGTGATCATGAGAGATCTCGCCCAACCCCTCCCTGAATTGTGCGAAATGATTTCGGCTGCCGGAAAAGCGAGGCAGAGGAGAATAAAGAACGCGGCAAATATTCTCTTGCAAAGCGTGCCGGCGATGAGCTTTCTGATGCGGAAATAAACATAAATCAGGAGGGGCGATAAAAAAATCAGCTCATTGAGCAGAAACACGTCATCCCGGCCTTAATAGAATTTTTGCTTCGCTTATCGGGGGCAATCCTTAATTTCGGGATATTATAGCCCTACAGAAATGTTTTTGAAAGCATCTTGGACCTGAGGGAAGCACCTTTCATTCAGGGCCAGCGCCAGGTTGCTTTGCCTCGGAACAAACGTTTTAGTATTATAAGGTCAGCACCGTTCAGGCAGGGAAAATATTCGCTCTTCTTCTTCATCAAGGAGAAAAACGGACCTGGAAGTGCTTACACAACGACGAGCCTGACCGTCAAATAACTTCTACCGCTGCGCGACCATTTGCCTATCCTTATGAAAGCGGGGTCGACCTTCTCACCGGAAAATCCATTCAAGATTCTCAAAATTTGACCTTCCCGCGATGGGGCATATCCATATTCATAGTGAGGAGTGATAGGTAAAGAGTAAGGGATTCTAGCCCAATGGGTTGACTTAATACTGCTCAGTGCTCACGGCTCACAGCTCACTATTATCTTTGGCAAGATAGACGTTTCGTCATTCATACTCTTCGAAGAAGACCTCGAAGAGCGGTGGGAACCCCCCCAGGAATCCGAGGACGATGAGGATCATCGTGATGGCGAATATCTTCCGGAAATTGATCTCCCGATTCTTCCAGAGTTGATGCAAAACGATCCAGACCAGCAGCCAGATAACGACGGCGACAGTCGTCTGGCCGCTCAAGGGACCTGTGGGAACATAGAAGGAGAGTATTTTTTTGATGACTTCGCTCGAAGCCTTGAGAGTTGTGGAGATGCCGAGTGTGAAAATCCCGATACCGGCCGCCAGGATTGCCGCACCTGCCGCGCCGTTCGTAAGCCCAGAATTCGGCTTGTTCATCGTTTTTCACCTCTCCTAGCGGACGGGCGCGACCCTGGTCACGAGGGCTCCGACGAACCCCCCGACAACGCTCGCGATGAAGGCGATTGTCACAAAGACGACCGCTGCTTTAAAAAGCCGCGGCTCTTCGACCAGATTTTTTCTGTAACGGGCGACAAGAAATGAGACGGCGGTCATCAGAACCGGAGCGAACCAACTGAAGTGCTCTTTCCACTCCATTACGTAGTCTTCCCAAAAAGCGAGGTGGGGATCTGCGAGGAGAAAGGCTTGCGGATATCTGCTCAGGTCTGCCTGCGGCGGAGGCACAGCCCGGAACCAAGGATAGGAGAGATAGGTTCCGGTGATGACCGTCAGCCAGGCCAAGATTGTCAGGGCCCAGATGCCGAGGCTCAAAATCTTTAAGTGCTTAAGCCTGACCATACCTGTCTGACTGGTCGAGCGCAGGCCCCACAAACCTACCAGAAATCCGGAAAAACCCAGGAGCAAAAGTCCTCCCAGGACCATACCGTGAATGATCGTCCAGAGCTCGCGGCTCGAGAATCCCATCGTTGGTCCTCCATCGTCGGGAGATTGTTTTCGCAGGCCTCCCTTACTATATATCCTGATTTGCTTTCACAAACAAGAACGCCGGGCACAATTCTTTAAAGGCTTGACGAGTCGTCATGTATTGACAAACGCCGTCGATGGCGATAGAAGAATGATCTATGGCTGAGAGATAAATCAGCCCAAGGAGGAAGAACCATGAAATATGCTCTCAGCGCAATTCTGCTTGCTTTGGTCCTGATGGTCGGAGTCGGGAAATCCGCCAAACAAACACAGGGTATCCTGTTCAAGGATGACGTCGCCTTCCTAAAACAGTACACCAAGGTTGTCGTGCTCTCCGGCAAAAACAAACTGGCGCAAATCGCGGTCAATCCGGACCTCCAGGGCCGGGTTATGACCAGCAGCGCGGCCGGACCGGAAGGTCTGAGTTTCGGCTGGATCAACCGCGAGCTTGTCGCCTCCGGCGAGAACAATCTGCATATCAATGCCTTTGGCGGCGAAGACCGTTTCTGGCTCGGCCCGGAAGGGGGCCAGTTTTCGATATTCTTCAAGAGTGGCGCGGCCTTCGACCTCGACCACTGGTTCACGCCGCCTCCGATCAATGAAGGAGCCTACACGGTTGTCTCCCAAAATGAAGACGCCGTGCGCTTCCGAAAGCCCATGCACTTGGTGAATTACTCCAAGACCGAGTTCGACGTCGAAGTCAACAGGCTGGTGCGCTTGCTCGATGAAAAGGAAGTCTCAAGCCTGGGTGTCCCTGTCCGGGCCGGGGTCAAGATCGTGGCTTTTCAATCGGACAACAAGATCACGAACAAAGGCGCTAAGGCGTGGACCAAAGATTCGGGACTCCTCTCCATCTGGATCCTGGGCATGTTCAATCCCTCGCCCGCGACGACCGTGGTGATTCCTTTCAGACCGGCCCCGGAATCGGACCTCGGACCTATCGTTAACGACGCTTACTTCGGCAAAGTGCCTGCGGACCGCCTGGTTATTAAAGAGAATGTCCTGTTTTTTAAGGGGGATGGCCGGTATCGGAGCAAGATCGGAATCTCACCGAGACGGGTGATGCCTTTTCTCGGAAGCTACGACGCCGCCAATCAGGTGTTGACGATCGTCCATCTCACCATACCGCCGGACGCCCGGGATTATGTGAACTCGATGTGGAAAATCCAGGACAATCCTTTCGAGGGCGACGTCGTGAACAGCTACAACGATGGGCCGGCTTCCCCCGGAGCAAAGCCGTTGGGGCCATTCTATGAGCTCGAATCATCTTCGCCTGCGGCCGCCCTCGGACCCGGGGAAACTCTCGGCCACATTCAGACGACTATTCATATCCAGGGAGATGAAAAAACGCTGAGCCAGATCGCCAAGAAGTTTTTCGGGGTCGAGATCGACGAGATTAAGGCCGTTTTCAAAATAAAATGAACGGGCCGGACTGACTACTTCGCGGCTTTGATTTCATCCCAGATTTTTATGTAGAGCGCGTTCTGATCGCCCAAGTCGCCGATAAACTCACTCTTTGCTCTGATCTCCGGCTTCAAAAACAGCGCGGGATTGTTGCGAAGGTCGGGGCTCAGCAAGGGGTAGCAGTCCTGGTTAGGGCAAAGGTACTTGATGAACTCGGTATTCTCCGCCGCCACGGCCGGTTCGTGGAGGAAATTGATAAAGGAGTAGGCGAGCTTGACCTCTTTTGCGCCCACAGGGATGACCAGGTCGTCGGAGGATATGGAGGTGCCTTCCTCGGGCACGGCAAAGGTCACGTCCGCATTCTCCTTCTGAACCTGCAGGATATCTCCGCTGTAGCCGTGGACGAGCAGGAACTCACCCGAAGCCAGGCCCGTCTTGTATTGTTCATTCTCAAACTTGGCCAGGTTCTTTTTCCAGCCCAGGATGACGGCCTTCGCCTCCCGGAGCTTTTTTTCATCCGTGGTGTTGAGGCTGTATCCCAGGAATTTGAGTCCGGCGCCGATGACCTCGCGCATGTCGTTGAGCATGGTCATCCGGCCTTTCAAATCCTCCCGGCTCAGCATCGACCAGGACGGCTTGAAATTCTGGACCTTGCTTTTCAGGTAGGCCAGGCCCGTCGTGGTCAGCATATAAGGCACCGAATGATCCATGGTTTTATCGATCGTTAATTTGAGAATTTCGGCGTCGACATGGCTCAGGTTGGGGAGCAGGCGGTGGTCGAGGGACTGAATCATCTTCTGGGCGTGCATCAGACTCACCATGTAGGAACTGGGAGTCAGGACGTCATAGCCCGTGGCCCCGGCTTTGAGCTTGGCATACATCGCCTCGTTCGATTCAAAAGTGTCGATCTCAACCAGGCAGCCGTTTTCTTTTTCGAAGCGCGAAAGAAGACCCGGCTTGATGTAGTCCGACCAGGTGTAGACATTGAGCACGGGTTTAGACTGGCCGCAGGAGGTGAGGGGCAAAGTCACGGCCACAAACAGAAGGAACACCGCCCACCCGAGAAGCCCCAATCTCGATCTTTTTTTTCCCATCAAGCGCGCGCCTTGTTTTTTGACCGGCTCAACCTCTGGCTCAACACCACGGCGGTAAAAGTGATAGCCAGAAGAATCGTAGAGAGAGCGTTGATCAGGGGCGGCGAGCCGTGTTTGATCATGCTGTAGATCCGGATCGGGAGCGTCGTCGATCCCGGCCCGGTGACAAAAAAGGTGATGACGAAATCGTCGATCGACAGAGTGAAGGCGATCAAGGCCCCGGCGACAAGACCGGGAAGAAGGAGAGGAAGAAGGACCCGGCGGGTCGTCTGCCACCATCCGGCGCCCAGGTCCTGGGCCGCTTCGACGACGGAAAAATCAAAGTCCTGGAGACGCGAGAGGACGACCATGGCCACAAAGCTGATGCAAAAGGTCACGTGGGCGAGGAAGATCGTGACCAGCCCGAGGCCGACCCCGGCCAGGACAAAAAACATCAGCAGGCTGATCCCCATCAAGATCTCGGGCATGACCAAGGGAGCGTAGACGATCGTAAAATGGAGACGCTGGAGCCGGGTCTGGGCGAAGCGATGCAGGGCCAAAGCGGCCAGCGTCCCGAGGAGGAGAGAGATGGCTGTGGCCGTCAGGGCGATGATCAGGCTGTTCCGGGCGGCTCGCCAGATCTCCGGCTCGTGGGCCAGGCGGGCATACCAATTCAAGGAGAATCCCTGCCAGCGGGTGCCGAAGCGCGAAGCGTTGAAAGAATTCGCAACCAGGATGATGATTGGCAAATAGAAGAAGAGGAGGACCGCGACGGTCACAACGAAGGGCAAGCGGCTGCGTTTCACATCTTCTCCTAAAAGATCTCCGGCCTCTCCTTTTTTCGCTGCAGGATGAGGACGGCCACAAGAGGCGCCAGCACGGAGAGGATGAGGACCACGGACAGCGCGCTGGCCTGGGGAAGGTTGCGGTCGACAAAGACCCTCTGGGCGATCTTGTTGCCGATCATCTCTCCGGCGGGTCCGCCCACGATGTCGGGGATGACATAAGACCCCAACGAAGGGATAAAAACAAAAAGAACAGCCGTAAAAAGCCCTCGGCGTATCCCGGGAAGAAAAATCTTATAAAACGCCTGAAAGGACCTGGCTCCAAGATCTCGGGCCGCATCGAGGAGCTGGAAATCGAATTTATCGGACGCAGCATAGATGGGGAGGATCGTGAAGGGGAGAAAACTATAGATCGAGACCAGGACGACGGCGGCCGGATGATAAAGAAGCGTGGTCTGTGGCCCAGCCAATCCCAGGGACATGAGAAGGTGCTTGATCAGGCCCTCCGGGTGGAGAAGGACTTTCCAAGCAAAGATCCTGATCAGAAAATTTGTCCAGAAGGGGATGATAACCAGCATCAAGACAAAGTTTCGCCAGCGTGAGGAAATCCGGGCCAGATGATAGCCGACGGGGACAGCCAGCAAAAGACAGCCTGCGGTCGTGAGGGCACTGATCCACAGCGTGCGCCAGGCCACAATCAGGTAACTTGGGTCGGCCAGGCGGCGCAGATTTTCGAGCGTCCACCCCTGTCCCATGCCGCCGTATGGGCTCGCCGGCCGGAGGGCAAAAACAAAGACAAAAAGGGTCGGAACGAGAAAAAACAGGGCGAGCCAGAAAAGGGAGGGAAAAGAGAGGATCCACTCCTGGAATTTGCCCCGGCTGTCCCGCTTCATCCCACCTCGCTCTCAGTCTTATCCGGGGCTTTCCTCGGGCTCTCCGACCTTCTGCGGCGGGACCGCGATTAGGCTCTCGTCCACCTCCCGGTAGCGGTCCAGCATAAACCCGTCGTCGGCGTGCCACCAGATCCAGACATCGTCGTTCCAGCGGATGGGCTTTTCATCCAGGAAGAACCTGAAGTGCTGGCGCAGGATCTGAATCCGGAGGGCACCTGTTCTAACCCAATATTTGGTCGTCGAACCCAGATAGATCATGTCCTCGACCACGGCGGGCATGATATTTCTTTTGGATTCCTCTTCCGGCCGGTCGCGGGAGATATGGACCTTTTCGGGCCGGATGCTCAGGAAGACCGGACTCCCGGGTTTCATCGACTTGTCGTTGAAACAGACAATCCCTTGGATCCCGGCAATCTTCAGGCGGCAATATTCGTCGTTCACAAGCTCGGAGACCTCTCCCTCGAGGAAATTTGTATCCCCGATAAAGGCCGCGACAAAACTCGTCCGCGGTGTTTCATAGATCTCGGCCGGAATTCCGACCTGCTCAATGTGGCCCGAGTCCATCACGGCGATCCGGTCGCTGAGGCTCATCGCCTCACCCTGGTCATGAGTGACGTACAGAAATGTGATCCCAACCTGGTCGTGGATCATATCGAGTTCGATCTGCATCCGCTGGCGGAGCTTGAGGTCGAGCGCAGCCAGGGGCTCGTCCAAGAGAAGCACCCGTGGCTTATTGATCAGGGCCCGGGCGATGGCCACGCGCTGCTTCTGTCCGCCCGAGAGGAGGTCAGGTTTTTTGTCGGCTTCTCCGGTCATCCGGATGAGATTGAGCATTTCCTCGACGGCCGTATAGATCTCAGCCTTGGGACGTTTGGCGATCACGAGCCCGAAAGCGATGTTGTCCCAGACACTCAGGTGGGGAAAAAGGGCATAGCTCTGAAAAATGGTGTTGACCTTGCGTTTGTTCGGGGGGAGATCCGTGATGTCCTCGCCGTCGAGCAAGATCCGCCCGCGGTCTGGATTTTCAAAGCCGGCGGCCAGGCGGAGCATGGTCGTCTTGCCGCACCCGCTCGGCCCGAGCAGTGAAAAAAATTCCCCTTTTTTTATCTCCAGCGAGACATCATCAACCGCTTTGATCGTGCCGAAATACTTCGAGACGTTGTGGAACTCTAGAAATTCGCTCAACCAGCCGGCTCCTCACGACACCCAAGCCGATTTATTATGGAGAAAACCGGCTCCATTTTCAAGGAATAAAAGGGGACAGACTACTTTTTTACACATTCTAATGCAAACGCGATAAGCAACTTGACATGGTCAAGGTTGCGCCGGAGGCCACCCTCTGGCCCCCGGACCCCCAGGAACCAGTCCCGTCGGTTCCCCCGTCGGATAAGCCGACGGGCCCTCCTCCGCTACGGGGTTCCAAGGGTGGCCTCCGGCGCAACCTTGAACGGAGAGGTCGCATTAGTTATTGCGTTTGTATTCGTAAAAAAGTGGCCTGTCCCCTTTTTGCATATCGCCTCACCTCTTACCCCTCTCTCCTCACTTTTTAGGTAACCATTTTTGACGAAGAGAGGGATCGGCGAGCATCTTGGCGAACACGCCCCCGACGACGGGACGAGCCCGAAAGCCCACCTGCTTGGCGTTGTTCGCCCAATACCAATCGGTCAGCGGCACCCGGTCAGGCGTGAGATTGAGAAAATCGTAGACGGGATTGAGCAGGGCGGCAAAATCTCCCGCCGAATCGGAGAGGGCCGCCGTCCAGAGGATCCAGTCTAATTTGGTCCACTCCTTCCGGTTGTCGAGAGGAAGCCCGTAGGCCAACTGAATTTTTTTATAAAAGGCGATCTCTTTGCGGACGACCGTGGCCGGAAACAGATTGAACCCGAAGATCTTGTCCCAGACGAGGTTGTATTTCTGGCTCCAGGTCCCCGGCTTATCAAAGGCCAGACGAAAATGGTCTCCATCGTCCGCCTTCTTGATCCATTCGGCCGCAAAATCCCGGGCCGTCTTGGAGTAGGACTCGGCTTCGTCTTTTTTCCCCGCTTTGTCGCAAAGGAAGGCGTACGCCCTGAGGGCGAGGATAGCTTTGGCCGACAGGTTGGCGTTGTGGGCCAGGTGGCCGGCGAAATCATCCGTGCACAACTGGTTTTCGGGGTCGAGACCTTTTTCCTTGAGATATCGCGCCCAGCGGTCAATCTCTTCCCAATACTTTAGAGCCAGGTCGATACTGTCCTCAACTTTGGCTAAAGCCGCGATCATCAGCAGCATGTTCCCGCTTTCCTCGACCGGCATCTGGTCCTCCGCGGTCTTTGCTCCTCCCCCGTAAACCTGGCCGTTGGCCTTGGGGTAGGTGCCGAGGTCGTGAGGCGCAAAGGGGAATTTCCATTGAGGACTCTTGGCATAATCCAGGACGGGAACGAGGAGAGCCCGGAGGAGAATCGGATTGAAGATAAGATACATGGGCGATTCGGGATAGATGACGTCGACGGTCGAGATGCAGCCGTTGCTGAAATTCTCTTTAGGGAAGAAAAGCGGCGTGCCGTCGATGTCGGCGGCGAGCTTGTGGGCGGCGAGGGACTGCGTGTAGGCGAGCGTTCCCAGCCGGGCATACTTTTCGCCCCCGATTTTTTCCAAGTCGGCCGTGAGCTGCTCGTCAAACTTCCTGCACCGCTGGCTCAGTGATTCATAATCTCTGGCTGAGGCTTCCAGGAGGTCGCTCACTTCCCAGCCCGCCCGGCGCCAATAAGGCCGGAGTTTTCGATAAAAGTACTCGATCGAGAACTGATCATCATAGGCCAGCATGAGGAAGCGAGATACTGGTGTGGGGCCGACCGGCCCGAGGTCAAACTCAGCCGCCGCCACAGGATTTCCGTCCTCGGCCGCTCTCGGAAGACGCATATCGTCGGCGTGCCGCAGCCGACCGTTTTGAATGAAGCCTTGCCGGCTCTCGCCGGATTCAGAGAGAACCGTATCGGGCTTCTCATCACGGGGGACGGCCAGATAAAAGTAGCCCCAGTCGATGCGGAGGTCATCGCCAGATTTTTCCAGCACGGGCTGTTCCCGGGAGCCGAAGGATAGGACTTCAAGATTGGGCAACTGAAATCGTGACCAAACGACTGTTTGATCGGGCCGGTCCACGGCGATCTCACCCGAGGCATCAAAATAAAAGACAAGCGTATGATTTCCGCCGTTTAAGGAGCGCGCCCGGGCCGCGAGATAGGTGACCGGTCTGGCCAGGATATCAAGGTCAGGCGTCAGAAGCGGCGAAAGGAACTCGAGCTCAAGCTCCACGCCGGCATCACTGAATGTGTAGACCGTCCGGGTCGGAAAGAGCTTCAGGTTGGTCTGCGTCATGGCCGGGACTCGGCCTGGCTCAGGGCCCATCACCCGGAAGGTTCGGTTATCGATTCTGAGCAAGGCCCCAAGATCCTGGCGCTTTCCCGTCCAGTGTCTTGTCCAGTCGTCGGCCAGGCGGTCGGCCATGGACCAGATGCTGAAGTAGGGGTCGTGGACGACCAGTGGAACCGCGGGCGGGCGGAAGGGAAGGACGGCTTGGGTCGCAGTCAATTGACAACTGCAAACCACCAAGAAAAGAAGCATCAAAGGCGAACGGGCCGGACCGGACATCGGCTCCTCCTTCCCGGAGATTTACGAATCTATTTTATAATAAACCGATGGCGAGGCAACATCCATTCCCTTATTCTTGACATCGGTTCGGAGGTACATGCGCCGCTCCGGAAATATGTGTTGTCTCCCCCGATTGTAATCGCTTATCATAATAACCAAAGATCATGGGGCATGACTTTGAAATCACAATCATTGGTGCCGGCGTTTGCGGCCTGGCCGTGGCGGCCGAAATCTCGGGCGGAGGACGGGAGGTCTGCCTCGTCGAAAAAAAAGAATCCTACGGCCTGGAGACAAGCTCCCGCAACAGCGAAGTCATTCATTCGGGAATCTACTATCCCCAAGGCACACTCAAAGCCGGGCTCTGTGTCCGCGGTAAGCAACTTCTTTATGAGCTCTGCGAAAAGCACGGAATTCCGCACCGGAAGCTGGGCAAGCTCGTGGTCGCCAGCAGCCGAGAGGAAATCCGAGAGCTTCGAGAGCTCAAAGAGAACGGCCAGAGAAATGGGGTTGACGACCTTATCTTGATCGACCGGCAGGAACTGGAGCGTCTGGAACCTCATGTGGCCGGGGAAGCGGCACTTCTGTCGCCTTCGACCGGCATCATCGACTCCCATAGCCTAGTGAGATACTTCGAGCAGGTCGCGAGAAGAAATGACGTGACTTTTTCTTACAACGCCGAGGCCGTCGACTTGAGCCCGGAATCAGGCGGATACCGCATCGGAATCCGGCAGTGTGGCCAGGCTTTTTCTTTCCTCTCACGCGTCGTCATCAATTGTGCCGGGCTCCGGAGCGACCGAATCGCGGCCGCGGCCGGGATCGATATCGCCAAAGCGGGCTATAGGCTGCATTACTCGAAGGGAGAGTATTTCAGCGTCCTCAAGCGCCGCCAGACCCTGGTCAATCATCTTATCTATCCGGTTCCTCAATCGGACAGCGGCTGGCTGGGCGTCCATATCACGCTGGACCTCCAGGGACAGATGAAACTCGGCCCGAGTGCCGAGGACGTGGGGGAGATCGACTACACGGTCGATCCCGGCCATCAGGAGATGTTCTTCGCAGCCGCCCGGAAATATCTTCCCCACCTGGCCTCTCAAGATCTCCGGCCCGACACGGCCGGGGTGCGGCCAAAGCTGGCCAAAGAGGGTGAGGGGTTCCGGGATTTTGTCATCCGCGACGAGACCGACAAGGGACTGCCGGGATTCATCGACCTCATCGGCATCGAATCGCCGGGCCTCACCTGCTCCCCCGCCATCGCGGCCTACGTCGCCAATATCGTTCGTAACATTCTATAGTTTGTCCAGTTCCTGCCATCCGCTCTGCGAGAAAATGTCTTGAGCAAGAATCCGTTTTGGAGCGAATCCGCATTCCCCCGTGCCAGCTCGTTACTTCTCGCCGCGTTTCGGCGGCTTTACTCCTGAGGAGTTTTGCTCTAGAATTCTGCTGGTGCGACCAGTATGAAAATCGTCGAGCACGCCGGGAATGTCACGGTCTACGGGAGCGGTCTCCCCGGCGGAAAAGGGATCGGCTTGATCAAAATCGGCGAGTGCCCGATCCCCAAATCCAGCAAGATCAAAACCCATATCCTCAGCACTGCCTTCTATGAGCACTTTATGAAACGAGGCGGGAAGTTCGACAGAGAAGAGGAGAAGATCATCGCTGGTGTATTAGACGATTTGGGAGACACTCCGGTCGGGGTTCGCTCTTCGGCCACCAACGAGGCCGGCCAGTCCATGGAGGGAACAACCCTTATTCATGCGGGAGAATACACATCCTACATGCTCCCCAATAATCATCCCGAGCCTCAGACACGCCTTCTTCAAGTTCAGCGGGCGATCCATCTTATCTATGCCGATTTTGCCCGGAAACAACCTCCCCCGAGTCGGGAAAAGATGGCCGTCATCTTGAACCCGATTCCGGGGATTTTCGATGACACGGCCGCCGGCCCCTGCTATTACCCGTATATTTCTGGAGTCGCGAACTCCTACTTTCCCCACGCCTTGAAAACACAAGACCCCAAAGAGGGTTTCGCCAGAATCGCCTTCGGCCACGGCTATGCCACCGTTTTGGATGACTTCCCGGTGATCTCCATGGCCACGATCAAAAATCCCATTCCTCTCAAACTCCTTCAGATCGGGAACGGACAGCAATATTTCTACGCCTTGGACATGACAAAAAACAGAGAGCTGCGGGGAGAGGAATTGGAGACCATGAAGAGGCTCCACGTCCGGTTTGCCAACTTCCACAAAATCAAACTGTTGGGTATCCACCACAACCTCATCACCATCGAAGAGCTCATCCAGAACAACCACTTTCGTTTCAAGACCGGCCTGGTCGAGATCATGGAGGCGATCTCGGCCGGGATCTCGCCGCATTTTCAGATCGAGTTCGTTTTCAACATCGATTTCTCCAAGAAAGACAGAGAGGACGGGACCTTCCACATCGTCCAACTCACTCAACTCCCCGAACACAGGTTCGAATCCATCCGCATGCCGGGGAGACCCCGGAGGATTTTCTTATCGATCAAAAATTCTCAGGGCCACGGTGTTTTCAGGGGGATCAAATTCGCCGTCGTCGTCTCCCCGTTCATCTACACCAGAGACATGCATGACTCTGTCCGAAGCGGAATCGCCCGAGTCAACCGCCAAATGCAGGAGCAGAATGAGCGCTACATTCTGATCGTTCCGGGGCGGTTGGGCAGCAAAAATAGAGACTGGGGCATCTCTATCGACTACAAAGAAGTCAACCGGGCGGCGGCCATATTCGAATACGGTGTCGACATCGCGGGCCGGGCCGAGCCTCTCCCGGAAGACCAGGAACTGACCGGCGGGATCTACGGCAGCCACTTTCTCTATATGATCCAGGGTGGCTACGACGAAGAACAAAAGAAGCTCCAGACCCGGATGTATGGGACCCAGGGGACTCACTTCTTGACAAACTTGATGGGCAACAACGTCATCTACGGATACATCGCGCCCGACGAGGACAAATTGGATCCCTGGTTTTTCTCATCGACCAACCCTAACGGAGCGCTGTCCGTTTTGTCATTTCCCAGTCCCGCGACGGTCTTAGCCGACTCCGTTCATCAGCGATGCAAAGTGATCATTGAGCATGGCTAGTCAAAAATCGATCCCGGATTTCCCCTTCGTCCCCAGGATCATCAATCCGATCAAGATCGGGAGGGCCGTTATCTTCGCGGCCGAGGCCCGAATCCGGGAGTCCTCGCAGATCCTGAATGAAAACATGCCCTGGATCAAAACGGAGATTGTCACCAGCCCCCAATCCGTTTCCCAGTACAAGGGTGAAGAAGCCACGGCCTTTCTTTTTGACGACACCTCACTGCCCCTCGTCGTCCCTTCAAAGATCAGGGCCAATAATCCGGGGGGGATCGTGGTCCTGCTCTCGGCCAATCCCTTCATTCACCGTGCTCCTCCCCAGCTCGCCCGGAAGAAATATCCCTACACGGCTGGCGCCGACTTGGTTTTTGCCTATGGGACGACGGAATTTGTCCCTCCCCTGATCATCACCTCCGTCGTCAGAGCGGCTGAGGACTTGATCAATATCCGGAAATCTTCGAGCGTCCGCCGATTTATCTTTTTGGTCGTGGACGACGAACCCCGCTGGTTATCCCAATTCCTGCCGGTTCTCTATAACATCATCGGACAGAGAGCCGACGTGATGATCACGAGGACCTACGAGGACAGCCTGAATTTCCTTTTTGGCTCGGAAGAAGAATCTCAGATCGAGAGTCAGGAGTTTTGGTCGGGCGGCCACGGAGACGACGTGGTCTGCCTGATCGCCGACATTTTCTTTCCCAAGGGGGATCAGTACAACGCCCAAGCCGGCCGCGATCTCATTCGCTTGACAACCCGTCACTATCCCCGGATCCCCATCATTGTCGCTTCAAAAGCGAAAGAGGCGGCTGATTTTGCGGACTCGGCCTTCCTCCTGCCCAAGGGGGACCCGGGCAGCCTGCAGAAGCTCAAGGAATACATCCGGGATCACTCGGGCATGGGCGACTTCTTGATCTGCGACAAGACCGATCGGGAGCTCGTCCGGGTCAAGAATATCCACGGGCTGTACCGGATGCTCCTCGCCGCGGAAAAAAACACCCGGCAGGGGCAGGAATTGAGAGAGGCAATCGAAAGCTACGCCCAAAAAGACAAATTCTCAACCTGGCTCTATATGCACAGCTACAGCGAGCTCGGAGACATCCTTCGCCCCAAACGGAGCCAGGGCAGGCAACTCATCGCCGTGCTCAAGGGGCACTTGAAAAAAGAGATCCGGCGGCTGGACTCCACTCCCCTCACGATCGACGGCGCCAAGGTGTTCAGCCTGGAGGAGCTTTTGGATGCCCTGCGGACCGTCCCTTTCGATAAAATACAACCGCTCTCGGATAACGATGTCATATCGTCCTGGTTGGATAGGAAAGGCTATTCCGATCTCGCCGAGGAGCTGCGTCCGGTCCACGGAAGCGGCCGGATGCTCAGCGAGATTCTGGCCTCCATCGTCGAAAAATGGCTGCGGATCTATGCCCCGAGAGATCGATCTCGATGACCCCGAATCGGTCGAAGCCCGAAAATGAGCCGATCCCCGCGTCCCGGGCGATTGTTCGGCTCGAACATCCGCTTTGCGACGGTGCCGAATAATATGATATCATTTCTAGTCTTATAATCTAATATCAACGAGGATAAGACCATGTCATCAAGAATTCGCCACGTCCGCGGACGTGAGATTCTCGATTCCCGCGGCAATCCGACTGTGGAAGCCGAAGTTACGCTTGAAAGCGGAGTTGGCGCCAGAGCAGCGGTTCCCTCCGGCGCGTCAACGGGCAAGCACGAAGCGCTCGAACTTCGAGACGGCGACGAAAAACGCTACAAAGGCAAGGGCGTCCTCGCGGCAGTCGCGAACGTCAACGAAAAAATCAGCCGTGCCGTAATCGGGCTCGACGCGCTCGACCAAGCGGCTGTCGATGAAGCGATGCTAAAGCTCGACGGGACAAAAAACAAGAGCAATCTGGGCGCGAACGCCATTCTCGGCGTGAGCATGGCCGCGGCCCGAGCGGCGGCGCTCTCCAAAGGCGAGCCGCTCTACAAGCACCTCGGAGGCGGCGACGCCAACATTCTTCCGGTGCCCATGTTCAACATCCTCAACGGCGGGGTGCATTCCAACTGGCAGGCTACGGATTTCCAGGAATTCATGATTGCGCCAGTGGGAGCGCCGAGCTTTCGCGAAGCGCTGCGCTGGGGCAGCGAGGTTTATCAGGAGCTCAAGACAATTCTCAAGAGGGCGGGCCATGCAACGGCAGTGGGAGACGAAGGTGGCTTCGCGCCCGCGCTCGGAAGGAATGAGGAAGCCGTCGAACTCATACTCCGGGCGATTGAGAGAGCCGGATATTCGCCCGGCAAGGATGTCGTCCTCGCCCTCGACCCCGCGGCGAGCAGCTTCTATGACGACGGGCTCTACCATCTGCACACTGAAACTCGCAAGATTACGTCCGAACAAATGGTCGAATTGTATGCCAAATGGGTCTCCGAGTATCCAATCGCCGTGCTTGAGGACGGCCTGGCCGAGGATGACTGGAATGGCTGGAAGCTCCTGAACAAAACTCTCGGCCATAAAATCGAGCTCGTCGGAGACGACATCTTCGTCACCAACGTCCATCGTATTTCACGCGGTATAAAAGAAAACGTTGCCAACGCGGTTTTGATTAAGCTTAATCAGATAGGAACTCTGACCGAAACCATTGAAGCAATTAAAATGGCCCGGAAGGCCGGTTGGGGCGCGATGGTCTCGCACCGAAGCGGCGAGACCATCGACAGCTTCATCGCCGATTTCACGGTGGCTATGGGAACAGGCCATCTTAAAACCGGAGCGCCCTGCCGCGGCGAGCGCGTAGAAAAGTACAATCAGCTTCTGCGCATCGAGGATGAACTGGGCACAAAGGCAGTCTACGCCGGGCGCGGGGCATTCGTGCGTTAGGCTTTTTCCTCTTGACATAAACGCAAGCCAAAGGATATATTAATTTCTCATCAAGGCGATGGAGTTCGCCTGAACCGCTATTCTACAAGCTGATGACTCCTACGATCTAAGGAGGCAGGAGGTTTGCATGAAGGCGGACTTAATACCCCTCATAGCAGGGGCCATCGTTTTCGTTGCCAGTCTCATTTCCCTTAAACTCAGCCTCTCTGGCCGCCTTTCCCATAGTGTGTTCGGCGATAAATTTCCTAGGATTTGTTGCCGGTCGGAGTATTTCCCGTGACAGCCGTTTCAACGCGGCTCCTCCCCGCCGAGGAGGCCGAGCTCGTCGTGCAATACGAGAGCGCGGAGCCGCAGCGCTTGCCTCTCAACCGTGTCGCCGAATTTGTGACTGAGCAGGGCAACCCCGGCAACGAACGCCATGTTATCGAGGTTGAAGTGTGGCCCGGACAGTTGGGAGGATTATATGGCTAATCCTGATGATTTCGAGACATCGTTTAAAGATGATTTAGAAAAGCTGGCTGGATCAAAAAGTTGCTTCTTTTGCAGCAAGCTTTGGAAAAGCATGTTGCATTTCTATGCGGGTTTGCCATATGACTTGGCCAACGACGAGGAAAAACGGCAGGAATATGCCAAAGAGGACGCGCTTTGCCCCTTCCATTTATGGCAATTGGCTTCGATGTCCTCGGCTGCGGGCCTTTCATTGGCTTTGGCAGAAATTGCCAAGGAAATGTCCTGCAGATTGAGCGCACTGATGAGCCGTGATCGAAAAACCGGAAATGATCTTGACATGTCTTTCTATTCCAACAATTGCTGTCTGATCTGCTCTCATACCGGCCAAATTGAAATGCAC
>Ga0315282_10004314_pt1 | contig 24811 bp, 15 predicted proteins | sample YL17G07_20_MG_FD_203693 | JGI IMG/M metagenome (GOLD analysis project Ga0315282, IMG submission 203693) | Sediment microbial communities from Yellowstone Lake, YNP, Wyoming, USA - YL17G07_20 | ecosystem: Environmental > Aquatic > Freshwater > Lake > Sediment | place: USA: Wyoming | collected... | reverse complement strand
TAACGAACAAGTATTGTTTGTAGCCAAGCCAGAACCTAGAGCAGCTTCATGGAGTTCGCACGCGAGGTGGCAGCCACCCAGAAAGGGGTGGGAGCCACCCTTGATCGCATTAGCGCACTCATCAAGCCGAAACGCGAACAAGAAGACTCGACGCCGGGAGAGAGCGCTGAACAGAAGGTTCAACATAGGTCGGGCCTGTCAGGTCTAGGCGCCGGGGGTTAGCTTGAAACCCGCGTTCAAAACTGTCAACCAAGCAACTTTTGAGCTGAAAGACCGCTCAGAGCGAGCTGAGACTGAGCAATACCTGAGCTCGAAACCAGCGGACAAGGCTGCTTCCGCCAACAAGCTTCGATAGATTCCTGTTCCTTCAAACATGCAAAGTCTTATGTTGATTCAAGCTAGAACTTGTTGTGACTTCTGCTCGCTGAAAGGTAAGGAGGCTATTCCTCTGCCTGGTATCGGTTCGAAGGTAATTGCAGTTGTTCTTGTAGGAATTGTGGTCGCGGCTGGGTTCGGGTACTGGGTGCTCGCTCCCAAAATGCCGAGTCAGGTTGCGACGTACACGACTCAGCAAACCTCCCTTGCGACATCATCAGAAGGTGTAGCGTCGACCTCGACCTCGTCGACAACGCTCGCTCCAGAGACAACTCTATGGATCAACGTGACCGGCACAAAGCCGGTCAGCTACTATGTGTCTCTCCTCAAGTCGAGTGCCAGCCAACCATATGTTGAGCTAGGGTGGGAGCTGCAGTCGCTTCCTGCTGCAACGAACGCCACTGCCGTGGCCAAGATTACTTACCTTGCGTTAAACGCTACAAATCCAGAAGTCAAAGAAGCCTTCGAGTTGATGATGAAGGGCGGAACACCGAGCCCAAGCGACTTCACATACGCGGTGCCAACCTACAACACTGAGCTACAGATCCTGTATTGGCTCGCATGCCAGAACGAACTGAAGAGAGACGACACTCTCGCGCTGGCTATGGCCATGGTTAATGGACTATGGGTTACAATAGGAACTGACGAAGTTCGTCAAGCGGTTCGAAAGGATACAAACGATCTGTTGAACTTCCTCAGAGAGACCAATGTTGCCCAGAAAGCAAGAGGCCAGTATAGCCTGGAAGACTATCCTTTGGAGGCAAAACTTGCTTTGGCTTGGACTGGAACGACGTCAACACTTGGAGGTCCCTTTGGACTGATACGCTATTCCAACTATCACATGGCAACCCCTACCTATCGTCCCAATATCATTCATCAACCTTGGCCCACAGGTAGGTTTCCAATCGAAGGCTACAAATGGAATCGCATGAGTGTTCAGACTTTGAAGGAAATCCAGGACTATGCAATGCAAAGGAGTGACCCGAAAGACGTGAACAAGTACATCTCAACTTGGGAAGACTACTTCTTCGGGGGATATATGGGCACTAGCACTAACCATTGGTCTTTCATCACATGGCCCGATGTGATAGCCAACGTGAGCGGCGTAGATGTCTGGGACGGAGGAGTACTCAACGTAGAGTATCAAATGCAACGAATCCTAACGGGTCAGAATCCGATCGGTGACTGCGGCGCCGAAACCGCTTTGATGGAAGCCTTTGCAAGAGCCGTCGGTGTAGCTTCGCTGGAGACATGGCGATTCACCTTGGATAGAGGCTACAAAGCTTCGGACGGAGCCATGGCGTATTACGATCCGCAAACGCACCTGTGGAAGATTTGCTCCGAGAGAATAAACCGAAATATGCTTGGGAACGGGGATATTCTGCCCTCAGACAAACTCGATTTCTGGGTGTACAAGCCTCCTGTAATTATCCCAGGTTTTCTTAGTGCTACTGCTGGTCCACATACCTACGATCATTCTTACAAAGGTGGGATGTTCTTTGCGCTCAGAGGCGTGAAGAACGCGGACTTTAACATAATATGGATCGCGGGTGTACCAACGTCTCAGATGAAGCAGTGGCTGCTTTACAGCTAGCTCTTCGTGTCTGGCCCTTGCTTGGCCGTTTGTCTCGATCTCGAACGCTTCCTCGACCAGACATAGGATAGTGAGATAGCCAGTACTGCCACAATCGCTATCGGAATGAGCAACGAGTATGATTCTGAGCTTACACTTGTGGTTGTCACTGTCGCTGTTGGACTTGTCTCTGACGCAGTTGTGGTTTGACTGGCAGATTGTATAGTGAATGTGTCTGTGAACAGTAGTTGGTTCCCGGCATATCCCTCTACTCGCCACTTGCCCGGCATTTTGGCGGCGGATGATCCTCTTATCTCTACTAGGCGGTCAACTGTGATAAGCTGTGAGAATGACGATGTTGGCGGGTAGAAGTACTCCTCATAGAGTTTGTCGTCAGGACTGTACCATCTGAATCCAAAACTCACACCGGCCGGGATGTCCCTAATCCGGAACTGACATACAACTTGCCGATCCTCGACAGAGAAGATATGCGTGATATTGACTGGCGCATAATCAGGGGGCCCAGTCAGATCTTCTGAGATCGTATGGTTCAGTACCTGCTCTGGGCTGATTCTAGATGTGGCTGTTGTTGTGGAGATCGTTCCGAATATCGCTGATTCAGGTGCATTCTTGACCGCTTCGAGTATATCACTCTCAGTCTTTCCCAGAACCATCCTAACGGCGTCTGATTCGCTCGTTCCGTTCTGCACTTTCTCTAGGATTGGAATGATCTTGCTGGACCCATAGGTGGACGCGAGGTAGGTAACCACGACGAATGCTTCAGGGTAGATTGGTTGACTAGCAGTCATCAATTCCTCCCATTGTGCTTCGGTGCTCAACTGGCTCAGTGGGAATAGTCCCTTTGTGTTCTTCAGGTCGCTGAATGCTTTCCAGTTGTACTCTCTGTAGCTCTCCGCTTCTTGGCTGTGCTCCATGTTGCTCGACACGCATTTCCAACTCTCATAATTCGCAAGCCCCTCGTCAAACCACTTGATTTTCAGATATGCCCTGCCGCTGTATTCCTCGATGAACGTATGAGTTAGCTCATGGGCTACTCCAACCCAATCCCAACCTGGTCCCACATGCATAACGTAGTTGATCGGCCTAGGAGCACCCCCAACTTGCCTGAAAAACTCACCACTCTCCTGCGAGAACCCGCTGAACTTGATTAGCCCTTGCACCAGGTCGTCCTGAGTCAGATAGACGTAGATCGTGAAGTCACGAGCGGGCGTTATTGGGAAGTCTTGCTGTAAAGCGCCGTAGGCGTACTCGAAACCTTGCCCGACGTACTTCGCGTACTTGTCATTGCCCTGATTGTAGAACACAACAGCATGGTCTGTCTGCAGCTTCTCGGTCGGGAGGCCAGGCTTCACGGTTATGAGAGATAGTTTCCCGTCGAAGAATGTGAGGTGCCCTTCGTTGGGGCATTTGTCTGCGACGATCAGCTTGTCTGCTGGCTCGGCGTATTTCCGGACGGCGATCACAAGGTCGAAAGCCGTAGGAACACTGTGCCCGGAAGCATCAACTCGCATCTCGACAGTTGCTCCATCCACCTTGAAGTCGATCTTCTGGGTGGAACGGGTTCCGCCAGGCCACATGAGAAGCTCACCCGAGTAGCCGGAAGACGACCACGTGACTCGGAGAAGGGCGTCAACTCCGATCCCGTTGTCAATGAGAGGCCAAGGTCCCCACGAGTGTGTCCCCGGGTTCTGATCAGCATCAATAAGCAGGTCCCATTCGATGAAAGTCGAAGAATCAGAAACACCGGTCGGCAATGCGCCAGCCATTTTCATGCGGGCGACGTATGTGGTTCCAGTCTGACTCATCTCAACCTCGACTATGTCGAGATAGCTGTCACCCGTGGCCGGGCGACCTTGAGAGTCGAAGAGGTCGCCAGTCGGGTCAGTGAACGTTTGGGCGCATGCAACTGATGGACTGACCAATAGGACTCCCAAGAAGAGGACCACGAGAAACGAACTTGGTTTGAACAACTTCAATCCAAGTTGTAGAGTTTTGCGAGTGCTTATGATATAAGACTTGAGGGATCCCCGGAGTTTTCCGCGTGTTGGTTGCATGGTGTTTTTGCCTGCCTGCGCCATGCTGTCAGTATTGAGTCTCAATCGCTCCGCCATCATTAATCGACCAGCACGACCAGAGTGGCTGGGCATTACGAAGAGTTCGGCCGGATTTTGCACTCGAAAGTGGGGACAGATATTTGTTGGGAATATGAGCGATCTTCTTAACCTGTTCATGTCTGTGCCTCTACACAACCGGGTAGGGGTTTCTGAGTCGGTGACATTAAACCCGTCGTGTATGTCGCGCCGGTCGGGGCCCAAATCAGCAAAAGATGAGAGCAGTTTTGCCGGAACCTGAGGCATCTTGGCCATTGTTGGCAGGTACACTCGGCCTTTTGTAAGATTGTAGACAGTCCGCAATCGCTGAGATACTTGGGATCGTTGATAGGTATCAAAAGAAGATTTCAGGGTTGATATGAGAAAAGATACGGGAAACGCAAGAGTCCTCAGGCATAGATATAGACAACCGCTTAGAACTGAAGCGCCGGGGGTTAGCTTGAAACCCGCATTTAAAACTGTCAACTGAGCTGACTTAGAGCTGAGTAACGACTGAGAGGGTGCTGGAATTGAGCAGCACTTTGGCTCAAGATCGGCTCAGAAAGCAACAAGACGCTTGACAGCTGTTTGGCTTCAGATGTATTCCAGCCCAGCTAGCTGGAAATGCGGGACGCACACAAGTACATCCGGAGCCAGACAACACACCGAACGTTCAAGATGGGGGTGTTCTCACCTACCTCATGACAAGACAACGTTTTTCCTCTTGCGACCATTAGGTTGGCCGAATGAGTAGAGTAGAGCGTGTGCGACAATGAAACGGTTCAAATGCCTTGCCATTTGTACGAACGCTTTGATTTTCTTTGCATTGTTCTCGATGTGCGCCGGTCTCAGCGACATAACACCCAATGATCCTCTATTCAGTAGTCAGTGGGGCCTACGAAAGATCATGGCTCCGGAAGCTTGGAGTATCGAGAGAGGAAGACGATCTGTGATTGTGGCCATTGTCGATACAGGCGTGGATTATTCACATCCTGATCTGAGATCAAACATGTGGACGGCACTTGATGGAACATACGGTTGGGATTTCGTGGACAATGACAAGGATCCCATGGATACCGATGGTCATGGAACCATGGTAGCCGGTGTTGTCGCAGCTGTCTCGAACAACGGAATAGGAATAGCTGGAGTTGCTTGGAACGTGAGCATCATGGCGGTCAGAGTCCGTGCTGACATGAAAGGCCCGACATACTATGCGAAGGTGGCTCAGGGAATCCGGTATGCTGCTGACCGTGGCGCGAAAGTGATCAATCTCAGTTTGCTCCACGGTTCTGGCAGTTATGAGAGCATGAGACAAGCAATCAGCTATGCATACGACAAGGGTATCCTCTTGGTTGAAAGCGCCGGAAACCAAAATGCGGACCTAGTGAAGGAGCCGAACATACTGCACAAGAATGTCATGTACGTTGCCGGGACAGACCAAAACGATGTCAAAGCTCTGGGTTCGAGTTTCGGCGCCAGGGTCGACGTGTGTGCTCCGTACTATGCAATGACAACGGCTCTTGGCGCCGAGTATGTCATGAACGGGGGTACTTCTATGTCGGCTCCCTATGTGTCGGGATTGGCGGCGTTACTGTTCTCAGAGAATTCAACGTTGACGAATGACGAAGTAAGGCAAATCATAAAGACAACGGCTGACGATATCGATTCAGTGAATCCCAATCACGTAGGAAAACTTGGTTCGGGACGAATCAATGCATACAGGGCCCTGGCAAGGCAGAGAAGCATTACGGCAACAACGATTCTCCGAACCACGACCGCGTCCTTGACATCCGTCACGATTCCAAGAACGACTTCATTGCAGTTACAGACATCATCCGTCTCCGAAAGCTCTGAACGGATTGTGAGCCAACCTGTCAATTGGATATTCCTTGTGTTGTCGATTATTGTCTTGGTCCCGACCATCGTCGCCGCCTGCGCTTGGGCATCACGAAAGAAGAGAACGCATGCAGGGCACGTGTTCTCCTAGGAAAGTCCGGCAAGGCATAGCTCTGCCACTTCGGCGCTGATGAGCTCTTCATGCCCCTCTCGCGACTAGGCCAACCCACATGGCGCTGTCGGAACTTGACAGTCTTGAACGGTCGGATTAATTGAGGAACTGAGCAAGAAACAAGCAGGAAGAAAGCACAACCTCAGCTCAAACGCAGCTGAAGATCAGCTCAGAAAGGATGAAGCATTATGCGCCGGGGGTTAGGTGCAAACCCGCGTTTAAAACTGTCAACCAAGCCAAGTCTGAGCTGAAAGAGAGCTCAGAGCAAGCTGAGACTGAGCAATACCTCAGCTCGAAATCAGCACAGAAGGCACCTTCAACAGCCAAGCTTCGATGATTTCTGTCCCTCGGAACCTGCAAAGTCTTAAGTTGATTTTCGAGAGAATCCTTTCGCACGTTTTCAGCGGACAGAAGGACTGCTGCTTTGACGAGTAGGGGCTCGAAGCTGGTTGCACTTGCTCTCATAGCAGTGGTCCTTGCAGCCGGCGCCGGATATTGGTTTCTCACTCCGAAGATGCCGAATGAACTCGTGAGCACAGTCCAACAGACCTCTCTGCTGACACCGTTGGAGCGCAGTCAAACGTCCACTGAGTCGACAATTCTTGCATCAGCGACGACCGTGAACTACTATCTGTCGCTGCTTGAATCAAACGGTAGCCAGCCGTATGTTCAGCTCGCGAAGGAACTACGCAAACTTCCCGATCTCAAGAATGCCACAGCCGTAGCCAAGATCACATACTTGGCGTTGAACGCAACCAATCCGGAAGTGAGAGAAGCTTTTCAGCTAATGATCAAAGGCGGGACACCTGACCCAAGAGACTTCACATACACGGTGCCGAAATACAACACGGAGCTGCAAGTTCTGTACTGGTTGGCCTGCCAGAACGAGTTCACGAAAGATGACACGCTCACACTAGCCATCGCATTGGTGAATGGGATTTGGGTGACAACTGGTTCAGAGGAGGTATTGATGGCCGTACAGAGGGAAAGTAGCGAACTGATTTCATACTTCAGAAACGTTGACCTACTTCAGGCCGAGAGGAACTACTATCGACTGAGTCTCTATCCTCTTGAAGCGCAGACTTCCCTTGTCTGGACCGGAGGGTATTCCACTATTCAAGGCGGCCCGTACTATGTTCGCCAGGACGAGAAGACAAGCATAGAGCGCTATCTGCGCAATACCATCCGTCCAGAGACACTACTAAAGATGCAGAAAACTATGTTGGAGAATGGGTGGTTACAGGCATCGGTCGACCAGACTGTGGCATCGATCGAGAACTATTTCATAGATACTCCTCATTGGAACTATTCTTCTTCGGACACATACAACATCAACTGGAACTTTGAACTGCTCGAAAAAGAAGGCCATATTTACGGAAATTGTGGCGATGAATCGCTCATGGTCGACGCTTTCGCCAAGTCATCTGGAATCTCGACCACGTTCATCCAGAAATGGCACTTGAAGGAGGGCCAGCAAGAAATGAGTGACGCCCACATGCATGTTGTATACTATGAACCCACATTTTCACAATGGAGGGCTGCGAAGAAGCAGCTCGGAATAGTTGGAGTGGATAGTTTGATGGGATATCCGCACCTCTATCTCGTTAGACCTCCTATTGACGTGACCAAGTCGCTCGAGATCCCGTGGCCAGTCATTAAGGGGCTTCGCGCTTTCACGGGAGCGACATATGTTCCGACGTTCGAAGAGGCTGTGAAGATTTACAACATGTTGCTTGGACAAGGCATACCCACCGTCATGATGAAGCAGTGGCTTCTCTACAGTTAGTTCACGAAAGGTGATGTCATGAATAGGCGGAGATTCCTCAAGTACGCTGGTGCGACGGCAGCAGCCGTTGGAGCCTCTGCGCTTGGTCTGAGCTACATTTCACAGCAAAGCCCTTCCATGGTAAGCCCGACCGCGTCAACGACGAGTACAGCACGTGAGCTAACCACTACTAGTTCCTCCCTCAGTAGCTCTTTGAGCAGTTCAACCGAAACGATCCAACTTGCATCTCTTCAAGGGAAACTATTCTTTGACTACAATGGAAATGGCGTGCAGGATGCGGGAGAGCCTGCCGTACAAGGTGCGAGTGCGCAACTGAAGGACTCCACAGGAACGATAATTGCCGAAGCTCTCACAGATTCCTCAGGAGACTACACGCTTGAAGATGTCAGAACAGGATCCTACAAGCTGCATGTTGAAGCCGACAAGAAGTTCCGGTACATGTGCAGATCCATCGAGGATTTGAGAGCTGTGACTGACGACTACGAAGTCATATTGAGTCCCATGTTGACCGAATCTGGAAAGGTGGATATCGGGCTGATGGAGGGATTCTTGACTCTGCCATTTGTCTCTGGGGCCCATGCCAAGCTCATTACATACTTTGATCATGATCCGGCCCCTGGCAAGGTGAAGAACTACCTCGGAGACACAACTCTGATGAGATGGCCAGACCAAACGGGTACGGAAGATGGCCATCAAGGAATCGACTGGATCCTTCCCTTGGGAACAGACCTTGTAGCCTCAGGTCCGGGGAAGGTGCAGGAGGTATCCGAGAATGAGTACGGAGCGAAGTACATTGACCTCATTCACTCGAACAACCTGGTTACAAGCTATGGTCACATAAGCAAAGCTCTGCGAACAGTTGGCGAGTGGGTGGAAAGGGGAGATACTTTGGCGCTTTCGGGAGATTCCGGAGACCCAGGAAAGCCTCACATTCACTTCGCGCTCTTTCGTGAAGGTGAACCCGGTCACTATGATATTGCGGTAGATCCTTTCCGCGATATCTTTGGTGATTCACCTGGTTACTGGACTAAGGATAACGATCCTCATTTCGCTTCAGCTTGAGAGTGGGGCTGAAAGGCCGGGGGTAGCTTGTCAAGTGAGTAGTTCTTGAGCAGAAAAAGCGCTCAAAACACGCTGGGTTCGAGCAATGGTCGAGCTCATGATCAGCTGAGAATGTACTTTTCGCCGAGGAGAGTGCTGTCACCACAGGGTTTAGGATCTCCGATGTCTGCAAAGCCTTAAGTCGATTTGGGCAAGACCCTTTTGATTTCTCTTCATAGTATCGGATTGGGAGGTTGTTCCTCTGACAAGCAGAGGGTCGAAGTTGGTTGCACTTGTCCTGATAGCGGTCGTGGTCGTATCGGGGCTTGGATACTGGCTGTTCGTCCCAAAGACAACCAATGAACTCGTAACCTACACAACTCAGCAAGCCTCTTTCTCGACAACATCTGAACAAACCCTCGCAACTTCGACTATGGCGACAGCGATCACTTCAGTGTCGGAGACGACACTATGGATCGATGCAACCGCGACTAAGCCTGTCAGTTATTATGTGTCTCTGCTCAAGTCGAGTGGTACTCAGCCATATGTTCAGCTGGGGTGGGAGCTGCAGGCGCTCCCTGATGCAACGAACGCCACCGCTGTGGCAAAGATCACCTACTTGGCACTGAATGCGACAAATCCAGAAGTGAAAGATGCCTTCGAGTTGATGATGAAGGGCGGAACGCCGAGCCCAAGTGACTTCACATACACGGTGCCGAACTACAACACAGAGCTACAGATTCTCTATTGGCTTGCGTGCCAGAACGAGTTCAAGAAAGACGACACGCTGGCGCTAGCGATTGCAATGGTCAATGGATTGTGGGTCACGATGGGAGATAACCAAGTAGGAGAAGCTGTGAGGAACGATACGAATTCCTTGTTGCGTTTCGGGAGGCAAACCTCTGAGTGGGAATGGTCAGCGGGGTTGCCTTACAACCTTGAGAACTATCCGCTGGAAGCCAAGATCGCTTGGGCTTGGACAGGAACGGCTACCACACTCGGGGGCCCTTACGGATTGATACGATACTCGAGCTACCATGAAGCGACACCAACCTATCGCCAGCCGTGGCCAATCGGCAGACTTCCAATTGAAGGCTACGAGTGGAATCGTATGAGTGTCGCAACTCTCAGAATAATCCAAGACCATGTAATGCAGAAGAGTGATCCGAAAGATGTGAATAAGTACATCGCGACGTGGGAGGACTACTTCTTTGGCGGGTTCATGGGTACTGCCACCAATCACTGGACATTTGTCACATATCCGGACGTCATCCCTAATGTTAACGGCGTGGATGTCAGAGATGGAGGAGCGATGAACATTCAATACCAGATGAAACGAATCCTGAATGGTGAGAATGCGATCGGCGACTGCGGCGCAGAGACCGCTTTAATGGACGCGTTTGCAAAGGCCGTGGGAATTGCTTCGCTGAACACATGGCGCGTTACGCTTGATAGAGGATACAAGGCTTCCGACGCAGCGATGATCTACTACGATCCACAAGATCTAGACTGGAAGATTTACTCTGAGAGAATCGGTCAGACAATGCTTGGAAAAGGTGATATCCTGCCTTCTGACAAGCTGGATTTCTGGATCTACAAACCTCCGACCCATCTTCCTGGCTTTCTGCGAGCTAGCGCGGGTACGCCCACGGGTCCTTCCTACAGCGGGGAAATGTTCTTCGCACTCAAAGGCATAACAAAATCTGATCTGAATTCAATGCTAATCAATGGCGTCCCCACATCTGAGATGAAGGAGTGGCTGTTCTACAGCTAAATCCGATGGAATAGAAGTTGGTCTGGTGTCAACTTCTCATCGCTGGAGAATTCTGAGCATTCTGATCCTAGTAGTTGTGATTGTCGCGAGTGTAAGTTCGTACCTAGTCCTGAACAAGCCGCTTGGCCCGTCCTCGTTCACATCGACTTCTGCGACCTTGTATTCGACTCAGACAAGCCCAGCCTCAACGAGCATAACCATCGCACCAATTCAATGGATCACCGTTGGGCAGACGAAATCGGTCGATTACTACCTATCGCTCCTTGAATCGAACGGGACGGATCCCTACGTCCAACTGGGGAAAGAGTTACGCAAGCTTCCAGAGTTCGAACCTTATGTTCAATTTGCGAATTCGACTGCCGTTGCAGAGATTACCTACTTGGCTTTGAATGCCACGAATCCAGAGGTGAAGGAGGCTTTGAAGTTGATGATCAAGGGAGGGACACCGGATCCAAGCGACTTCACTTTCGCAGTGCCGAATTACAACACTGAGCTGCAGGTCTTGTATTGGCTTGCTTGTGGGAACGAGTTCAAGAAAGATGATACGCTGGCATTGGCCGTCGCGATGGCTAACGGGCTTTGGATAACGATGGGCGACCAGCAGGTCAGAGATGCGGTCAGGAACGATACCAACGCCATTCTGACCTTCCTTAGGGAGACTGATGCGCTTCAGGAACAAAGAGGATACTTCGAGTTGGAGAACTACCCTCTAGAAGCGAAAATTGCTCTGGCGTGGACGGGAAACGAGAGCCCGGCAGGCTTCGGCGAGACAAGACCGCATCGATTGTTTGACTACAAGAACAAGACGCTCGCGATCAACGGGTACAGATGGAATACAGTTGAAGTTGAGACGCTCAGAAGGATGAGAGGAATGATGATTCAAAATGGCTGGGTCACAAGTAATGTAGACCAAACGGTCGCTAATCTTGAGTATTATTTCTATTTCGACCTTGGGATAACTCGTTCCTCTCACTGGAATTACACGAACCCTGTTAGACCTGGAGCAAAGGAAGAGTACATTGTCATCGACGGTGAGAAGGTTCTGAATCATGGGTATCAGAATGTTGACTTCATGTTCGGATACTATCTGGAACACAACATGGTGATGGGGTCATGTCTTGACGAGGAAGCATTCATTGATTCGTGGGCCAAATCATGGGGAATTGCTGCGACGGGGTTATGGCTCAATCCGAAGAGTGAAGGTGAATACGGACACAATTTCGTTGTGTACTATGAACCGCAGTCGCGATCTTGGAGAGCTTATCAGGGACAACTGAACGTAGTGCAGGTCGACTGCTTTGTCTACATCTACAAAATACCTGTCATACAGAAGCGTTTTCTCTGGACCGGAGTTCTCAAAGAGAACCCGAATAGATGGGATGGAGGCATGGTATACATTGTCAAAAACCTCTCAATCACTGAGTTCAGGTCTGTTTTCTTGAAGGGTCTTGATGCTTCTCAGATGAAGCAGTGGCTGCTCTACAGCTAGCTCGTCCCACAATGGGAGTTAGTTCGATGGCGGCGTTTCATCGCTGGAAGAGGCAGGCAGTTGCGCTGACGCTCACCTGCATTATTCTGCAAGTCGGGATCCTCACGATATTCGCGAAAGAGACAACGTCTGCTTCTCAATCTCTTGATGGTGGTGCAAGCATCTACTACACAGTCACCATCAACAATGAAGATGCGGCGAAACATACACTACACGTAAGGTTCACGGTAAACGAACCGCCCAGTACCGTGACAGTTACGTTTGACAGGCAAGGTGCTGCGTTGGGCGGGCCATATCCAATCGCCATAGGGGACCTGCATGCGGCGAACGAGAATGGCGAGAAGCTCTGGACCTCACAATATTCTGACCAAGGTTGGCCCTCTTGGAAGATCAGCACGCAAAACGCGAAGACTGTGACGGTCGATTATGACGTAGTTCTGGACTACTACTGGAAGGCAATTGATGCTTACCTTGGTTATCTCGGACCGGATTTCATGATGTCAATTGGCCTGTGGATGTTCCTCGTTCCAACCGGCTTCTCCAAGCGTCCGGTTCTAGCCAACTTCAGCTTGCCAGCCGGATGGGATGCATACGGCCCTTGGGACAGACAGAATGGAACCTGGCATGCGCCATCCCTCGAATATTTCGTCACTTCAACATTCGCGCTTGGAACATTCCGAGTCATAACTAGACATATCGCTGACACAGACGTCTCGATCGTAGTCTATGACAAATGGGCTGAATCAATGCAGGAGGAGATAGCTGATGCCTCGTTCAGAATCTTCGAATACTACGCCACCGAGGTGTTCACGAAGTCTCCAATAGACAAGTACATGGCCATCTATGCTCCCGGGACCAACGATGAGAAAGACATCGGACAGTGTGAATGGTCGCAGAGCCAAGGCATCTCGGTGGTGCAACGGTTCGTCACGGGACATATGGTGAATTACGCGCACAGGGTCTTCCATATTTGGAACAATTTCCCTCCGACCGGAATGCAGGCGGGGACGACGGAAGGGGATTGGAGTTGGTGGGCAACTGAGGGGATCGCGACCTACTACAGCAATAGGGCTCTTGTCGACCTCGGATACTTGAAAGGCAATGAACCGATGAGAGAAGACTTCGACAGATATCTTCGAGGATTCCTAGGGACCAAGAATGACGCTCCTTTGGCCCAAGCACTCAAGCTCTGGGACGTAAGCACTGACGCCTATTTTTTCGTCACATACCGAAAAGGCGCATTGGTATCGCTCCTTATGGATGCTCTGACGCGGAAAGTGACCAATGAAAACAAGACACTGGACGATTTGATGAGAACTCTGTACGAGCGTTATGGAGGTATGAAAGGAGTCTATGCGAATACGGACATGATCAGAGTCCTGAACTCGATAACCGGGTTCGATTTCACACCGTTCTTCAGCAAGTACGTCTATGGAAAGGATACTCTCCCCCTGAAACTCGTGCCGGGAGATTTAGCCGTTGACTGGTCTGGACTCTTGCGAGCGTTGAAGCTTTCCAGATTTCCCATAATGACCTTAACTTTGTCTGATACCCTTCCTAAGGTTGGTCAAACGGCGAAGGCGACAGCGCAGTTGGTCACCATAGATAGCAAACCGTTAGTCAACCAGACGGTTACCTTCTACCTTAATTCCACTCTCATCGGCTCCACTACTACAGATGAGTCAGGTCTAGCGACTTTGACCTTCAAGGTAGAAGTGGACCAAGGAACATACCAACTCGTTGCTAGCTATGCTGGCTCGCCCCTCTTCTCCGGGGCCAAAGAGAGTGCGTCGCTCACGGTCTTGCCTGCAGAAGCTCTGGCTACAATAACAACCACAATGATGTCAACTCCTGAAGTGAAGGAAGTCACATCTTCTGCGCAGGTGATGTCAGTTCAGACAGACTGGCCACATCTAGTCTTGACCCTCGTCGTTGCGGCGATCGCCATAGTCTTCGTAGCTCATAGGCTTCGGAGCAGGCCACAATAGGTGAAATCAGGAGGCATGCCTATGTCGGGCAGTGGCCCGAAGCTGGTCGCGATTCTTCTGGTGGCAATCGTCATTGCAGCTGGAGTCGGGTACTGGCTACTCGCGCCGAGGATGCCCAGTGAGACTGTGAGCTACACAGCTCAGCCAAGCTCACTATCGACAACATCTGAACAAACCCTCGCAACTTCGACTATGTCGACAGCGGTCACTTCAGTGTCGGAGACGACGCTATGGATTAACGTAACCTCCGCCAAGCCAGTCAGCTACTACGTCTCTCTGCTCAAGTCGACCCAAACCCAGCCGTACGTTCAGCTAGCATGGGAGCTGCAAGCACTCCCTGATGCGACTAATGCGACCGCGGTCGCCAAGATCACGTACCTGGCGTTGAATGCGACGAATCCCGAGGTCAAAGAGGCTTTTCAGTTGATGATCAAAGGCGGAACACCTGACCCAAGTGACTTCACATACACGGCGCCCAACTACAACACTGAACTCCAAGTTCTCTACTGGCTCGCATGCCAGAACGAACTGAAGAGAGACGACACTCTTGCGTTAGCGGTCGCGATGGTCAACGGACTATGGGTGACTATGGGAGATGAACAGGTCCGTGAAACCGTTAAGAAGGACACAAGCGACCTACTCGCCTTCTTTAGAGAGACGAATGAGTTTCAGAGAGTGAAAGGATACACCCAGCTTGAGGGCCATTCACTTGAGGCAAAGCTAGCCTTAGCATGGACCGGAAACAGCAGCCCCACCACATACACCCGGAGATATGACAGATACTCCAAAACCAGGATGCCATTGGGCGATTACCTTTGGGACACGGTGAGTGTAAACTCACTGAGACGAATGAGGCAGATAATGACGGACAGAGGATGGTTTCATGCTGACGCGGGAGCAACCGTTTCAAACTTAGAGTATTATTTCTACTTCGAAAAGGGAGTCGCGAAGTCTGATCATTGGGACTTCACGCTGGGCCGAGATGACAAGATCTTCGTGGATGGCAAGGAGGTGTTGAACAAGAACATACAGAACGTTGACTGGCTCCTCGACTATTTTGTAAGGAATGGCAAAGGAATCGGAGTATGCACGGATGAGGCGGCGTTCGTTGATGCCTTCGCCAAATCCTGGGGAATAGCAACCACCTTCGTGGATAGACAAACCATTGTTCCTCCGGAACAGATACCGCCAGGCATGTCTACCGACGGGCATGCTGTCGGTCACGAGTACGTAACCTACTTTGACCCTTTGACGCGTTCATGGAAAGCCGATGAGAGACAACTGGACGTAGACAACTACTGGTCAGGTTACTTATCGTACCTTCACATTCTCAGACCCCCGGTTCACCAAGCAGGTTACATCATATGTTGGGATGACGGCAAGTTCTGGGGAGGAGGAATGATGCATACTACCAAAGACACAACGATTGCAGAAATTAAGAGAACGCTAACTATGGGCATCGCATCTTCTACGATGAAGCAGTGGCTTCTGTACAGCTAGTATATCAGAGGTGGTGCAATGGATAGGCGGAGATTCCTGAAGTATGCTGCCGCAGGAGTCGCTATAGTGGGCTCTGGTCTGGCAGGCTACGAGTTCGACAGATGGCAGAGTGCAGCTGTTCCGCCGTCTATCTCCACGGTCACGCAGACTCGAACCCTTGGCGAAACAGTTACAGAGACTCTAAGACTCGCCTCTTTGAAAGGAAGATTGTTCTTTGACTACAACGGGAACGGCATGCAGGACGGGGAGGAGCCAGCTGTACAAGGTGCGAGTGTGCAGCTGAAGGATCCCACGGGAACGATACTTGCCGAAGCTCTCACAGATTCCTCCGGGGACTACAAGCTGGAAGATCTCAAGGCAGGAAGCTACGGGCTGCACGTCGAAGCCGACGAGAAATTCAGGTATATGTGCAGATCCGGGGACGAGGTCAGAACTGTGAATGATGACTACCCGTTGTCTATTGATGGAAGCGCCCACTTCGATATCGGACTGATGGAAGGCTTCCTGACTTTGCCACTTGATTCCAAGGATTATCTACTCTGGAGTTATGTGGATCTGGACCATAAGATCGGAACGGTTAGGAATTTCTCCGGCGACAGAAGGGAGGCGGTTGACAATCCGTCTTCGACCGATGCGAGGCCGGGTACATCTGATCAGCATCAGGGGGTCGACTACTACATGCCTTGCGGGCGTAATTTGCTTGCCATGGCTCCTGGGGTTGTGTTTCAATCTGAGGGCGGAGGCAGCTATGCAAGGTATGTAAGAATCGCGCATAGAGCCGAAGATGAGATGTTCATAACAGAGTACGCCCATAACTCCATTAATCTTGTTGAGGTCGGCGATGCCGTCAAACGTGGCCAAGTGATCGCACTATCCGGTAATAGCCCCAAGACGAAGAACACTAAGCCGCACGTGCACACTAGTTTATGGCTAATTCCAAAAGCTCACCAAGACGATCCCCTACGATACATATTCGAGATACTACCGAGGGTGGAGTATCCCAGCGGGGACATGGTGCCCGCTGTGCTGGATCCATATCGTGACGAGGTTGACCCTCATGGCTCACCTGGCTATTGGACCAAACTCAATGACCCACAATACTCTGCCTAGGAAGAGAGGATCGGATGTGCTGGAGGCTGAATATGGGCCCATAGTTCGGCTTCTAGGTTCGTTCATTTAGCCAGCAGGGAGACGATCCCTTTGACAAGTAAAGGCTCAAAGCTGACTGCAATCGTCCTAGTGGCAATCGTCGTCGCCGGAGGACTTGGCTACTGGCTGTTAACTCCCAAGATGTCCAGTCCGCTTGTAACCTACACAACTCAGCAAACGTTGCTCTTGACAACATCTCAACAACCCTCGGTCTTGACCTCGTCGGAGCAAACCCAGCGCACATCGACATTGTCGACGACCGTCATTTCAGTTTCAGAGACAACTCTATGGATCAACGTGGGCGCCACTAAGTCAGTCAATTACTACTTGGCGCTGCTTGAGTCGAATCGTACCGAGCCGTATGCTGAGTTAGCTAGGGAGCTACGGAAGCTTCCTGATCTGACGAATGCGACTGCTGTAGCCAAGATCACGTACTTGGCTTTGAACGCGACGAACCCCGAAGTCAAGGAGGCGTTCGAGCTGATGATCAAAGGAGGAACGCCTGACCCTAGAGACTTCAGCTACTCAGTTCCGCACTACAACACTGAGTTGCAGGTTCTCTACTGGCTTGCATGTCAGAACGACTTCAAGAAAGACGACACACTCTCACTAGCCGTCGCCATGGTCAATGGGCTATGGGTCACGATGGGAAACGAGCAGATCAGACAGGCTGTCCACAACGACACTAATGCTTTGTTGCGCTTCGGAAGGGAAACTTCCGACTGGCAAAGAGGAGCAAGATTGCGATACAATCTGGAGGACTATCCGCTGGAAGCCAAGGTTGCATGGGCGTGGACTGGGTCAGGATCAGCAAAATGGGGAGTCCCCAAGCCACTACGCGATTACGTCAGCATTAGGCCGTCCACCGAAGCATACGAGCTGAACACGGTGAGTCCCGATGGGCTAAGCGCAATCAGAGAATACGTCTTGAGCAAAGATCTGGAAAAAGCCAGCGTGTTAGACACAGTGGATTCGATTGAGACGTTCGCGTGGAGCAAGCTACGCGCTGTCTCTTATCCATATGAGAAAGACCCCCAAGGCTATGTATTCAATGATAACGCTGACTACCTCTTCCATCTCCTCATGACGAGTGGACAATTCTCTGGAGATTGCGGTGCCGTAAAGACCGTTACCGAGGCCTTCGCCAAGGCACTCGGCATATCAAGTCTGGTCACTTGGCAGTATATGCATCCGACCAAGTTTCACGAATGGTATGCGCATGGTCACAATATCTATTTTGATCCACCAGCGCAGAAATGGGTCGCATCAAAATTCGAATCATCTATAGAATCTCATGTGGGACACTATGTAACAGGCTTTCCCCCAGTTTCTGATGATACCAAGTTCCAAGACATCATAATAGTTCCCCCAGTGAGACAACGAGGATACACTAGGGATTGGCCGACTAGAGAATGGACGAGCCCAGATGATACTCATGGTGTTGACTTGGATGCAAACTACTGTCATTTGTTTACAGACATAGAATTGAGGGAACTAATGGGACTATTTCAAGATGGTATTCCTTCTTCAAGAATGAAGACGTGGCTTCTCTATGAGGCAAAATAGACACCCGTGACCTCCGGTTCGGTGCGGTGCGATAGATAGACGGAGATTCCTGAAGCACGCGACCGAGCTCTATGCAGATATCGCTTCTGGCCACTTCAACCGTCTAATATAGTTCTGAAGGATGGTATTTGGTCAGGTCTCTGGCGTGCCAGGCAGACTCTGCACTGTGAGGATCCGTGCCGCTGCGACAGTTCTCCTGTTCTCGATTCTGCTGACAGGTACCATTGCCTTGCAGATACCGCCCGTGCCAGGCCAGGCATCTGCCAAACCGCGCATATTGTTCGACGAGTCTCATGCTCCCATGGTCTGGACCATATCGGATAGCAAGGTCTCACTCACTATCGAAGATGGCTTCTCCTCTCTGGCAACCGCCTTGACTAGCGTCGGCTTCGAAGTCAGTTCCCTGAAGACTGCGCCGATCTCACCAAGTCAGCTGGATGGCGTATCCGTTCTCGTGGTGCCTCCTTCCACCGGACACTTGTCCTCAAGTGAGGAAAGCATAGTGCTCGATTTCGTCCGCAAAGGGGGAGGTCTGTTGCTGTTTGGCGAGAACAGCTACGGTGGGCAGGCGAGCCTCGCGGGCAGGTTCGGGGTCACACCGGTCATGGCAGTGGTTTGTGATCCAGTTTACAGCCTTCCGATAAGGCCGTTTCATATTCGTATTTGGAGGATGGTGTCTCACGAGATCACGAAAGACGTTGGTTCCTACATCTTCGACTGGGGCCAGCCGCTCGTAGTGAAGTCTCCTGCGCTAGCTCTCGCATACGTCGGGAACCAAAGTTGGATCGAAACTGACTACGATGGGAAACGCCAGTCAGGAGAGAAAGGAGGAGGCGACATAGCGGTGCTTGCAGCGACGGAATACGGTTCGGGACGGGTTGTTTTCACTGGAGACACGGGAGGATTCATGAATTACGATGTTATCGGCTGGAATGGACTTGATCAATTTGACACGAGACGCTTGGCGCTCAACATATTCAACTGGCTTGGGCGACAGGAACTCTTCGGAGTCAACCTGTCCTATCTTGTGAGCGTGGATCTCGATGGTGCAGGCAGACATACGGCCCACGTGAAAGTCACTGTCGAGCGTCTGGGAGCGTCTGACGTGAATCTTACGATGTACAGATGGCACGATTGGCAGTATTACCAGATGCCCGTGACAGGCTTCTCTGCGCATGATCCCTCAGGCTCAGCGCTACCCGATGAATTCAAATTCGACGGATTGAGGCGGTTCTGGACAGTTCAGGTTGGTCAAGTAACCTCGCTGACGGTCGAATACGATGTCATCCTTGATTTCATAAGGAACGATTTCGATCAGTACGCTGGATATCTCTCGCGAACATTCGGAGTCTCAGAAGGTGCCGGCATCTTTGTCATTCCACAGGACACGCCCGTTGCTAGCTTCAGCGTGCGCTTCAGCGTTCCGCAAGGCTGGGGAGTATTCACACCATGGAAGGAAACGGATGGCGCGACATTTGTTCCTGAGAACACCGAGTCTCTGATGTGGTCCACATTCGCCGTCGGAACATTCTCCGAGTCCAGCATGCCCATTGGAGACACAAACGTCAGAATAGTGACGTACGGTGGCTGGGATGCGCACACGCAGCAAGTGTTAGCTGACTACTCGTTCCGAGCGTACGACTATGTCACCAAAGTCTTCGGAAGATCCGTTCCTCTTGAAACGTACCTGGCTGTCTGGGTGCCCAACGCCGAAGATGGAAGGGGAATCTGCGAACTCGAATGGTCCAATAGTCAAGGCATCGTCACCAGCCCTTCGCCCAACATCAATTACAACGAATATGTCCACAGGGTCTTCCACACTTGGAATGCCTTCGAGCCCACAGGAATCGCAATGAACAGCAATGAAGAGGACTGGTTCGTTGAGGGCACAAACACCTACTACGACGACAAAGCAGTCGTCCAACTGGGAATCAAAGACGAGCTAAGCACGATGGCATACTACCTGAAAGAGTACCTGACGGAATACGTACGAACACAATTCGATGTCCCCCTCACAGAAGCCTACAAGCACGCGAACTCGGGCAATTTCAACAAGTACAACTGCCTCTACTATCACAAAGGCGCACTCGTCTCATACCTACTTGACGAGACCATAATGGGAGTGACGAGCGGAAAGAAGAGTCTCGACGATCTACTCAAAGGTGTGTACGCCACCTACGGTGGGTTTAACGGAGCGGTATCGAATGCCGACCTTGTTCGGATGCTCAGTTCAATCACGGGATTCGATTTCAATGTCTTCTTCATCAGGTTCGTATACGGCACCGACAAACTCCCTCTCAAGGCCATGGGAAATGGCCTGACCGTTGATTGGGCTGATCTAAACGCTAAGCTGGAGCTAGCAAAGACCACAATATCTGCCGTTACCTCCCGGGCCAGCTACACAGTAACGTCTGTGATTTCGCATACAACAAGCAGCGTTATCGCGAGCCCCCAAACGATCACCGAGACGCTTGAGACAGGAACGACAGCATCCCAGACTTCTGCCGTGATGCTGAGCACGGAAACTCTGGAACTCGCTGTTGTCGTTCTCGTGCTGGTTAGTCTGGGCGCGATTCTTCACCTTGCAAGATCGAAGAGAAAGCGAATGGTGGCACCCTGAAGTGTGGATGGTAGTAAGGATAGTTGCCGCAGCTTTACTTGTACTTGTCGTGACAATTCTCTGGTCGAGAAGAAACAGGGCAGCCAGTAAGAGGTAGACGATTTCTTGAATCGTCGTCGGTTCCTGAAATATGCTGGCGCGACCGCCGCCGTTGTCGGAGCGTCAGCCTTTGGTGTGTACTGTTCGACGAGCAAGATGACCAGCCTCAGCTACACACCGGTGAGAGTGATCAACGACAAGGTCTATGACATCAGGGTTGACGTAGAGGTCTCGAATCCCAGAAAACAGTTGTCGACTGTTCAGGTTAGTCTCCTGCCCGTAGTATATGAGCATCTGCCCAGCGAAGCCTTCCCCAAAGAGGATCCAAGAGCGACCACACTACAACCTGCCGGCCTAGAGAAGGAGATCCTCTCCACAGTCTTCAGCGACTTGAAGGGTGGAAGAGAATATGGCCTGAGAGCGATCGCTGCGGACTCCAGCGGAATGGTCGATGAGAGAACTTCACGGACCAACTACATCAGAGAATTCGAGAACTTGGGAGCAATACTGGAAAGTAAAGGAGTAACCGTCATTGCCGACTATTACACGTGGTACGAGTCTCCCGGCAAGCCGAATGCGGCTTGGGGAGCTCAGGGAACACAACACGCACACGTATACATGCCTCTTCTTGGAGAGTATGACAGTGCAGACCCGACTGTTATCGCCAGGCACATAGACTGGGCTACCGGATACGGAATAAACGCATTCGCTATCAGCTGGTGCGGAGAGACCAGCACGAATCCCAACAGTCCCGGCGCTAATCCTAATGATTTGCCAAAGTTGGAAGGAGCTTTTCTTCAACACCGCATGCTCAATCAGATGAAGTTCTTTGTTCTGTACGAAAACAATGATAGGCTCAAGATTCAGAATCCCGACGATCCCTCTGAAAAGTGGGTCGAAGACCTGGACGATCCTTTCAACAGAGACCGGCTCGTGTCTGACTTTGAGTATCTCACCGAGTACTTCACTCACCCATCGTACTTGAGAGTTGACGGCAGGCCTGTCGTGATATTCGATTACATGGCATCCTTCAGAGGGGATGTGCGAGGAGTCTTCCGGCGTGTGAGAGACAGCGTCAAAGCCGATCATGATACGGAACCTTATTTAGTCAACGATTTGGCGATGCGTGCATATTACCCAGAGGAAATCATAAACTCGTCGCATCCACATATTCAGCAAATCGTCGAGAGCACGGATGCCATAGGATATGGTATGCCTTGCTGCTACCTTTGCTATGATTTGGAGGAACCGTATAGGCTCTGGCATGCTGCCGCTGTCAAGTATGGAAAGGATTACTTGCCTTACTCCATGCCAGGCTTTGAGCCGTCCCCAAACGTACTGCCGAACGCCCAGCCGGTACATCGTGATCCGGAGGTTTTCAGGAAGCTCATCACTCACAGCATAAGGTACGCGACTCGCGGCATGGTGGGAATAAAGGCGTTCAACGAGTGGTATTGGGGTCATCAGATTGAACCGGCCACCGAGTACGGATTCACTTACCTTCAAAGCGTGAGAGATTGTGCCATGAAACTGCTGGGATGAAGCGGATCCGACAAGTCAGTCAATGATGAAGAGAGGAAAATCGAGCTAGAGCGTGAACTGATGAATCGTCGTCGGTTTCTGAAGTACGCCGGCGCAACAACTGCTGCCGCTGGTGCCTCGGCGCTTGGGCTAGACTATTTCACGAGGTTTTCTCCGAAGATGAATGTTCCCCACACTTCAACGGCGGCCAAAACAAGCAGCATCGTGCAGCTAACTACGACAACCGCGGCACCAAACATGCCGAGTGCGCCCACGCACCTGCTGGCTTCACTAGAAGACTTCCAACGAGTTTGGCAATTGGTACAATCGAACCAACAAGCTCGCTCTATCTATGTCCAAGTGAAGGATGACGCTGACACGACTCTGTCCAAGTCACCGTACCGTTACCAGTTGGTGGGAGAGTCAGGGCTACTGAGAGTAAGTGAGCACGTGACCGATCGCATCTATTGGCTTGGGCTACTCTACCGCTTGACCGGAGACACCCGTTATCGGGATAGAGCGTGGCAGGAACTAGAGTCTGTGTCACAGTTCCCCGATTGGCAGCCCGACATCTTCCTTGCGACGGCGGAAATGGCACACGGGTTTGCAATTGGTTACGACTGGTTCGATTGGACCGACGAACAGCGGAAGATTCTGCGAACGACGATTGTTGAGAAAGCGCTGAAGCCCGCACTTGAAAGCTATCACAAGAAGATACAGCATCCCTTCGAGAGATATGGCTGGGTGCTAGCCGACGAGAACCATAATCAAGTCTGCAACGGAGGAATCGGATTAGCCGCGTTGGCTGTGTTGCCGGATCTGCCTGATCTCTCCCGCGAAGTCCTTCAGAACGCAGTGGAATCACTGAAGTTGGCAATGCGACGGTTTGCACCCGATGGTGGATGGAGGGAAGGACCAGACTACTGGTATTACGCTACGTACTTCAATTGCATCTTCCTCGCTGCATTACAGACAGCACTGGGTACAGATTATGGCCTCTCAGAGATGCCTGGGTTCGCTGAGACGGGGCTCTTCCCGATCTACCTTACAGGCCCAATAGGCACCACATTCAACTTCTCCGACACCTGGGTGGGCCAATGGATTGACAAGATAATCTACGCTCCTCAAATGCTGTGGTTGGCAGGCAAGTTCCACCGTTCAGTTTACTCTTGGTATGTTCAGAACTACGTCACGACCCATGATGTGCTAGACTTGCTTTGGTTCGTAACTGATGGGCAGGATCCGCAGTCCGATGGTTTGCCTCTGGACAAGCACTTTCAAGATGTTGGGGCTGTACTTCTCAGAAGCACCTGGAACGACCGTAATGCTATCTTCGCCGGCTTCAAGGCAGGCGACAACAGTGCTCCTCATGCTCACCTGGATATCGGCAGTTTTGTGCTAGATGCGTTGGGCCAGCGGTGGGCACTTGATTTGGGCGGGGACAACTATGATCTTCCTGGCTACTTTGATGAGGAATCACAGCGTTGGACATACTACCGTATGCGTGCAGAAGGACACAACACCCTAGTTATCAATCCATCTGGTGGCCCAGACCAAGACCCAAGAGCAGCAGCCAAGATCACACGCTTCAAAACCCAAACCGAAAAGCCATTCGCCATTGCAGACTTGACACCTGCGTATCCATCGTATGTGTTGAAGTCGGAACGTGGCATAGCCCTGCCAAACCGAAACTCGGTGATCGTGCAGGACGAGGTCACCGCGAATCAGCCCATTGAACTCTTGTGGTTCATGCATACAGTCGCGAATGTGCAGCTGAGCGAGGATAAACACGAGGCAATGTTGGATCGGGGATCGGCACGTCTATGGTGCGCCACTGCTTCACCGTCCGAAGCTAGCTTCAGCGTAATGGATGCGAAACCCCTAGAGTCTTCCCCAAACCCAACAGGACAAGATCAGAACCTAGGTATCCGCAAGCTCGCGATCCATTTGAAAGGTGTCACTTCAACTAGACTGATTGTTGTGATGGTGCCACTGGCCGTCGGGCAAGAGCCACCAACTCAAATGCCAGCCGTGGTGCCCTTGAAGGAGTGGTAAGAGCGCTTCATCGGAATGAATACAATTCACCATGGATACCAAGACATAAGATCTGAAGGCCACGAGCACTAGTGACGGGTTTTCCTTGGATCGCCGTCGATTTCTGAAGTATGCTGGAGCGAGTGCCGCTGTTGTGGGAGCCTCAGCAATAGGACTAGAGTACCTAGTGGGCCCGCGAATGGGCAACGTGAATCAGACGGCAACGACAGGAACGAC
>Ga0315282_10004313_pt1 | contig 24815 bp, 23 predicted proteins | sample YL17G07_20_MG_FD_203693 | JGI IMG/M metagenome (GOLD analysis project Ga0315282, IMG submission 203693) | Sediment microbial communities from Yellowstone Lake, YNP, Wyoming, USA - YL17G07_20 | ecosystem: Environmental > Aquatic > Freshwater > Lake > Sediment | place: USA: Wyoming | collected... | reverse complement strand
CATGGATTTTCTGGAAAACATATTAACGGTGGAAGGAAGAAAGGACGACTTGCAAAAAAAGATGAAGGCTTTTGGCTTTGTCGTGAGAACCTGCAATGGGCATCATATCAAGAGCATTATTTCTATGATTGAAGGATGGATTGAAATACAAAAACATCTGTGTGCCCCTCAAATGTTGATAGCCAATACGATTAAAGGATACGGATTGATCTGTATGGAAAATGTCCCGAAATTTCATTTTCGTCTCCCGACAGAGGAAGAACTGAAAATGGGAAAATGCTATGGGTAACCACTTAAAGAATTATAGAAAGGAGATCGTTGACTACATCATCCCCTATGCAAGAAAGGATAAAAGAATTTTTCTGCTTGTATGCGATATGGGGTTTGGAGTGACCGATAAGTTTAGAGAAGAATTTCCAGATCGAATCTTTAATATGGGGATCATGGAACAAGGTACGGTTGGTATTGCTGCGGGCATGGCGATGGCGGGGTTGAGACCGATTGTTTATTCAATTGTGAATTTCCTTGCTTACCGGGCTTTGGAACAGGTAAGAAATGATGTGTTGATGCAGAATTTGAATGTAAAATTTATTTCAACAGGGGTAAATAATTATTTCAATTTTCTCGGAAGCTCACATTGTTGTGGCGAGGATGACAAAAAAATTATGAAGTTAATCAATATGAAAGTCTACGACCCTTATGAAACAGAAAATATCAACTTTCCTAAATTGGTCAAAGAGTGGATCACGAGTAAAGAGGCAGGATATATCAGGGCATAAATCTTCCTCTATGTTACTTTAGGTGTTAAGCTAAGTTTATGATGAAAGGATTGTTTTTGAGCGTTATCATGCCAGCTCTCAATGAAGAAAGAAATATTTTGGCTGCTATTCGTAACACATTAGAGGCCTTGGATCATTTTGATATCGATGGAGACATTTGTGTTGTTAATGACGGGAGTACAGATAAGACAGAAGATTTGTTGAATGAGATCATAAGAAAACATACCCGTGTCAAAATGATTAAACACGATTTGCCGCAGGGCATAGGCGCATCCTTCTGGGATGGCGTTGATAATGCCGAAGGAAATATCGTTGTAATGATTCCGGGAGATAATGAGAATGACCCGAGCGAAATATTTCGGTACATTTCATTGCTCGAACACGTGGATATTGTGGTTCCATTTATTTTCAATAGGGAGGTACGGTCTCTGTTCAGAAATGCACTTTCCTTTATTTATCGATTTATTATTAATACGACCTTCCTGGTAAATTTCAATTACACCAATGGCACTGTTCTTTATCGAAAATCCATCTTGAAAGAGCTCAATCATAGAAGTAAAAGCTTTTTCTTTCAAACCGATATTTTAGTAAGAACGGTTAAAAAGGGATACCTTTTTGCTGAAGTCCCTTACAGGCTTGATTTGAGAAAAGAGGGAATTTCTAAAGCTGTTTCTTTTCCTTCTTTTCTAAAAGTAGTAAGGGGTTATTTGCGGTTAGTGAGAGATTACTACGGTAAGAAAAGTGTTGATATGGATCTGCCAGATGATTCGATGACATCAGTAAGGCATAATAATCGAAAGCGATTCGAAGTTTAGCATTAAGGATCAGGAAACCTGAAATGGCCGAATTAGTGCTCGATGGTCACAAGTTGCTATGGCATAAAGAAAGAGTAGAGGCCTGGCTTAAAGGAGAGAGAATTGCTCCAATTACTATTGATTGCGCTTTGACGCGGAGATGTACCTATCGGTGCATCTACTGCTATGGCCAACTTCAAGCGAATGATGAAAAAAAGATGACCAGGGATGTTATCTTTAGATTTCTTGATGATGCTGCGGAGATTGGAGTTAAAGCGATAAGTTTTGTCAGCGATGGGGAAAGTACATGTTCTCCTTATCTATATGATTCTATTTTGAGGGGTAAGAAAAATGGTTTAGACATGGCATTAGGGACAAACGGTTATCTATTACAATCGGAAAGATTGGAAGAACTCTTGGCATCCTTGACGTATCTTCGATTCAATATATCCGCAGCTGACCCTATTCGTTACTCAGAAATCATGGGATGTAAGGAAGAATGTTTCCATAAAGTTTACAAAACGATAAAAGAATGTGTAAGAATAAAAAGGGATAAGAAGCTTTCTGTTACCCTAGGGATACAGATGGTGTTAATGCCCGAATTTTATGACCAGATTATGCCCTTTGCTAAACTCGGCAAGGAATTGGGAGTTGACTATGGTGTTATTAAGCATTGCAGTGACGATGAGCACGGAAGTTTGAGAGTAAATTATTCTAAATATGTTGATTTAGTGGAAATTTTAAAAGAGGCAGAAGGTTATTCCGATGGAGAGTATCTGGTACAAATAAAATGGTCTAAAATCTTAAGTGGTGGGAAGCGCAAGTATTCCCAATGCTATGGTCCACCCTTCATTCTTCAGATGTCGGGCTCAGGATTGGTCGCCCCTTGCGGAATGCTTTTCAATAGAAAGTATACAAAATGTCATATCGGCAACATCGCAGATAAATCTTTTAAAGAGATATTTCAGAGCGATCGTTACTGGCAGGTCATGAATTACATTGCTTCAAACAAATTTGATGCGAAGAAAATGTGCGGTACATTATGTCTTCAACATAAGGTCAATGAATTCTTATGGGATTTAAAAACGAACGATGCATTACTAAAAGAAGCCATAGGCGAGGCCCCAATGCATATCAACTTCATTTAAACAGCATTCAGAACTTAATTTCCATTAATCCTTCGAAACCTCGCTCCTGAAAAATCCTTTTGTGGTTTTTTTGCTGAAAACACTGTGACCAAAGAGGGAACCAATTGTCACTATCATTTGCTAACCTCTACGAGAAGATGCTAGCTAATTCATTCGCTCCGTCCGAGGGCGGGGAAGAATTCTCTCGTCTTATCTATTGAGGGGGCGGTATTCCTTTCATGGCTCGGGCTACTTTTTATCCAGAGTTAGTGGGAATGGGTTTTCGGTAAACCTAGAGGCTGGCCCGCGCTCCTTAACTTTGACAGGAATTCTATGGCATCAACTTATGTGATAACCAATTGCTGTGTATGCGGCTCAGCGATTTACAGTGTCTATAAGGAAGTAGATGGTATTCCTGTTTTGAAATGTAATAAGTGTAAGCTGAAATGGATAAAGGATATTGACAAAAATGTAATCGCATCTTTCTATGGTGAAAAATATTTTAATAGCAGTGATTCGAAAATAGGATATAAAAATTATCTTTCTGATGAAAAAAACCATAGGAAAAACTCGGTAAATATTTTTAAAACAGTTAGTGAGGTAAAAGATTTAAGGAGAGGACGTGTCTTGGACGTAGGGTGCGCATTTGGTTTTCTACTTGATGAGGCTAGACGATTATTGCTATGCGATGTCGATGGAGTGGAAATAAGTAAGTATGCTTCCGAATATGCCAGAAGCTGTTTGGACTTAAATGTTATTAATCGTGAGCTGGAAAGTTGTGAGTTTCAGGCTGATTCTTTTGATGCGGTTTTTATGATGGGCACAATCGAACATTCAATTTCTCCGAAATCTATGCTGCATTATATACATGGAATTTTAAAACCTGAAGGCATCTTGGTTATAACAACAATAGATACGAAAGGGTTAGTCCCCTTATATTCCATTAAACCGCCGGAACACCTTTTCTATTTCAATCATCATAACATTCGCTTACTCTTAAATGGATCTGGCTATAAGGTACTTCTTAGAAGACCTTATTTCGCTAAATATCAAATACATGACTTATTTCATCGCTTAAGTTTATACTCATCTTTGTCGGTTTTCGACTTTTTTTATCGTATTACGAAAAAGTATTCTCCAGATATTTCTATCAAGATACCCACCAATGAAATGCTTGTAATTGCAAAAAAGGACACTATCTCATGAAAATTCTATTTTGGGGGATAATGTCATTCCTCTCTTCTTTCATGATCCATTTGATTGTCTGGAGAATACATGTTCCTGAAAAACAAACGAAAGTGCTTCTCTGTATTTGTTTTGGTACGCTACTTATAATTCTTTCTGGTTTGTGGAATAATCTCATTTTTTCTTCAAGGTTTGGATCACTTACGCCAACGAATGTTTTAGAGTATTTTCAGATTTTCATTCTTACCACCTCCCTAATCTTAAGCTACATCATTACTTATTCAGCGATTGAGGCAGATAGCCCTTCACTTCTAATTGTAAGAGAGGTTGCGGACGCGGGTCCGGATGGATTAAAGGAAGAGAAATTAACAGCGGAATTGAATAATGATTTCTTGATTGAACCGAGGTTGAGAGACCTTATTGTGGATAAGATGGTTTATGTGTATGGAGACAAATATCGCTTGACGTCCAAAGGCTTTTTGATTGCGAAGATATTTGTTTTGAGTAGAAAATTGCTAAATGCGCCGAAAGGGGGCTGACGAACAAATGTACCCAGTGCCCGTAGAGGTTGTAACTCCTATTCTTGGTCTAATTATTAATGCTTTTGTCCAAACCTTCACCTTCAGATACATGAAACGCATCCGGTTGCTGAAGTCGGTTTTCATCGGTTTCGCAGTAGGGTTGTTCAGTATAGTCCTGATGGAGATGGGAGTTTGGTATGAAATCTTAGATGTATCCAGGATAGATATTCTATTCATCCTCATTGCAAACATGATAACGTATTCCTTGCTCGGATATTGCTATTTCCATTTTATAAACCTTGGGGAAACGGCACGGAGGATAAGGATACTCAGAGAACTCTATGAACATAAAGAAGGTCTTTCTATGAGCGAAATCCTGGAACGATACAATGCAAAGGAAATTTTAGAAAACAGAATGAACAGATTGGTTAATAAAGGTCAGATCTTCCTGAAAAACGGCAGGTATTATATCGGTAATCGGACAATGTTACTGATAGCAAACATTATTTATGCCTTGAAAAGAATAATTCTTGGAAATAGAACGCAGATGCAGAGAAATTAAAGGAAATCTGGTTTAAGTGAAAAAAATCATAATAGGCCTAACCATAGGTATCATTTTGATATATTTGTCATTAAAGGGCATTGACTATAGAAGTATCTTTATAGGATTGCAAAAAGTCAATTATAAATTGTTGGTATTGACTGTGCCATTGTTTGTTTTCATACAATTACTAAGGTCACTAAGATGGGGGGTTATTCTGTCACCCATCCAGAAAATAAGCCAGAACAAATTGTTCCCCATCACATGTATTGGATTTATGGCCATCGCCTTAGTTCCCATGAGAACGGGAGAGCTTGTGCGTCCTTATCTTATGAGTAAGGAGAGTGCCATTCCATTTAGCTCCGCGGTTGCAACCATACTTATAGAGAGGATCTTAGATTCGATCACTCTCATCGGTATCTTAGCTCTGATTGTCTCAGGAGCGCATTTTATTGAAAAATTTGGAAACTCAATTATTATTTTTTTGCTAATGTTCATTATCCTGTTGATCTTAGTATATGTATTTTATTTTAGGAAGGAAACATTCTTATTTGTCATCCGTCGTGCATTGAGCCGTTTCCCAGAAAAAGTCAGATCATGGGCAGAAGATTTGTTCAAATTATTTGTTGAAGGGTTTAAGTTGATAGAAGAACCCAAACAATTTGCATATGCTTTAATCCTCTCGATCTTAATATGGGGGTTTTCGGGACTGGCTATTTATATATTGTTTCCTCTTGTTAAGATTGAACTGCCTTTAATGGGTGCATTTGTTGTTTTATTAGCAACAGTGATGGTTATTAGTCTGCCCACGGCGCCTGGTTTTTTGGGAAACTTTCAATTTGGGTGTATCGCCGCTCTCTCCTTCTATAATGTAACGAAAGAAAATGCTTTCGCCTTTTCAATGATCTACTACCTAGCGGGAATAGGAACGAATATTTTGCTGGGATTGATATTTTTGCCTTTTCACAAATTGCCGCTGAAAAAGATTAAGGGGAGACCTTGAGTTGATTTTGATTAATTCATCTCCCAAGAATGCTCTCAAGATATTTCAACCATTTCTACCCATATTCGTTCCTGTGGGGATTGGTTGTCTAATGGGGACACTGCAGCAGAGAGGAATCCAAGCCAAAATCGTAGATGAGCAGATCGAGGATCATGTATTAGATTTGATCAATTCGCATGTCAAAAGAATGAAACCCCCGTACATTTTCGGATTTAGTGTTTTGACGGCAGCGCTGAGGAGCGCAATATTGATTTCAAAGAATTTAAGAGAACTGTATCCGGATTCAGTAATTCTATTTGGAGGTGTCCACCCAACTGCGATGCCCGAGGAAGTATTGTCATTTGATCACATTGACTATGTTTTGAAAGGGGAAGCGGAAAGCTCGCTGGTCGAGTTTTATAAATGCATCAAGAACGGGAAGGATGTCAGGCACATCGAAAATCTATGCTACAGGGACAATAATGGAATTGTACAAAACAAAAGAGTTTTTCTTTTGAAGGGTTTGGATTTGGAAAGGCATCCGCTCTTCCCCTACGATCTTTTTGATCCAAATCGATATGATTTAGGGTTTGTAATAAGTTCAAGGGGATGCCCGTACCAGTGCATTTTTTGCAGCAACCGGATTACTACTGGTCGAAGGTTTAGGTTTAGAAAGGCAGAGGCCGTAGTTGAGGAAATCGACCTCTTGTACCATAGGTATAAGAAAAGGTACGTCCTTTTCCTTGATGATAATTTTCTTGTCGATAAGGAAAGAATTTACGAGCTTATGGAGGAAATAAGGAAGAAGGGACTTGATAACAAAATGACTTTTAACTTTCAGGCAAGAGGGGATAATGTGGATTCTGAGCTTTTGAAAGAGATGTTCAAAACTGGTTTCAGAAGTATCTTTTTTGGATTAGAAACAGCCTCTGAAGAAATCATGAAGGCAATTAAGAAAGGTGAAACAGTAGCGCAATGTATGGAAGCGGTAAAAATGGCCAAAAAAATTGGGTTTCACGTAAGTGCAACTTTTATTTATGGCCTACCAGGTGAGACTCATCGGGATAGAATGGATTGTGTCAGATTGAGCAGGGAGTTGAAATTAGATATGGTCCGTTACAATAATTCTACTCCATACCCGGGAACAGAATTGTACGAGATAGCGAAAAAGGAAAACAGGTTACATGTACAAGGTTTATATGAGAACTTTGTTTCTGTTTCTACTTTTATAGAAAATCCTTTAAAAACAATTCCTTTCTCATATGTACCCAAAGATAATACTGAGGAGGAAATAAGGAGGGACATCTTATTCAGCTATTTTAATTTTTATTTAAACGTAGAAAAGTTGAAACAAATATTTACACGGCCTGAACAAGGCGTGGGTTGGTTTAATACCGGCGAGAGGTTAAAGGAAATTGTTTGTAAAGCCCCGCCATTGATTTTCTTGGGCTTCATGCTGTGGATTAAATTTTTCCAACTGTTTTATTATTCAGTGGTCAAGAAGGAAACGGCTATTTCATTAGGATTCTTCTTAAAGGTATTTGATGGATTATTGTTTGGAAAGAAAATACAAAAGCATAAGGATTGATATTCGTCTTGTATTATATAGTCCGATGGGAATTGAAAGAAGGAATGAAAGCTTAATTCTACTATGTGCTCTTGTTGCACTTGTATTTTCCTATTTCTTATTTAATTTCCATTATTCCTTCAATCGTGATACCTGGCATTACGCCTTTACTACCTATCGAATTATCCAGGAACAAATAAGAAACGGAATATTCCCATTCTGGAATAATTACGAGGGGTTGGGTATGCCGCTCATTTTTAAAGGGGGAATTGATCTGATTTTCACTCCCCTTCTCCTTTTTTTGTCGGCAAGGGAACATCTGGCCATCGTGGGTTTTATTTATTTCCTGTTGGGAATATATTTCTTTTACCTCTTCGTTCGGTACGAAGGAATGGACAGAGGTATCGCCTTAGCCGGAGGCATCGTTTGGGGAACAAATGGATTCTTTCTATGGCATCTCCATGAACTTGGAATCCAATCAGTATGTACGTATATTCCCTTAGTCCTGCTGACAGTAAAAAAGATTTCATTGAAATCCAATGCGTACCTGAATTGGGTCCTTTTTGTTCTACTTAACGCGCTTCAGCTGTCCTATGGCAAATGGGATTTGTATGAATATAGTCTGTGGACCGCGCTTTTGTATGCTCTTTGCATCCCTAACACTAAGGGAAATTCGCGAAATTCGGTCAAAGAGATTGTTCTGGGAAAAGGTAAATTGGTGTTTCTGTTGATCTGTGGGTGTGCTTGTGCCTTTATTCTCATTGCGCCTTTGTCATTTTCTTACCTAAAGATGATTCTAAATTCGTATAGATCAAACATTTCCTTATCCGTTGATTATTATCAATTCAAATATGTCTTACAGCACCTTCTTCCCAACACCGGAAGGTATGATAGCAGATCGTATATTTCACTTTTTGTGTTTGCATTTGCACTCCTCAGCCTATGCAGGCCGAATAGACTAAAAGTATTTTCTTTAATCTTAGTGGTAGTGTATATCGTGCTTGCATATCCTTTCAAATTATACGAAATCATACGCCTACTCCCCTTTCATAAAGGGAATATTAATGTAATCAGAACAAATGTTTTGTTTTATTTTGGTTTAAGCGTGCTGTTTTCCTTTAGTTTACAGGAATTCACAAAGGACCATAGGAGAAAAGATATCGGGATCCTGTTCATGTTTATTGTGGGGGGATTAATCTTCGTTTTATCATATGGAAGGAATCACTCTCTGGGGCAGTGGAATTATCTAAGCATTCTGTTTTGTTTGATTCCCTTGGGTGCGTATGGTGCGTGGAAATACTTACGGTGGCGTGGTATCGTTGTTTTGACTACCATTTTTCTATCCTATATATGTATCTACACCTTATTATTTTCATTTATGTTTAACTTTCAAGATATGAACGATGGAAATCTACAAAGACTTGAGCAAACATTTGTAAAAAACATTGATTCAAGCTTTTTTCTAAAACTAAAGGGACTAACATCCGGTGGACCCAATAGTCTCGGGTACAGAGCAATTGATGATGACCTTTATCATCCTGCTTTCCTTCCGCTCCATTTTATCGAAACAACTAACTTTTACAGTCAATTTGCTCCCAAGACATTATGTGAGATTGCAATAAATGTTTTGGGAAATAAGGCGTGCTATTCTTGCATTGAAAAGAATAACCTGAAACAAGGCACGAATATAGGTGCTTTTTACTCGTTAAGCTCTGTTCGGTATTTGATTTTCAGTAAGGAGCATCGCCAAACTTTGATAGAACGAATGGATAAGACCTTAGGGCTCGTCTACCGGGATGATGAAGCGGATATTTTTGAAAACAAAAGTTATTTTGATAAGATCATGTTCAGACGCGACTATATTATTGTGGGTGATTATGATGAAGGTATTGGTTATTTGAGGAATAACACGGAGTGGTTCAAAAAATATTTTATTATAAACAAATCTCCGGACTTTGGAAATCTGTCGGTGATTAGTGATTCATCCAATATCTCTTATGAAGTAAGAACTTCCCTGCCGTCTTACTTAGAGATAGATGTGTCGTCGGATGGCGAAACCATGATGATCGTCAGTAATGCATATGATGAAGACTGGAACCTGGAGATGGATGGGAAAAAAGATAGATTATATCGAGTGAATGCGCTGTTCCAGGGGTTGAAGATAAGAGCCGGAAAGCATAGATACGTTATTTATTACTTACCGAGGTGTCTCTACCTGGAAATCTTATTGTCAATATCGACTTTGATATTATTGCTCGTCTTTCGGAAATATCGCTTCCCCAACGGATTCTACTAAGGGGATAAAAGATCAACTCATACCGATATGAATCCTCCTTACGGCTGGCCATCAGAGTCAGCAAGAATTTAATGCATCTTGACAAACACTTTCTCTTGGCGTATTATTGTTCTAAAAATGAACAATAGTCCACAAAATTACCTTTTTAAGCCCTCCGAACGTATGCGCGATTTCCAGTTATTGGAGGAGATCGAACAGAACCCCAAGGTTTCTCAGAGGGAACTCTCCAATAAATTCGGGATCGCCTTAGGCGTAACCAATGCCTGTATCAAAAGGATGGCAAAAAGGGGGTTGATCCGGTTAAAAGGGTTTCCACCGCGAAGAATTGCCTACTATTTGACCCCGAAAGGTTTCGCCGAGAAGTCAAAGCTCACATTGCACTTCCTGTCCTACAATATTCAGCGCTACGCGGAGATGAAGAAACTCATTTCGAAAAAGCTTCTCGAGATGCAGGCGGACGGGGTAAAGCGGGTCTTATTCTATGGAGTTGGAGATGAAATGGAGGTGGCCTATATCACGCTTCAGGGGGTGAATTTGAGCTTGGTGGGGATCGCGGATGGGGACGAAAAGAATTGGGGCAAGATTGTATTTGGTCAGAGGGTCGCGGGATTGAAAGAATTGAGAAGTCTGAATGCAGATGCTGTTCTTATCACTTCCACGAAAGACCGAGATCAATTTGCTAAGAATTTTATGAAAGAGAGAGGATGGAATTCTCTAAAAATATTTACAATCTGAGGATAAACTGCGGAAACTCCGGCACAAAGCGCCGAATGAAGCTGCAAGAAAAAGGGGGTAGTTTCTATTTTAAAAGGAAGGGATAATCTGGTTAGATGAAGACAGGTAACCCAATGGACTCTATGAGCAGGCTAGTGAGTTCGACGACAATTATCCGTCCTTCTAAAGGGTTCTTCTCTATCAGATGGAAGGAATTGTGGGATTACAGAGAACTTTTCTATTTCTTAATATGGCGAGATATCAAAGTACGTTATAAGCAAACGGTAATCGGTTTTGCTTGGGCAATCATCCAACCCTTCCTCACCATGGTCGTATTCAGTATCTTTTTTGGAAAATTCGCTAAGATTCCATCGGAAGGTTCTCCATACCCATTATTTGCTTATTGTGCATTGGTTCCTTGGACTTATTTTGCCCACTCTATTAATAATGCCACTAATTCCATTGTTGAAAATCAGCGGTTGATCGGAAAAATCTATTTTCCTCGGATGATACTTCCCATTTCCGCGGTTTTCTCCCAGTTCCCTGACTTCGTCATATCTTTCAGCATCCTGATTATGATGATGTTCTTTTATGGAGTAATACCCACAGCAAATCTATTGTGGCTCCCCTTTTTGATCGCCTTTATGAGTTTAACAGCGCTTGCCGTTGGGATCTGGCTGACCACTTTCAATGCGATCTATCGGGATGTTCGGTATGCAGTACCTTTCCTTATTCAATTCTGGCTCTTCGCCTCCCCTGTGGCTTATCCGAGTAGCCTTGTACCGGAGAGATGGAGAACTTTCTACGGATTGAATCCCATGACCGGGGTGATTGAGGGCTTTCGTTGGGCCCTTCTGGGAAAAGGCGACCCCCCCCAAGCACTGCTTCTTTTATCACTGACGGTGATTCTGTTTGTCCTCTTTGTCGGGATAGCTTACTTTCGGCGGATGGAGGGAGCTATTACAGACGTGATATAGAATAGGTGTGGAGAAAGTTGAACCGAACCATGAGCAACATTTCGATCCGTGTGGAAAACTTAAGCAAACGATATCGCATAGGTCAACGGGAACCCTACAAGGCGTTGAGGGATACTCTAACCCACGCCTTGCATCTTCCTTTTCAAGTTCTGAAAAAAGAGAATGACAGAGCTGGCAGTCATGAGAAATATATTTGGGCCCTTAAGGAGGTCTATTTTGAAGTCGAACACGGTGAGGTGGTTGGGGTCATCGGGAGAAATGGGGCAGGTAAAACAACGTTGCTAAAAGTGTTGTCCCGGATCACCGAGCCCACGGAAGGATATGCTGAGATTACTGGACGGGTAGGCTCGCTTCTGGAGGTGGGCACCGGGTTCCACCCCGAACTTACTGGACGAGAGAACGTATATTTGAACGGTGCGATCTTGGGTATGAGGAAGGCAGAAATTGATAAGAAATTCGATGAGATTGTTGACTTTTCAGAGGTAGAAAAATTTATTGACACGCCAGTCAAATTCTATTCGAGCGGGATGCAAACGCGATTAGCTTTTGCCGTGGCTGCCCACTTAGAACCAGAAATCTTGTTGGTAGACGAGGTTCTCGCAGTTGGAGATGCGGCCTTTCAGAAAAAGTGTCTGGGGAAGATGAGCGATGTGGCACGGGAAGGAAGAACGGTTCTGTTCGTGAGTCATAACATGGGAGCGGTAAGGACATTATGTACAAAGGGATGTCTTATAGAGAACGGAAAGATTCTTCTGCAAGGAAAAGTGGATGAGGTTGTTTCTCTCTACCTCCGGAAATGCCAGGATTTAACCAGTGCCATATCCCTTGCTAAACGCACAGACAGGCGAGGAAACGGTAGTCTACGATTTACAAGTGTCAAGCTGCTCAGTAGAGATGGAGAGGAAATCGCAGCACAATCTGGAAAGGACCTGGTTATTGCGATAGATTATGTCACCGACTCGCAATCTGAAAAACACGCTGAAGTGAGCCTCGCATTCACCGATCTGTATGGGCAAAGGCTCTTCACGTGTCTCTCACGAAGTTCTCATCAGGGTGGATTTCTACGGTTACCCGGAAAGGGGCAAATAAGATGTATTATCCCAAGACTACCATTACTCCCAGGGCGCTATAACGTTAGTCGTTTATGGTGCAAAATTGGCGCACAAATGGCTGATGATATCCAGGATGCTTTTCATATAGAGGTGGCTGCTGGAGACTTTTTTGGGACAGGAAAGTTGAATCCGGAAGATGGAGGGAATGTGGTCATCGATCATGGATGGGAGATTTTGTAGGAGTTCTGATTCTAATATGCTCATGATGGGAAGGGAGAGGCGACTCTCTTTGAGCCTAAGTTTAAGAACGGAAAAGATGGATTTAGGTCTTCGATTCCTTCCCATGACGCGGGGACCGGTATGATCGACCAGGATACAATCAAACGCAAAATAAGAACCTTTCGGAAGGACCCTTTGGGGAGTTCTTCAACAAAGTTGAAGCAATGGTTCAGTCCAAATAAGATCATTGATAGAGTCTATTATGAAAGAATTTTACGTCGAAGATATAAAGAATCGTACAAGCTTATTTCCGAGATAAGAAGAGGCAACGCGTTGTTCGGGCCGTATTACAAGTATGTTCATCTGTATAAGTTGCTGGCTGATTTCAAGCCAAACTCTATCTTAGAATTCGGGAGTGGTTCGACTACAGGCATTTTTGCAGCATATGCACAGAAATTTAACGCCCGGATACGTTCGATTGAGGATAATCCATCATGGCTGGAAAATACCCGGCGAGCACTTGGAGATTTGACAAAGTACGTAGATTTCGTGCTGTCGCCCGCAATAGGAGAACTCGGCAATCCTAATCGCTCCTTTTATCGTTACACACCTGAGGAGGTGTTCGACTTTGTGTATATAGATGGGCCACCTTTGGTTATAAATGGTCAAAGCGATGGGTCGGCGGTAAACTGGAATATTGTTGAGATGATCGGTCGCGGCTTCGGTCCACGGACGATTGTGGTTGATATGCGACTGGCGACCGCAGAGTACGTTGCCAAACACTTTTCCAACGATTATGAAACGCACCTTCTGGAGAAGAAACATCGGTTCTTAGATTATCGTTACCATTCGTTCTTTGTGAGAAGAAATGCCATTTGAGTGCCGGAGCATGAGGTTAATATGAGTGGTGTTCGTTTTGATGACTTAGCGAAGAATCAGAGGTGCCTTATCATCGGGGAAGTGGCGCAAGGTCACGATGGAAGCTTGGGCATTGCCCATGCGTTCATTGATGCGATCGCCAACGCAGGGGCTGATGCTGTAAAATTTCAAACTCATATTGCTTCGGCGGAAAGTACTCTAACTGAACCATGGCGTGTGAAGTTCAGCCTCCAAGATGCTACGCGGTATGACTACTGGCGCCGTATGGAATTCACAGAGGAACAATGGGTTGGCCTAAAAAGGCATGCTGATGAAAGAGGACTTCAATTCCTGAGTTCCCCTTTTTCTACGGAAGCCGTAGATGTCTTAAGTCGAGTGGGGGTGTCTGCCTGGAAAGTGGCTTCAGGAGAGTTTAACAATATGCCTATGTTTGAACGGATGGCTAAGTCTCGCCTTCCTTTTTGGATATCCACAGGCATGAGCGCTTTCGGAGAGATTGACGAGGTCGTCAAATGGGTTAAAGAACAGAGCCTTCCGCTGGTATTGCTTCAGTGCACATCCGAGTACCCTTGTCCGCCGGAAAAGGTTGGACTAAACTTGATTCCTTTCTTCAAGGAGCGTTATGGGTGTCCTGTAGGACTGTCCGATCACTCTGGCACAATCTATCCTGGATTGGCAGCAACTCTGCTGGGAATTTCAGTATTGGAGGTCCATGTCATCCTGAGTCGAGAGATGTTCGGCCCCGACAATCAGGCATCGATAACCACGGGAGAACTTCGTCAACTTGTGGAGGGTGTTCATTTCATAGAGAGGATGTTGACAAACCCGGTGGACAAAAACAGGGTGGCCTATCAATTGGCTCCTGTCCGGCAGATATTTACAAAGAGCGTCGTAGCAGGCAAGGATCTTAAGGCGGGAACGGTGCTTCGCAAAGAACATCTCTCTCTAAAAAAACCGGGGACAGGCATCCCCGCTTCACGGTTGAATGAAATAATAGGCCATCGTTTACTTCGAAACCTGACGAGAGACGAGGTCCTTTTGGAAGATGATTTGGAGGAGGTGGACTGATGGGACGTAGAGTCTGTGTGGTGATAACGGCGCGTCCGAGTTATTCACGAGTGAAATCAGCCTTGCGAGCCATCCAGAAGCATGCGGGGCTGGAGTTGGAGCTGGTTGTCGCTGCCTCTGCTTTGCTTGACCGATACGGCAATGCTGCCCGATATATTGAACAAGATGGATTTGAAATTAGCGCTCGGGTTTATATGGTATTCGAAGGTGAGAACTTGGTTACTTCTGCGAAGTCTGCAGGTTTGGGGTTGGTAGAGCTCGCAACCGTCTTTGACAATTTGCATCCTGACGTTGTCGTTACGATTGCTGACCGCTATGAGACTTTATCCACCGCAGTGGCCGCTTCGTACATGAATATTCCTGTGGCTCATGTGCAAGGGGGAGAAGTTACGGGGTCAATTGATGAAAAGGTCCGACATGCAGTAACGAAGCTCTCCAATTTGCATTTCGTTGCTACGCAGAAGGCGGCGGAGCGCATCATACGTATGGGGGAGGCCCCGAATACGGTATTTGTCACAGGTTGTCCCTCCATTGACTTAGCTGCATCGATCTTGGACAATCCCGAGTTGGATTTTGATCCCTTTAAGAAGTACGGTGGTGTTGGTTCTCTGATTGACCTCTCCGGGGGTTATATCGTCGTATTGCAACATCCTGTGACGACTGAATATTATGAATCTCGGCACCAAGTGACCGAGACCCTTTGTGCCGTGCGTGATTTGGGATTGCCGACGCTCTGGTTCTGGCCCAACGTGGATGCTGGATCGGATGGTACTTCAAAGGGGATCCGATCATTTCGAGAGAATGAGGAGGCCCGAAGCATTCATTTCTTCAAGAATATGACTCCCGAGGACTTTCTGCGTTTAATCTATAACAGTCGGTGTATCATTGGGAATTCAAGCGTAGGGATTCGGGAGTGTTCTTTTCTCGGGGTACCTGTTGTCAATATCGGTTCTCGCCAGAAAGGTCGCGAGCGAGGTCAAAATGTGGTCGATGTGAAGTATCACAGGCACGAGATTTCAGAGGCCATTCGCTATCAATTAGGAAATGGGAGATATCCATCAGACTCCATATATGGGCACGGGGGTGCGGGAGAACAAATTGCCCGTTTGCTTGCAGAGGTTCCGCTGGAAATTGAGAAAATTTTGGCTTATTGAACCGGAGAAAGCTACGGTTTCAAGACAATGACAAAAGGGTATGACGGACAGGAACTCTAACTCTGCAGAAGCCTTTGATTCAAACTGGAGAAGAAACCTAAACAACAGTCGTTATCACTTCAAACGAGGCAAACCAGAAAATCAAATTCAGTTTGCATTCCAAAATCATTGGCGAGTTTTTCGTAACCTTTTGGGAGGTGTCGGGTCAGGAAAAGTTCTTGAAGTTGGGTGTGGTCGGGGAAGCATGGCAGCCTTTTTCGCTGACGAGGGTTTTGATGTTCATCTGTTGGATATTTCAGAAACAGCCCTTAGAATGGCTAAAATGAACTACAGGGCAGACGGTCTCACCGGGCACTATGTCTGCGGAAACGCTCTAGCTCTCCCTTATCCTTCTGGGATGTTTGATGTAGTTCTGAGTATAGGTTTACTCGAACACTTTGCTGAGGTTGACCAACTCTTGTGTGAAGAGGTTCGAATTCTGAAGCCCGGAGGAGTTCTCTTGGGCTACGTCGTTCCTGAAAAACCTCTGTCTATCCAACGATTGGTTTACCCGGTCAATATGCTCCTACGCCTGGTTTACACGATTTATCGGGGTTTGAGATCCAGCAGCAAAGGAGTGGAGAGTGAAAAGAAGGCCCCGCTTTACAGAAATAACTATGGATCCGAGCGCTATTTGTCAGTCCTTCATGCACTCGGGGTAAAAGAGGCGGGGAGTCTCGGTATGTTTCCTTTTCCTCTTATCTCTTACTCACCAGACTTTCCTTTTTCATTGATGGCGCCTTCTCTCGAACGTGGTCTGGTTTGGTTGTGGCAATTGTTGCTAACGGCGCGTTCGTGGCAGGGAGGTGATCCGTGGACATGTACAGAGCATTGGGGATTGGCTTTTTTGGTGTGGGCCAAAAAAGGGAAAGATAGCGATGCAAAGGGATGATCGTCAAATACTTGCAATAGTGCCAGCCCGGGGAGGATCGAAGGGGGTTCCGCGCAAGAACCTCCGGCTCCTCTCGGGGCGACCGCTCATTGCCTATACGATCGAGGCTGCTCTGGCCAGTAGATACATAAGTCACCTCGTGGTCTCAACCGAAGACGCTGAGATCGCTGAGGTTTCGCACTCCCTGGGGGCTGATGTCCCTTTTATTCGTCCTCTTGAGTTAGCGCTCGACCATTCTTCGCAAATGGATGTGGTGTTGCATGCACTTGAGATCGTGGAGGGAGCAAGAAGGATGACCTATGAGGTGGTGTTATTGCTGCAGCCCACTACTCCACTGCGGACAACGGCAGATATTGATAATGCCTTGGAAAAGCTCATTGTTACAGGTGCTGATTCGGTTGTGAGCTTCCATCAAGTTGAACAGGGGCATCCCTATTATATGTATACAATGGACGATGATCGTCCCGAGCCTCTCCTGGAGGTGCCCACCCATATCACTCGGCGGCAGGAGTTTCCAGCGGTCTTTGTTCGAAATGGTGCCATTTACGCGACTCGAAGGGACGTGCTGGTTCAAGAACGGACTTTTTACGGCCAAAACATGCATGCTTATCTTATGCCTATCGAAAGGTCGATTAATATCGATACGGAATTCGACTTTGGCATGGTGGAATTCTTGCTGCAACGTCAACTTTTATCAAAAGAGGGAAAAGCTCCTTGATCAAGATTCTGAATGCAGAACCCTCCAACTATAGCTCGGAGGCGAGACGAATTTTGCTATCCATTGGCGAATTGCATGAAAGCCGTCTAACGCGCGACGAGCTGTTAAAATGTCTCGGGGGTTTCGATGTTCTGATCGTTAGGCTCGGTATTCAAGTTGACCGGGATTTAATCTCTTCGAGCCCAAGGCTTAAAGCCATCGTGACCGCCACGACCGGTTTGGACCACATCGATACGGAGGTAGCGTCAAAACAAGGGGTTGCTGTTCTTTCTCTCAGAGGAGAGTCGGAATTCTTGCGGAGCATCCATGCCACCGCAGAACATACGTGGGCTTTGCTGTTAGCCCTGATACGAGACATCCCTGCTGCGGCAGCGGCCGTCAAGAGGGGAGAATGGAACAGAGACCAGTTCAGGGGGACCGAACTTTTTGGGAAGATACTTGGAATTGTTGGGTACGGAAGGATTGGCCAAAGAGTTGGAGCTTATGGCCAGGCCTTTGGAATGCAAACCAAAGTATATGATCCAGGCAAAGTTGATTTTCCACCGCAGGTGGATAAGTACGACAGTCTCAAAGACTTGCTGAATGCGGCGGACGTCATTTCTTTGCATGTTCCATTGAACGAAAATACGAAGACCCTGATGAGTTATGCCGAATTTGAGATTATGAAGAAGGGGGCCTTGCTGATCAATACATCTCGTGGGGGAGTAGTCGATGAAGAAGCGCTTTTAAAAGCTCTTGAGACTGGACGTTTGGGCGGAGCAGCACTGGATGTAGTTGAGGGGGAACCCACTTTCCCCGATGGAAAAACTCGCCTTTTGGTTGAATATGCCAAGGCGCATGCGAATCTGATAATAACCCCCCACATCGGAGGAGCTACTTTTGAATCGATGGAGAAGACAGAGATCTTCATGGCTAACAAACTGAAAACCTTTTTATCGGACCTTACCAATAGAGTAATGGAACCGAAACATTCTGATTTATCCAAAGACTGATTAGGTAATCCCATATGGTGAACATTTGCTTGATCCATACAGAGCAATTCCATAAAGACGTCATTTTGCTTCTCGCAAGGAAGGGCGTTCACGTAGGCTATATTTGTACTCCTCCTGAGCAAATTGAGCATTTGGCTAATTGTGTTTCTGACTGTGTATTTCACTCTGTCTGGGACGCTATGCTTGGTCGTCCGCCTGCTTCTCTAAGTGGAAAGTCAAGACTTTATGTTCCGCCTGAGGCTTCTTTGCTCGAGCGTTTATTTCTATATGAACCGATGACCCTTCAGATGCTTGAGCGGCTGAATTATCAAAATATGCGGATACAAGATTTGCGGCGTTTCTATTTGAAGTATGTATCCTATTGGCGCGGAGTTATTGAAATAATCCGCCCTGATGCCGTTGTCTTCCAGAGCGTTCCTCATATGGGGTATGATTATGTTTTCTATGCCCTGTGCCAAATCTTTGGAATTAGAACTTTAATTGTTGAACGAACCTATCTTCCAGACCGATTAATACTCATAGAGCGTATAGACAGGATGCCTTCACCAGAGTCGAAGCAGGATTTTAAAATAAGAACAGGTGAGCCTTTGGAATTCCGTGCTCAGTCTGCTGAAAATGTTCTTCCGGAAAAACTCTTAGTAGAGATTGAGAATCAAGAAAACTACTATGATATGCACAATCGAGCATTTCAACTAGCAGAAAGTTCCAAATTTAGTTTAACGAAAATGCTAAAGACCGTGGTCCTTCCGGGGAGATCGTTTTTAGGAGCTCTAGTAAGACGGTTCTCTAAATTGCTAAAGCCAGCCCTTACTTCTATACATGGGCTCACCGATCCGCAGCCGCTTCTCATCACGTATCTGTGGCATTTGTGTAAAGACTCGATTTATAGGATTTCCCTTATGTCGGTCTATGAATCACACGTCGAATCACCTGATTTCGAAAATGACTATGTCTATTTCCCGCTTCAATACCAGCCCGAGCGAACCAGTATCCCTATGGGAGGGTTGTTTGCAGATCAACTCTTAGCTCTTGATATCTTAACCCACTCCTTACCCCCAGGCTGGTTAGTCTATGTTAAAGAACACCCAAGGCAGTTTACCGGTGTGGTTCCTCAATCCGTTCGTTTAGCCAGAAGCAAACAATTTTATGAAACATTGTGTAAGTATGACCGTAGAAAGGTCAGATTGGTGAGTCCAAGCGTATCCTCTGATGAGCTTATCCGAAATAGCAAGTGTGTAGCTACGCTGACAGGCACGACTGGATGGGAGGCAGTCCAACGGGGAATACCTGCCATTGTTTTTGGCGTTCCCTGGTATATTAATTGTCCAGGGGTCCACCCAGTATCATCGGTTGATTCTTGTTCTAGAGTTTTCGGGGAAATTGCTGCGGGAAAGATCAATGTTCCTCGCGATCAGTTAGAATCATATGTTCGCTGGTTAAATACAAAAGGAACCTTTCAAGGTTATTTTGCAGACGTTTTCAAAAGCAATTTATCGGCTGAAGAAAATGCTCGATCGTACGCAGAAGCTATTGCGACGCGTTTGGGTGTTTAGAAATTCCGATTCGGTCTACCAAGTTTTTGGGAACAATGGCGTAGAAATGGGACAAATAGAGCAAGCCAGGTGAGAATGATTGAGGAGTGACATATGGATTGGTCAAGTAAAGTCGTTTTGATTACCGGGGGTACGGGTTCGTTTGGGAGAAAATTTACTGAAGTCGTCCTTAAGAAGTACAAACCTAGAAAGCTGATCATCTTCAGCCGTGATGAATTCAAACAGAGTGAGATGGCGAAGGCCTATCCGGACAGCCAGTATCCCATCCGCTACTTTTTGGGAGACATAAGGGACAAAGACCGGCTTTGCCGGGCCTTCGAGGGCGTCGATTACGTCGTTCATGCCGCCGCCCTCAAGCAGGTCCCGGCCCTTGAATACAACCCCACCGAGGCCGTCAAAACGAACGTCGTCGGAGCAGACAATATTGTGGATGCAGCAATCGACAAGGGAGTCAAGAAGGTTATCGCCCTGTCGACCGACAAGGCCGTCAGTCCAATCAACCTATACGGAGCGACCAAACTCTCTGCGGAGAAAATATTTATCGCCGCCAATGCCTATGCAGGGGGAAGGGTGATCTTCTCAGTCGTTCGCTACGGAAACGTGGTCGGGTCGCGTGGAAGTGTCGTTCCCTTTTTCCTGAGCCTAAAAAGACAAAAGATAAAGGAAATCCCTATTACCGACGAGCGTATGACCCGGTTCTGGATCACTTTAGAGCAAGGGGTGGAGTTGGTGATCCGCTCTCTCCACGAGGCGCAAGGGGGGGAGGTATTCGTTCCCGTGATTCCCTCAATGAAGGTAGTCGACTTAGCCAAGGCCATTGAGCCGGAGTGTGGCCTCAAGATGATCGGCGTAAGACCCGGAGAGAAGATCAACGAGACGCTCATCTCGGAGGACGAGGCACGAAATACCAAGATCTATAATGGGCTTTATGTCATCCTGCCAGCCACGGTTCCGAGAGAGAACGCCTTTAAGAAATATGACTCCTACCCCTTTGTGCCGGAAGGGTTCACCTACCGGAGTGACAAGAACGAAAAATGGTTATCGGTCGCAGAGCTTCGGCAGATCATCAGGGGGGTTGAGATTGAATAGATATCTTCATTACAGTCACCAATCGATCAACCGAGAAGACATCGCCTCTGTCATCGAGATCTTAAAGTCAGACTGGATCACCCAGGGGCCCAAAATCAAGGAATTCGAAGATGCCCTTTGTCACTTTACCGGTGCCAAATATGCCGTTGCCGTCTCCAACGGGACCGCGGCGTTACACATTTCCTGCCTTGCCACGGGGATAAAGGCTGGCGATGAGGTGATCACTTCTCCGATCACCTTTGCGGCCTCGGCGAATAGCGTCCTCTATTGCGGGGGCAAACCCATATTCGCGGATGTCGAGGAAGACACGGTCAATATCGACCCTCTTGAAATAGAAAATAAAATTACCGGAAAGACCAAAGCCATTATTCCTATCCATTTTGCCGGGCATCCGTGTGATCTGAAGGAGATCAGCAGAATTGCCGGGAGGCATGGCTTGATGGTGATCGAAGATGCTGCCCATGCCCTGGGTGCGGAATACAGACTTTCAAGGCGGGGGAGGCGGGGCGAGTGGATCAGGGTGGGAGATGGACGGTTTTCGGATATGACCATTTTGAGTTTCCATCCTGTCAAATCGATTACGACCGGAGAGGGAGGTGCTGTTCTCACCAACGATCAACGGTTTTACCAGAAGCTCTTGATGTTGAGAAACCATGGGATCACGAGAGAAAAGAGAACTTTTCTGGCGAAGGAGGAAGGCCCCTGGTACTCTGAAATGCAGGCCCTCGGTTTCAACTACCGGATCACCGATTTCCAGTGTGCCCTGGGGACGAGCCAGCTAAAGAGGATCGGTCCGTTCTTGAAACGGAGGCAAGAAATCGCCGCGCTGTATAATGAGAAACTTTCTCAATTGGACGAAATCGTTTTACCTGTGACCAGGCCCTCTGTGAAGTCAGCCTGGCATATCTACTGTATCCGTCTGAAAGAGCCTTCCAAACGAAAAAGAGTCTTTGAAAGACTGAGAGATTTGAATATCGGGGTACAGGTTCATTACATTCCGGTCTATTTTCATCCCTACTACCGTCGACTGGGATATGAAAAGGGGATCTGCAAGAAGGCGGAAGATTATTATCGCCGAACCATGACACTTCCCATTCATCCCGGCATGACGGACAGGGATGTCCATTATGTGGTCAAGACATTAAAGGAGAGCTTAGCATGATTAGATACTGCAAACATTGCATCATGCCCGAGAGCAAGCCCGACCTCCATATCGACGAGGGAGGGGTTTGCAATGCCTGCCGTTCCTACGAAGGCCGGAAGGAGATTGACTGGAAGGTCCGAAAAGGGGAGCTGCTTCGCATTCTGGAGCGTTACAGGTCAAAAGACGGGAGCAACTATGATTGCATCGTACCGGTGAGCGGTGGCAAGGACAGTCACTACCAGGTGATTACCATGCTTGAGCTTGGGATGACGCCTTTATGCGTTACCTCCTCGACGGACAAGCTTTCCGAGATCGGGCGGTACAATATTGAAAATCTGAAAAGGCTTGGAGTCGATTACATCGAGGTGACGACGAACCCAGTGGTGAGGAGAAAGATCAATTATTTGGCCCTGACCGAGATCGGTGATATCTCGTGGCCTGAGCATGTGACCATCTTTACCATCCCGGTTCGTATCGCTGTCCAGATGCAGATCCCTCTCATCGTATGGGGGGAGAACTCGCAGAACGAATATGGAGGGCCTGCCGGGGCGGCGGAGAACAATACCCTCACCCGCAGGTGGTTGGAGGAGTTCGGCGGGTTGCTCGGCCTGAGGGTATCTGATCTGGTCAGGCAGAATATTGTCAGGCAACAGGATTTGGTCCAATATACCTACCCGACGGATGACGATTTGCAAAGGGTGGGCGTCACAGGAATCTTTCTTGGATATTATGTTCCCTGGGATGGTTATCACAACGCCCTGGTGGCCCAGGCCCATGGGTTTAGGACGTATCATCGGACGGTCGAAGGCTCTTTGGTGAATTACGAAAACCTCGACAACTGTCAAACAGGTATTCATGATTATTTCAAATTCTTAAAATTTGCCTTTGGCCGTGCAACCGATTTGGCATGTATGCATGTGAGGCGCAGAAGGATCACGAGGCAGGAAGCAATCCAATTAGTGAAGCTTCATGATGGAAAATTCCCGTGGGTCTATCTGGGCTGTCCACTGGAGGAAATTCTTAAAGAGATCGACATGAGTCTGGACGAGTTTATCAAGGTCTGTGATCGTTTTACCAATAAAAAGCTTTTCGTCTGCGATTCGCGGGGAAACCTCATTAAAGATAAAGACGGGAATTTGACAAAGATCAACTATGACAATGACGAGTGATCCCGCCCAATGAAAAAAGTGGCCATTATCGATTACGGTATGGGAAACCTCGACTCCGTTGCCCGGGCGATCGAAGAATGTCGCGGTGAACCCGTCATCACCAGCAGGGCTGAAGACCTTAAAGAGGCAAATTATATCATCCTTCCGGGGGTAGGGGCCTTCGGCGATGGGATGCGGAATATAAGAGACCTTGGCCTCGACCGGACGATAAGGGAAGAGGTTCTCCAAAAGGAGATTCCGTTTCTCGGGATCTGTCTGGGGATGCAGCTTCTTGCCAGCCAGGGGCACGAAGGTGGGGAGGCAACGGGATTGGATTTGATCTCTGGAGAAGTGGTTCGGTTTGAACCCAATGGACCTGGGGTGAAAGTCCCCCACATTGGCTGGAATGAGGTCGTGCTCGAGAGACCTCACTCCCTTTTCAGAGACATACCCTCGGGGAAGGATTTCTACTTCATCCACAGCTATCACTTCGTCTGCAAGAACCCGGAGGATATTCTCTCCTTGACACCTTATTGCGGAAACTTCGTTTCGGCAGTGAATAGAAAAAATGTGATGGGGGTCCAGTTTCACCCGGAGAAGAGCCTGCAGCTAGGTCTCAAACTGCTCAGTAACTTCTTATCTCTTTGAGAGGTTGTGGTGATCAAGACTCGTGTTATTCCCACACTCCTTTATAAGAATTTCACCCTTGTCAAGGGAGTCCGGTTCGATAGCTGGAGGCGGGTGGGAAGTCTTCTGCAGGCGATCAAGGTTTACCGATTGCGCGAGGTGGATGAGCTGATCTTTCTCGATATCAGTGCCACCCAGGAAGGAAGGTCCCCGGATTTCAGGCTGGTCGATGATTTTGCCGATGAGTGCTTCATGCCTCTGACCGTGGGAGGGGGGGTCCGGAGAGTGGAGGACGTAAAAACCCTTCTCCGTTGCGGTGCTGACAAAGTGGCGATCAATAGTGCCGCCTTTGAGGAAGCGGAGTTGATCCAAGAGGCGGCCAGAAAGTTCGGTTCCCAGTGCATTGTGGTCTCCATCGACGTTAAGAGGTCAGCCGATGGGAGGTATGAGGTATTTATTCGTTCCGGGACCAAGCCCACGGGAAAGGAGCCATGTCTTTTTGCAAAGGAGGTTGAGGAACGAGGGGCAGGTGAGATTCTATTGACCTCCATCGACAGGGACGGGACCATGGAAGGGTATGATTCGGAATTGACTCAGAGCGTGGCTGATGCGGTTTCTATCCCGGTGATCGCTTCCGGCGGGGCAGGGAGTTATGACCATATGCTCGAAGTCCTGGTCAAGGGAAAGGCCTCAGCGGTGGCTGCAGCCAGCATCTATCATTTCACCCAGATGACCCCTTTGGAGGCCAAACATTTTTT
>Ga0315282_10004312_pt1 | contig 24827 bp, 26 predicted proteins | sample YL17G07_20_MG_FD_203693 | JGI IMG/M metagenome (GOLD analysis project Ga0315282, IMG submission 203693) | Sediment microbial communities from Yellowstone Lake, YNP, Wyoming, USA - YL17G07_20 | ecosystem: Environmental > Aquatic > Freshwater > Lake > Sediment | place: USA: Wyoming | collected... | reverse complement strand
TTAAAAACCGCGAAAAAGCCATGAAAGTTTTGCGCGCGCGGCTTTGGCAAAAAGACCAAGAGCAAAAAATGGCCGGCTTAAGCCAGCTGCGCCTCTCGATGGTCAAATCCGGCGACCGCTCGGACAAAACTAGAACCTACAATTTCCCGCAGGACCGGGTCACCGACCACCGCATCTCCCGCTCATTCAGCAACATCGAAGGCATCTTAAACGGCAATTTAGAGCCGATAATTTCCGCGCTCCGCGGCGCCGACCAAGAAGACAAACTCGCTCTGTTTCTGAAGGAAGACGAGCCGAAGTAATTTATGAGCAAGAAATCTCAGCTTAGCCAGAAAATGGCCGAGGATGTTTTGTGCTCAATTTTAAATATCAGTCAAGCGCAATTATTCTTGAAAAAAAACGAGCTTGTTTTATCTACCGGACAGATTAAAAAATTTAACGAAATCGAAGCGGATATCCAAAAAGGCTTGCCGCTCCAATATGCTGTGGGCCAGGCGGAATTCTATGGCCGCAGCTTCACGGTCAACCGCGATGTTCTAATCCCCCGGCCGGAGTCAGAGCTATTGATCGAACACGGCCTTAAATATCTCCAAAAAAGCCCGCGAAAAAAATTGCGGATTATCGACCTTGGCTGCGGGAGCGGTTGCTTGATTATCAGCATAGCCAAGGAGCTTATAAGCTATAATTTAGAACTTTACGCCGCAGATATTAGCCCGGCGGCGCTGCGCGTGGCCAAAGCTAACGCCAAAAAACACCGTGCCAGAGAGATAAAATTTTATCGCTCCGATTTATTTTCTTGCTCCAAGCTCCCCGCGAAATTTGATTTGATTATCGCTAACTTACCCTATCTGCCAGCCGACTATCTCAAGACGTCTCCCAAGGATCTGAAGTACGAGCCGAAAATCGCCCTAAGCGGCGGGTGGGACGGTTTAGACTTGATAAAAAAACTGATTTGTCTTTTGCCCCAAAAACTCGATCAAGGGGGCCAAGCTCTAATCGAATTTGATCCTCGGCAAACAAACGCCATCAAAAAACTTCTAAAAAAAATTAGCCTAAAATATCAAATCATCAAAGACCTCAACGGCCGCAACCGCCTCTGCGCCGTTACAAAAACAGCTTGATTTAGAGAACTAAACTGCTACAATTCGGTTAACCCCACTCGGAAGGTGAACACATGGTTGCCTCACTTGTGATAGGTGATGTAACGTACGAATGCAGTGAGGAGGGAGGACCCTGTCTTTACCAAGAAGGACGGGCGAACATCAAGCTGTATGACCCGCGGGTGATAGCACCCGGGTCAAAAGCGATGGCCGTAGTTGACAGGGAGGGCCGCCCGTTGGTGACCCTCATCGTTGACCCAACCGCATCCCACGATGTCCTGATGGGAGCTCTCAAGGAGCTCGCAAGGACCCCCGGCGGGGAAGAAGATGCTACCGTGAGTGCTGCGCTCGGCATGGTCTCCGCTGCGCTTGCCGCGAGAGCCTCCACGGCCATCGCCGCGGGTCGCACCTAGCCGCGCCTCACCACCTACCCCAAGCCCCGACCACCGCGTCGGGGCTTCAGCCGTCTAAAAAAAATTAGATCCAGAGATGAACTTTATAGACTTTGGAGGCTCTCGACTTCTTTAGCTCGACATCTCGCCCAATTTGACTTTGACCTCTTGTTCTTTCCCGTCGCGCAAGATTTTTAGTGTCACTTCCTCGTTTGGCTGGAAGCTATTTAGGGCCCGGCTTAACGACTTACCCTCACCGACCGTTTCACCGTTTACTTTCAAGATTACATCCCCTTCTTTGAGGCCAGCTTTTTCCGCCGGTGAGCCTGAAACCACCGCCGGTTGACCCTGCGCGCTATCCCCGACAACCAGCGCCCCTTTACCGGCCGTGAGGCCCTTGAGTGCTGCCACTTTTTCGTCAATCATCGCGTAGCGGACTCCCAAATACGGGCGAATAATTTTGCCATTTTTCTTGAACGAATCGACAGCCGACTTCAGTGAATTGATCGGCACGGCAAAGCCGATTCCTTCAGCTTGACTTTTCGAAGTCGTAGCCGTGTTAATCCCAATGACTTGACCGTGCAAATTAATGAGCGGCCCGCCGGAGTTACCTTCATTGATGGCAGCATCGGTTTGCAGCAACCCCTCCAAAGCTTCAGAGGTGCCACCGCTGGTATCGGACGCGGTCAAGCTGCGCTCTTTACCCGAAAGAACTCCGACTGTGACACTATTTTGGAACTCGCCTAAGGCATTGCCGATAGCAATCACCCTTTGGCCAACATCCAGATTGTCAGAGTCACCAAAATCTACGACCGGCAAATTCTTGGCGTCGATTTTCATAATCGCAAAATCATTGGCCGGGTCTTTAGCCACCACGTCAGCTTTGTACTTTTTGCCGTCCTGTGTAATCACCGTATATTCCGCCCCATCAACATTGGCCACGTGTTTATTGGTGGCAATCAATCCTTCGGCGGTGATAATAAATCCGGTCCCTCCACCTTGCTCTTGCTGGACCGTGTCTTGTGACTGACCAAAAAGGTTTGCAAAGGGATTTATCACTTGGACATTTTTAGTGAAGGTAACGCTTACCACGGCCGGTGAAACTTTTTTAACCGCGTCAATAACCGCCGAGTCCTCCTTGACGGTAATATTTTCCGTTCTTCCCGGCAAAGTGAGAGTCCCTTCACTAGAAGTAAACCCAAGGCTTTTTTGCAGGCTCGTTGAGCTAGATATCAAGGCGATTCCGCCGACCCCACCCAGCACGCCTGTCACAAAGCTCAAAATGACAATAAAAATTATGAACGGTCGGTTGGCAAGATGACTGTGATTGTCCACTTTTTTCCTCCAATTATTCTTTACGCCAGCTATTATAGCAAATTTTGCTGAGAAATCAGTTTTCGTCTTCCTTTTCTTCTTCAACCTTGTAACGCTGGGTGAGCTTGCCTAACTGGAAAGAGATGATGATTGCGAGAATCGTCACCAAAATCGCGTAAAGAAGCTGTGATTTGAGCCCTTGGCCCGGCGAGATATAGCGATCAATCGCTTCTTTGACCGTATCGTTCCAAGCAAAAGCTGCTACCAAACCAAAGGCCGAGGTCAGAAGGGTGGAAAAAGTCTTGATCGTCTCGTAGCGCAACTCGGCGGCAATATGCCTGGCCGACTTGCGAGTCTTTTTCTCTTCTTCCTTAGCCATTTTGACCTCCATTAGTCAGCTTCTTTTCAATTTTATCTTTAACTTGCTGAGGATTAGCTTTGCCTTGAGTCTTGCGCATTACTTGGCCGACGAGAAATCCCATTACCTCACTTTTGCCCGAGCGAATTTTCTCCACCGCATCTTGATTTTCCGAAATGACTTCGGCGACAATTCCCTCTAAGTTATCTGTGGCTTGCGCATATTCGCGCGAAAATATCGAAGACGGCTTCTCGCCTGAACTAAGGGCCTCAGCAATAACTTTTCTGACAATGTTAGAAGGTGGATTGGATTCTTTGATCAGCCTTGCCAAATCTGCCAGATTTTCCTCGCCCATCCCAGCGGCTGTTTTTTCATGAACCAAAATTTTGGCGACAAGCGGAGTGACATCAACGTCTCTTTTCGCAATTTTATCCAGCAAATCGTATTTATGTGAGTCTTTAGAAATCTCCTGGAGATATTTATCTTCGACTCTCCAGCTATTTAGCTCGCCTCTTTTGCGACTCGGTAAAAGTTGCTGAATTCCCGCTCGCCATCTCTCAAGCGGAAAAATTTTCTCGTCAGTCAAATCAAAAGGCGGGACATCCGGCTCGGGAAAATAGCGATAATCCATCGCTTCTTCTTTTTGCCGAAGCTCATAAGTTCGACCGATAGCGGAGTCAAAGCCCCTAGTCAACTTCCGTTTCTTGCCATCGAAGGAATCGAATTCTTTTTGCAGCCGATCTTGCTCGTAGTTCAGGGCTCGTTCTAAAAAGCGGAATGAGTTCAGATTTTTAATCTCGACAATCGGCGAGCTTTTATCATTTTTAATAACGTTGATATTGGCGTCGCAGCGCAAATGCCCCTTTTCCATATCGGCATCAGAAATTCCGAGCGCTTTAATAATCGAGTGGAGTTCCTTCATATATTCTTTGGCCATCGCGGGGGATGAAATATCGGGCTCGCTGACGATTTCCACAAGCGGCGTGCCGGCTCGATTTAGATCAACGTACGAATGCCCACTGCCTTTGGGATGAACTAGCTTCCCCGCATCTTCCTCTAAATGAATTCTCGTCAAGCGCACTTTCTCACTACTTACTTCCAGCTCCCCGCCGACACAAAATGGCATATCGTACTGGCTGATTTGATAGCCCTTAGGCAGGTCGGGGTAAAAATAGTGTTTGCGATCAAACTTTGAGATCTTGGGAATATTCGCGCCGAGTGCTAGCCCGAGATTAAGCGTTGAGACAATCGCTTCGCAGTTGGGGGTCGGTAAAGTCCCCGGCATGCCCAGACAAATCGGGCAGACGACCGAATTCGGCGCTTTGCCCTCGGCATTGTTGTCACAGCCGCAAAACATCTTGCTTTTGGTGTTGAGCTGAACGTGGATTTCCAAGCCGATAACGGTTTTAAACTGCTCACTCATTGCGAAAAGCTCCTAAGGCAACTAAAAATTTTTTCATCCGCCATAATACTTGTTCGTGGTTTGAAACAATATCGTCGTGTCTCGCCTCATGCACCAGACGATTCCGCTCTTTATGCGCTTCCCACATATCAGAATAGACGTCGTAGGGCACCAATTTTTCAACTGAGCGCAGTCGCTCACCCATTGCTTTTCCTCTCACATGAGCGCGCCGCAAGACGTTGTCAACTAATTTGTCAGCTTCAATAATCGAAAGTTTCGGCTCCATTTTTTCGATCCCGTCCCAGATCCGCGTTATTTCTCCCGGCTTGTATGTGGCAAACCCCCCGCTACGGCCGAAGATTTTAGAAAGGATATTTTCGATGCCTTTTTCCAAAAGCCCAAAAGCACCCCGCGAGATCTCATTTTCCTTTTTGTGTTTGTTGCGATAATCAGCCATTATGAATTATCTCCCGAGAATTCATCCGCCTTGGAGGATAAACTCGGTTTTTGATCTAGATTCAAAATTTTCTCAAGTTGGTTGGAAACATTTAAGATTGTCGGCTCGCCCAACATTGGGCCGATGATTTGCACTCCGACCGGCAGCTCTTTGCCCTCGCGCTCGACAAATCCGGCTGGACAAGAAATCGCCGGTACACCGGCTGGGTTGGCCGGCACAGTATAAATGTCGCTCAAATACATCTTGATTGGGTCGTCAACTTTCTCGCCAATTTTGAAAGCCGGGGTCGGAGAAACAGGAGTGACAATAACATCAACTTTCTTAAAGGCCTCGTCAAAATCTTTCTTAACCAGCGTCCTCAGTTGCATCGCTTTTTTGTAATACGCATCATAATATCCGGCGGACAAGACATGCGTGCCGATCATAATCCGCCGCTTCGCCTCATCGCCAAAACCTTCCCCGCGAGATTCAAAATAAACTTCTTCTAAGTTTTTAGGGAGTTTATTTCTCAAAACCGAATAGCCGTATTTAATCCCGTCGTAGCGAGACAAATTAGAGCTTACCTCGGCGGGCTGTAAAATATAATAAGTTGCTAAAGCCATGTCGGTGTGAGGGAGCGAGATTTCGATAACTTCCGCACCAAGAGATTCTAGTTTTACCAGCGTAGCACGAACAATTTTATCAACATCATTGTCCATCCCCGCAGTAAAATATTCTTTTGGCCAGCCAATTTTAAGCCCTTTAATATCCTTGCCGATCTCTTTCGAATATTCTGGTACCGGCGTATTTAAAGTCGTTGCATCAAGCGGATCTTTTCCGGCCATTGCTTCCATCATCAAGGCGGCGTCTTCCGTTGACTTGCAAATCGGGCCAATAACATCTAAAGACGAGGCCATGGCGATGACACCGTATCGCGAGACCCGACCGTAAGTCGGCTTCAGCCCAACGACTCCGCACATACTTGCCGGTTGTCGAATTGAGCCGCCGGTGTCGGTGCCCAGAGCGCCAAGACACAAATCCGCTGCGACCGCCGCCGCCGAGCCACCGGACGAGCCACCGGGCACGCGCGTCAAATCCCAGGGGTTTCTCGTCACTTGAAAATCGGAGTTTTCAGTTGACGAGCCATGCGCAAAAGCATCCTGATTCAACTTGCCCAAAATTACTACGCCTGCATCTTTCAGCTTTTTAACCACAGCCGAGTCGTAGCAGGGAATAAAACCTTTTAGAATATTCGAAGCGGCGGTTGTCTCAACTCCCTTTTGGCAAAATAAATCTTTCAGAGCAATCGGGATGCCATCCAACTTCCCGCGAGTCTGATTGTTCTTTCGCCTCTCGTCCGATTCTCTAGCCGCTTTCAGTGCCCCTTCTTTATCAACAAGCAAATACGCGAGGATAAATTTTCTATCAATCTCACCGATCCTTTCTAAAATCGTCTCGGTCAGCTCAACCGAAGTTATCTCTCCTTTTTCAAGAAGCTCGGCCGCCCTTACGATAGTCAATGAAAATAATTCTTTCATTTTTCAATTATTCTCGGGACAACAATATTCGTCCCTTCCTTTTTTGGAGCATTGGCGAGCAGCTCTTCGGTCGTGCATCGAGTCAAATCAGGATACTGCTTAATCTCATCATCCCTCAAAATATTTTTAAGCCCGGTAACCTGCGAGGTTTCTTCGACACCGCTTAAATTTTTGGTGTCCAAATCCTCAAACATTTTGAAAACATAAGAGAGCGGTGGCGCAAACTTTACAATTTCTGCGTCTGATAATTTTAAACGCGAAAGTCTAGCGACGCGTTCGACGTCCTCTTTTTTGAGCATTATAACTCCCTATTCATCATATCAAAATATCCCCGTTTTAAAAGGTTTTCTGCTGCGTGTAAACTATTTCAGCATTCTCAAAAACTCTTTTTCCGAGATCGTTTTAGCACCGATTTTTTCGTCCCTCACTTTTTGCAAAAAGTGAGGGGCTTCGCTATCACACAATTTCTTAGAAACTATCTAATTAACTTCAAGAAATCTTCTTCTGTTATGGTTTTGACATTCAATCGCTTCGCTTTATCTAATTTCGAACCGGGTTCTTCTCCGACAATTAGATAGCTGGTTTGAGAGGAAACCGAGCCGTGGACTTCGCCGCCGTACTGGATAATTTTTTTATGCGCTTCATCACGCGTCATTGTCTCAAGCGTGCCGGTCACGACAAAACTTTGTCCTTTCAACTTATTAGCCGACACCGGCGAGTGATAATTATGGACTTTGACTCCGGCACGAGAGAGTTTTTTGATAAAATCACGGCTTTTATTATCCGACAAATACTCGGTGACACTGTCAGCGACTTTGCCTCCAACCCCGTACATTCTGTCCAAATCTTCATGCTGGGCGCTCAAAAATTTTTCAAGTGTTCCAAACTGCTTGGCTAAATCGTCAGCCATTTCCCCGCCGACGTGGCGAATTCCCAGAGCATAGATAAAGCGCTCCAGGCCAATCTTTCGCCGATCGTTTATCGCCTCAATAATATTTTGCGCCGATTTTTCGGCAAAACGCTCCAGCGGCTCAAGGTCCTCGACTTTGAGCGAGAAGATATCGGCCGCATCTTTGATCAGCCCTTCTTCGATCAACTTCTCCAAAATTTTCGGGCCCAAACCGATAATTTCAAACGCGCCCTTGGAGACAAAATGACCGATCGAGCGCATCACCCGAATCGAACAATTTTTATCGGCGCAATACCAATCCACTTCGCCCTCGCGCTTGATGACCTTTCCGCCGCAAATCGGGCACTTGTCCGGCATCGAAAATTTTTTCTCTTTGCCGGTGCGCATTCTTTTGATTGACTCAACGACTTCGGGAATCACATCTCCAGCTTTGCGAATAACCACCGTGTCACCGATGCGGATGTCTTTGCGGGCGATTTCGTCGGCATTATGTAAAGTAGCGCGCGAAATCGTTGAGCCGGCTACGAGCGTCGGCTCTAAGACCGCCACCGGGGTCAATTTTCCCGTGCGCCCAATTTGGACAATGATATCTTTGACCAAACTCGTCCCCTCTTCCGCCGCAAATTTATAGGCAATCTGCCCGCGCGGCGCTTTGCCGACCACGCCAAGGCGAGCAAATAACTTTCGGTCATCAATGCCAATCACCACCCCGTCCGTTTGATACGGCAGCTTCTCACGCGCCTTGCCCCAATGCTTTAAATAGGCAATAACCGCACTTAAATCATTGCAAATTTTGTTGTTTTTGTTGGTCGGAAATCCAAGCTCGCGCGCCAGCTCGTGCTCATCGGAATGCTTCTCAAGCCTCAGGTCGCTTGCAATCGCGTACATCATAAAATGCAAATTGCGGCTGGCGGTAATTTTTGGATTGAGCTGACGAACCGAGCCGGCAGCAATATTGCGGGGATTAGCATAGGCCACCTGGCCTTTTTTTTGCTGCATTTTGTTTAATTCCAAAAAGTCCTTTTTGGGCAAATAAACCTCGCCGCGCACTTCAATTTCTTCGCCTCCGACCCCCTTCGCCTCTCGCAATCTGAGCGGTATTGAGCTAACAGTTTTCAAATTATTAGTAACATCCTCACCCACTCGGCCGTCCCCGCGCGTCGCGCCCAAAGAGAATGAACCTTTCTTGTAAATTAAAGTAACCGCCAAGCCATCCATCTTGAGTTCGGCGTAATAACCGGCGCGTCGAATCTTCTCTGCTCCAACCAGCTTGACCAACCGCTCTTCCCACTTTTTCAAATCATCTTCCGAAAAGGCGTCGTTTAAGGAGAGCATCGGCGTCTTGTGTGTAACTTTAACGAATTTATCAAGCGCCTTGCCTCCGACCCTTTGCGTTGGGGAATCAGCCGTCACAAATTCGGGAAATTGCTCCTCGAGCTTGGCCAGCTCCCGTTTCAAGGAATCGTCCACTGCATCAGAAACGCGCGGCTTATCCAAAACGTGATAGAGATAACGGTTTTTCTCGATCTCTTTGCGTAGGACTTCCATTCTTTTTTTCGCTTGGCTTCGATCCATTAGCCAAATTGTGCCACACGGTATTGACAATTTCAAGGAAAAGGGGTATAGTAACAACATCTTAGCTGAGGAAGATGCACGATGCTTCAGGGGGGACGGATGCTGCATCAATAGCCTGCCGGTGACTTATGTCTGTCCCGGACCCCGACGGGCTCAAGGTGTGGCGAACCGACAATCGCCAGGGATCGGGAGCGCTCCTCCCGGCGGCAAAACGGAGCACCTGGGGAGGCCGTGTGTCCCCCCACACACACCGAGGTATTGACAACTCCAAGGAAAAACGGTACGTTTCAAGCTGTTCGTTGGTGAGCGGTGCGGGAACACACTGATTGAACCGGTCCGGCTACGACCGGATTCGGCTCGCAAAAGGGCAAACCTACCGCGGTAGGGGCATGAGCAGATGCTGCTCGCCCTGCAGACAAGAGCAGCAAAGCGCTGCGTACTGCTGTCACCGCGCGCCCGCATCAGTCAACCGCCCGGGCTAAGCCCTACACCACCAACGAGCCACGGGGCCTCTTCGGAGGCCCCTAGCTTTATTTTATAAGCATCTCACGCAGGCGCCTGACCCGCTCGCCGATCGGCGGATGGGTCGAGAAGGCCACCGCGAACCAAGATTCTTTTTTCGCCTGCGCCGCCGAGCGGTCATCGGAGTGAGCCGGATCGGCAATAAACAAATGGTTGATAGCGCGATTCTTGAGGCGCGTTTGAGAACTATCGCGAGAAATTTTCTCAAGCGCACTGGCCAGCCCCTCCGGATATCGAGTGATGAGCGCCCCCGTTGCATCGGCCAAGTATTCCCGCCGGCGCGAAACAGCAAGCTGTATCAAAGTCGCTGAAATCGGTGCCAAAATCGCCAAAAGCAGTGCCACAAGAAGAAAAATTGCCCCGCCCTGATCATTGTCGCGCCGCCCTCGCCAAAAACTCATCCGCAGCGCCCAGTCCGAGATCAGCGCCACTACCCCAACCAGCACCACCACCACCGTCATCAAGCGAATATCGTAATTACCGACGTGGCTCATCTCGTGCGAAACCACCCCTTCGAGCTCAACTTTTTTAAGCTTCTCAAGTAATCCGGTGGTCACCGCCAGAGCAGCATGACGGGGATCGCGACCGGTGGCAAAAGCGTTCGGCATCGGATCGTCAATGACATAAATTTTCGGCTTGGGAAGCCCCGCCGCGATGGCAATATTCTCGACAATGCGATGAAGCTCAATAAACTCTTTACGCGGCGCCTCTTTGGCCCCGGCGCCGATTAAGGCAATTTTATCCGAATAATAATAGGAAGTCAGAGCTTGCACTATCGCAATGATAACCGCTAAAGCCAAAATTTCTGGCGCGTCATAGGCCCGCGCGAAAACCCAGCCGAGCGCCACAATCAACACTAAAAAAAGCGTCATTAGCGCCCAGGTCAGGCGAACGTTTGAGCCAATCTGTTTGTACATTCTTAAGGTTTTGGATGCTGAATCAAGTTCAGCACTTGTGCTGAATTAAATTCAGCATAACAGAACTTTTTAACTTTACTATTTGCCAACGCCAAGAGAACAATTCGTAAAATAGTCTGAAAATCGTCTTACTTTTTGACAATCATCAAAGTAGTTTGATTGTCTTCAGAGAAAATATTGACAATCGGCCCCTCATTGTTTGAAGATTTGACAACGTTATACGTGACGCCTTGATAAATATACTTGCCGGCAATCGCCCCAGAGCCAAACTGCTCTTTGTAATAGTCAACGACTTGATCGATCGAATCAGCAGTTTTAAATGTTCCGACAGTCAACTTTTGGCTATCTTCCGAATAAATGGCCGGCTTTTGCTCACTCGATGCAGACGCACTAGGATAAACACCGATGCCAAAATTATAGTTCAAGGGGTCAGAAATATATTGAGCCTCCAGAGATTGGTTACCGGAAGAAATCTTAAACCCGTCGGCCGATTGTTCGGTGGAGATCTTTTTTGCCCCAGAGCCCCAATAAAAGTGATAGATCAAATACCCACCAATCAAGACAGCTAAAACTACGATGACGATTATCAATTTTTTCATTAACTAAACCTCAACTTTAGGGGGTTCTTTAATCGCCTCTTTTTGTGCTCCCTCGACCCCAAACAGCTCTTTAGCTTCAAACTTAAAGAGGTTAGCAACGACACTCGGAGGAAATGACTTAATCTTGATGTTGAAGTCGCGGACGTTGGCGTTATAAAAACGCCGGGCCGCTTCGATCTTATTTTCTGTGTCCTCAAGTTCTTCTTGCAGCTCTAGATAGTTTTGACTAGCTTTAAGTTCCGGATACCCCTCCGCCACCGCGAAAACCGACTTGAGCGAGGCCGCCAGAGTCTTCTCTGCCTCGCCCTGCTCCTTAAGACCCTTGGCCCCCATTGCCGCCGTTCGCGCTTCAGTCACTTTCTCAAAAAGTTTCCGCTCATGGCGGGCATAGCCTTTAACCGTGTTAACCAAGTTCGGAATCAGGTCATAACGACGCTTCAGCTGAACATCAATATCGCTCCAGGCCTCCTCAGAGCGCGTCTTCAAGGTTATCAAGCTGTTATAGACAAAAATAAAAAACAGGACGATGAAGCCGACAACTCCCAGAAATATCCAAAAAATTATCATTTTTATCCTAAATCTATATTGGCAAATTTGTCTCTGCAGACGGGGAGGCAGTCGAACCACTGGTAACTGTCGCCGTCGGTGAGGAGGTAGCCGAGGCTGAACTGGTAACGGTACTTTCAGTCACTTTATAAAGATATTTTCCACCCTCTAAGACCCCGTCGGGGTCTTTGGTTGAATCCAAGACTGCCGACAATGTAAACGTCGTCCCGTCACTTTTATAGCCGTAGCTCTTGCTCACATTCGGGTCGGAAGGCATTGTTGTCAAATAGGTGGGAACCAAAGCCGCAGTCAAGGGATTGCTGGTGTCGGTCAGGAGAACTAAAGTTGCGGCAACCGGATACTTTCCTGAGGATGTTTTATAGTCTTTTAAGGCTGCGGCGATGGTTTGGAGATCGCTTTTGCGAGTGTCGTCTAGCGTTTGAGCGACAGTGGCAGTCGTCGTGGCGGAAACGGTCGACGGCTTGGTAGTAGCCGTCGGGGTGGCTGGAGCAAACAGGGCCCGATAACCCAAATAACCGCCGATAACCAGAATAACCGCAACAATAATCAGTCCAAGCAATTTCAGACCATTTTTGGACCCCTTTGCAGGAGCTTTTTGCATCGCTCCGACAATGTCATTGGAAACTCCCTGCTCTCCCGCTTGACCTGGTGAAACTCCATTAACCGCTCCGCCGGGTTTCTCGGCCTCAGCGGGTTCCGCAGAAGGCGTTTCACCCTCCGAAGGAGGCTCTTCTGCGGGTGGTGTTTCTTCATAAGGATTAGCCGGGGGTTCTGGAGGCAATCCAGAACCACTTGCCGAGGGAGGTTCAGACGGAGGTGGAGAACCAGACGGTGGTGCTGTCTCCGGCTGCGGTGCATTCTTTTGCTCTTCCCCCATAATGTTTTGCAGAAATTCGTCTGTGTCGGGCAAATCAACAGGTTTATTGTTCTCTGTTCCCCCGCCCGGCGGAGGTGTAGATGGCTCAGGAGCCGGGCCGCTGGCCCCGGCTGGCGGCGAGGCAGGCGCTAAACCTGGCTCACCCGTCGTCGGCTCTGGACTTTTCTGCTCCTCTTCCGGCGCCGGTGGCGGCTCATCCGCCGGCGGTGGAGTAATCGGCTGATCAGCCGGCACCTCATCAGCTGCGGGTGGAACACTCGCTGGTGAGGCCGGTGGTGTCTCACCTACTGGTGGCTCAGTCGGCACACTAGGAGCAGGCATTCCTGGTTTAGCCTGATTAGGCCCTCCAGACAACTCGGTATTCGTACCTATATCCCGCTCAAGAGGCGAAAGACCGTCGGGTGTTTTAATCGGCGGCTTGGCACTCTCTTGAGTGTTTAAATTATCGTCCATAAACCCTCCTTAAATAACATGATACCACAAATCTGCCCCAGCGTACGCAAGTGCTGCTGGCCGCCCCCTTACTTTCCCAGCTCCTCCAGGGCCCGCTCCAAGAGCGGATCTTGGCTGTCAAAAAGGGGATTATCCCCCTCTTTTACTTCAATGTCCGGAGTGATGCCGTTTTTATCAATGCTGTCCCCTTTTGGGGTTAGCCAACGCGAAACTGTAATCTTGGTCGAAGCTCCGCCAGAAAGCTTATCCAGTTCTTGTACCGTGCCTTTGCCGAATGTCTTTTCCCCGATAATTTTACCGCGGCCGTGATCCTGAATTGCTCCAGCTAAAATTTCGGCTGCCGAGGCACTGCCGCCATTAACTAACACTGCTAATTTCGCTTGTTTCAAGGTCCCCTTTCCGCTTGAGGCCGTCTCTTTTCGGCCAGAGCGATTCTCCTCGATCACGACTACGGTTTTTTCAGGAAAGATCTCGCCAGCAACGTCTACCGCCCCGTCCAGAAGTCCTCCGGGATTATTACGCAAGTCCAAAACAACCTTGCCTGCCCCGTCTTGAGCCGCCTGTTCAGCGGCCTTAAGAAATTCAGCTTTAGTCTCCGTACCGAATTCATTGATCGTAATTACCGTCACATCGTCAACCTTCCTTGATTCAATCGTCTTGACAGTAATCTTTTCTCTTTTAATCTCAAATGACCGCTCTGGCTCGGAATCGCGAACAATTGCCAGCTTCACAGTCGTCCCTTTTTCACCCCGGATTTTGCTGACCGCTTCATCTAAATTCATGCCTTTCGTTTCGGAATCATCAATCTTGGCTATCTTGTCCTTGGGCTTCAGCCCCACTCGCTCCGCTGGAGAGTCGGGCAAGGAAGCGATAACGGCCGGATAGTCATCCAGTATCCCGACTTTGATCCCAATTCCTTCCAGCTCCCCCGAGAGCTCCTTTTCAAATTCTGCGGTCGCGTCCGGTGGAAGAAAAGTAGTGTATGGGTCACCGAGAGAGGCATAGCCGCCGCTGATTGCCCCGTACAAAAACTTTTTAAGGTCAATATCGCTGAGATATGAACCTTTTAATTGATTGAAAGCTTCCCAAAAAAGACTGAAGTCTACGTCTTTGGGCGCCCCGAGGTCGTGGTGAACGAATGAAACTTGACCTTTCTGGTTTAAAACGAAATTGCGATTCCCAAAGAAATAACCCAGCGTTCCCGCCGCCAGTACGACCAAAACAAAAGAAACAACTAAAAAGAATCGGCCTGTTCGACTCTTCATGTATTTAGAGAATAGCGCAAATAACTAAAAGTTAAAAGTTATTCAGAAAACATCAAGGAGACAGTAACTATTTGGTTTCGCCTAGGAGAGCTCGATAACCAAGCGTCCAGTAGGTTGATTCAAAAGTAATAATGAGTGTTCGAATAAAAATCATTAGAGCTAAAAATACCAATCCCGCCGGGATGGCAAAAATAATTGTCCCAACAACACTAGTGCCAAAATAAACAAGCAGCCCCAGACCGAACAAAACAATCCCGACTAGGAAAGCCGGCAAGAAAAGAGCCAGCGCCCCGGCCAAATTAATGCCAAGAGCAATCAGCCAAATTATCAAATACTGGCCAGGATAGCGCCACAGGAGGTGATGGGCGGCTTGGAAGGCTTTAACGAATCTCTGGTTGGCTAATACGATCTCCCGCTCAACAACCCGCATCAAAAAGGACAGGTAGAGACCTATCAGCACAATAATAAGCAAAGCACCGAAGCCCAGCAAAATTGCCAAAACTATCGCACCGATGTTTCCTCCCGCAAGGATTACTAAAACGATAATCGGTACTGCCAAGATACCCACTAGCGCAGCAAATGCGATTCCCACTAAAAGATAAAGGGCGAAAAGCCGCCAGCCAAAGTGCCGCCCGAGATGAAAAGCTTCTCTAAAAGTCGGCGGGTGATCTTTCTCGATTTTTTCCACCGCAACAATTAAACCGGCCCTGGCAGAGTACGAAAGGTACAAAAGGATAATCAGCAAAAGGGAGCCGGCCAAGGTTAAAATAAGCAGCGCCAAGGCCATAGCAGCGTTATTCGAAGCCGTATCTTCGGCGGCTTGAACCAATCCGCTGGCCAAAACTTCCTGTTTAAGCTGCGAATATTTGGCCTCAACTGACAAATTACGCTCGTAATTTGACGGCTCTTGATTAGGAGTTCCCTCCGGTGCAGTAGTGGGAGCGGGCGATGAGGGAAGGGAAACGTAAGAGCCGCTTCCTACCCCTTCAGTAAAAATTGCCAAGACGGCCAGAATCCACAAAAATTTATGCTTCCAGGTAATCTCTCCGGCCCTCTTAACCAGACCCAAATAATTGATGCTCATTGATTCTATTATGAACGAAAAAATCGCTGGAGCAAATTAGAGCGAGTAAAAATTTCGCAGCAAAATTGCCACCGTCACCGGACCGAGACCCCCGGGAACCGGGGCAAGCGAAGAAGTGACTGACCAATTTTCCGCCCCAACATCTCCGTGGATTTCGTTGCCCTCGTTCACCGTGCTGGCATCAACAACAATTGCGTGAGATGAAAAATCGGCCGAAGAAAACTTCTTTTTCCCGCCGGTTGCCACAACCACGATTTCCGCGCGCCTCAATTTATCTTGATAATCAGGATCATTCTTTGCCAAAATCTCCGCTGATAAACCCTTCCCGCGCCAAAACTCCGCTAAAGGCTTCCCAACCAGGAATCCTCCGCCAACGACTAAAATATTCTTGCCGCTTTTTTCAATCCGATAAAAATCCAAAAGCTCATTTATCGCCAAGACAGTCGGCGGCAAAACTCGCGATTTTTCACCCAGAATAAAACGAAAGCCGTCAACATCCTGGCGCGGCGAAATCTTTCGCGCCGCCTTCTGGCGATCCAGACCCATTGGCAAGGGGAGTTGCAACACTACCGCTCGCGCGCTTGAATTTCTGCTGAGCTCTTCGAGCTTTTTTTCGAGCTCCGATTGCGTCACCTCGGCCGACAATTTTACGCTCTGGAAGTCCACCCCAAGCTTTTCCGCAAGCTCCTTTTTTTTAGCCACATAAAGCGTACTGACCGGATCATCCCCGACTTGAACCACCACCAACTTTCCTCTCGGGACAGGCCGCTTGGCTAAATCAGCAACAATTTTCTCCGCTAGTTCAGCTCCTTTGAGAATCATTTTGTCCCTTTTGATTTTTCGGATTTACGATAATTGTCAATCGCTTTTCGCAAGGCCTGATCGCCCAAAATCGAGCAGTGGATTTTGCGACGCGGTAGACCGCCCAAAGATCGCACAATATCCTGCGCCGTAATTTTATATGCTCTTGCGAGGGTTTTACCGACGGCCATCTCCGACAAAATGCTGGTTGAGGCAATTGCCGAGGCACAACCAAAAGTTTTCCACTTTAAATCGGCAATTTTATTATCTGCCACTTTAATCCAAATCTTCATCACATCCCCGCAAGCCGGTGAGCCAACCTCGCCAACGGCGTCAAAATCTTCCTCCTTCAGGTTTTCCGTCAGGACTCCTTTGGGATGGAAAAAATGCCTTTTAACCTTATCGGAATACAGCCACTGCTCGCCGCCGACATCTAAAACGTCAAATTTTTTGCTCATTTTATCGAAGTAATTTGTCTCAATTTTCCAACCACTTCCTTGATCGCCCCCGCCGCGCGCAATATGTCCGCTCTAGAAATTGTGCGACCTAGCGTCAATCGCAAGCTACAATGTGCGACATCTTTGTCAATGCCGATTGCTTCAAGAACGTGGGAGGGCTTAAGAGACTTCGAGGAGCAAGCTGAACCGGTTGAACAGGCGATTCCCAGGCGGTCAAGACACAAAACTGCCGATTCCCCCTCAACTCCGGCAATCGTTACATTCACATTATTAGGCAAGCGTTTGTGGGGATCTCCGTTTAAGCGACAGCCGGGAATACACAAGAGCTTTTCGATCAGAAGGTCGCGCAACTTGCTTTCTCTTTCGCCTTCGCGCGAAGATATGTATTTAACGGCCGCTCCAACCCCGACAATCCCAGGGACATTCTCCGTGCCGGAGCGAAGATTGCCTTCCTGTCCTCCGCCATAGACCAGCGGCTCCAGCTCAACGCCGGTTTTTCGATACAAAACGCCGATTCCTTTCGGGCCGTAGATTTTTGCCCCACTGAAGGTTAATAGATCGACGCTTAATTTATTAACATCAAGCGAGCAAAAGCCGGCCGCCTGGCAAGCATCAGAGTGGAAAAGGGGAGTCGCGCCTCGCTTCGCTCGGCGGAATTTCGCGATTATTTGCCCAATTTCCGCGATCGGCTGGATGGTACCGATCTCATTGTTGGCCATCATTATGCTCACGAGGATCGTCTCGGCTCGCAACGCTCCCCTCACCGCTTCGGCGCTGATTATCCCCGCACGCGAGGGTAATAAATAAGTAACCTTAAACCCCTCTTTTTCAAGCTGCCGGCAAGCGTTTAAAACCGCCGGATGTTCGATCTTAGAGGTAATGATATGTCCCCTTTTAAATTTTCGCGCCACCCCCAAAATCGCCAAATTGTCTGACTCGGTTCCGCCAGAGGTGAAAATCAGCTCCTCTGGCTGACATGACAAAAAATCAGCCACGGCCCGGCGCGCTCGAGCAATTGCCCGGGCCGCCTGACGAGAAAGCTCGTGCAATCCCGAAGGATTGCCAAAAATCTTGTCAAAATAGGGCTGCATTGCTTTCAAAACCCTTTTGTCGGTTGGCGTCGCGGCGGCGTGGTCAAAGTAAAGCATAAACCAAATTTAAAGTTAAAAATGTAAAGTTCAAAATTCTTCTCTCTATCTTTTGCCTTTTACCTTGTAGTTTTTCCTTTTTCGTTTTACCTTTTACCTTCCGAATCTGTTACTAATCCCAAAAGTTGGTCAAGCTTACCTTGACACACGACGCAACGGTCAATCTTGACCCCCTTCTCCTTGGGACGGATAATCGCCACCGGACGAGAATAGCGCAACACTTGATACTCTTCCCCTCTTTCGACATCTTTCATCACCCTCGAGATCTGCGCTTGGAGTTGGTTGATATTTATTGTTTTCATTAAAAAAACTTTCACAATTGTTTGCTATATAACATTATACATAAATTAGCGGAAAAAGTCAAATCTCGTCAAGCCATCCGCTCCGAAAGCGCCGCTTAAACGCAGGGACCTTTAAGTTCGAAGGCCGAAAAAGCGACGGGTGGCACGGGCAGTTGCCACTGCCACCTCCTCCGCCTTGAGCTCCTTGAGTTCGGCAACTTTAGTGCAAACGTGGGTCACGAAGGCTGGTTCGTTGCGCCCGATGCCACGCAACTTCTCCGCCGCCGGCACAAGATAGGGCGCATCAGTTTCGAGCAGCAGATTCTCCAGCGGAACACGAGCGATAATTTTTTTGTGTACCTTAGAGGTCTCGCAAATTGCGTTTGTAGAAATTAGCCAACCGTTTGAAAGGGCGCGAGGGAGAAGCTCTTTCGCCCCAAACATATGGAGCTGTGCCCTTTTTATTCCCGCCTTTTCCATAATTTCAAAAGCATCCAGGTGTGCATCAGCCTGCTCCTTGTCAAGGCCGCTTCGCAAATGGACCAAAACCGGCAAATCAAGCTTCCTGCCAAGCTTCAACATCTTGTCAAAAAGTTCTCTCTGCCTTCGCCGCTCCAGTTCATCTTTTACCCAGTGATAATCGAGCCCGATTTCCCCCACTCCAACAATTTTCGCTCGATTCTTAGCAATTTCGAGACGGGCCTTCTCCAGAGCAGAGTCAGGATAATCTTTAACAGCCGCCGGATGAACCCCTGCTGTTGCAAAGACATAACCGGGATATTTTTTAACCAGAGCAAAGGTCAAAGCAAAGTCTTTCGGCTCAGCCGCACAGGTGATGATAGCAGAAAGTTTTTCCCGGGCTCGTCCAATGACCGCCGCGCGATCACGATCGTAAACCTTATCGTCTAGATGACAGTGGGAATCAATCAGCAACATAGTTCTTACCGGCTACTAGTAGCAGTTATCTTGAGATCAACTGCCCGATTGTCGCTTCGGTGCAAATAAATCCAAAAGTAGCTTTTGGTGGGGATTTTGCTGATCGTGGCGTCATCGTCAGAGTTGCCTAATTCTTTGGTCATACCAGATGCGGCCGACCTTTCATTGACCACAACGAAGATTCTCGGACTCAAAAGGTGATTTTTTGGGTTTACTGCCTCGATGCCGTTCACTATACCCTTCTTGTCATAAGTTAAGTTCAAAGCGTTCAAAAACTCTTCCCTGCTAGCCACCTCTCCCGGCCAAAACAGGAGATGCCAGCCGTAAGCATACTCTTTACTTTTGACCTTGCCTGTACTTTGAGGCGACAAAGTAATTTTTACCTCCCCGGCTCCATTGTAAAGATAATATCCCAGCGGCGCACGTGGCGAAACTAAGGAAGTAGCGAGGGCGGACTGGCCTGAAGAGACTCCGCCTACAGGTATAGTTGCCCAGCCGCTAACCGGATAAGCCGGGTCATTGTAACTGTATAAAACCAAGTTTTTCTCAAGAAGAGGATTTAGAGAAAAACCTTCCAAGATCGAGCCGCTCACCATATTCCAGCCGGAACAAATATCAAGTTCAACAGAACCGTTGGGTGAAACCTTTGGTTCAGCACAAGTCGTTGAGGGCGCCTGATCTGCTGGGCCAGGTGGGACCGGCGGCAGCCCTGCAGGGTTCACATCGGCCGTCACGGTAGTTAGAAGCCCAAGGCCCGACGTAATCATCACTACCCCCAAAACCGCTCCTCCCAAACCTAAAGCCACCCCCAACTTTTTCTTAACAGGAGGAAACGGGTCCGGCCTAGGACCATCTTGGCCAACCCCTTGTTCAAATTTTCGGTAGCTTTCCATAGCCTTTACGGCCCCAACCGTTCAGGATAAAAAGACGCCGCAGCCGTTGAATCGCTAGGCACTTCGATGGTAAAACTCTTGTTTTTGCCAACTGACTCAACCTCACGACCCAAAACCTTGCCGTCGCTGTCTTTGATCTCACCGATTATCCCCCGCTCCACCGCGGTGCGAACCGTCATCAGCGAGCCGCGGATTCCTATAACTGAACTTTCTATGGTCAGCGGAATCTGACCATTGGTTAAGTTGTTAGTACCATTTTTGAGCGGAACAGAATATTGGGAAGTCGGTGAGTTGGTAGTTGTCTCGGGATTTGCCCCCACCGTCTGTTGGATAAGATAGTTCACACCCACTATGAGAGTTGCCAACCCTAAAACACCAAGAGTAATCAAACTATATTTTGAGCTTTTGCTCACTACCCCTCCTTCTAACTCAAGGTTAGTATAGCAGAGTTAAGGCCGTAGAGAAATTATTTGAAGATATAGAACCAATAATCAGTGTAGCCGGATTGGTTGGAGAGAGCTGCACTGGTCGGAATAGTAGCCGTATCAAGGTTATCGTCCGTAATCGTTATTTTCTGGAAGGCTTCCTCGGCGGTCGTAGCGTGAGGATCCCTGATGATGTAGATAGTACGATAGCCGCGATGGTTATCGCCGGTGAGTAGCTCCTTCAAGGTCTTCTTGGCGACACAGGCGGTATTGCCTGGGCAGTACGTTGTACCAGCGGCGTCGATCACGTTAACGGGAATCTCCTCGAGCTTGTAGGCTTTGCCCGAGTTGGAGATGGCTAAAAGGTTCCAACCAGAACGAGCTTCCGGGGCATACTTGTAAGCCTCGGAGATAGCTCCGCCGAGAGTAAGATTAACAGTCCGTTCGGGTCCCGGGTTATAGATATAGTAGCCAACGTTCCATCTCATATACTTTACCCCAGAAGCAGGAGTGTAAATCCACTTTCCGTTCCCAGTCCGATTGAAAGCGAAAACGGCCATTCCCAGATCAGTGAAGGCCTTGCTGGCATAATAGTTCGCCCCCCAGGGCACGGCGACCGCCGTCCAACCGTTTTTCACGGTGATGGTTTCGCCAGTAGTGCCCGAGGTCGAAGTAGCCGTGGCAGAGGCAGTTGAGGTAGCAGTCGCGGTACCGGTGGCAGTAGCTGTCGCAGTAGAACCCGTCACTGTTACTTTCACTTTAGTACGTACAGTACAGTTTTTCGCTCCGTTAGCTGCATTGCCTCTAGTGCCGAAGTTAACATCGCCAGTAGCGCTCGGCAGAGTATATTGAGTGGTTTCGTCCTGATCTCCCTTCTTAATCGCCAGCGTACCTTTACTGACAGCATAAACTTGCTCGGTCGATGCGACAAACCCCGTCGCCTGTAGGCGCACCTGAACGGTGCTACCCGATGAACCAGAGATGGCGCTAGGAGTGACCTTCAGGGCAAGACCACTCGCCGGACAGGTAGAGGCCAATACTTCCTGCAGATTTATGGCCGTCGGGATACAGCCACGCTTATTCGAGCTGCTGCCGGTGGTGTGAAAAAGGGTAATTTTCGTGGCGTAGTTGGAAATATTGATTTCTTTAGTTCCAACCACCGGCTGACCGGTTTTAAGCTGGCTGGTGCTGAAAACAATCTGCCGCGCCGAATCGCTTAAATTCGGGTCAGCCGAGGAGTAGATGATAATTTTTTCGCGATCGTCGACTATCTTATTTTTGCTGGTCAGCTCAACCGTAAATTTAACTTTGCCGCCGCTACCAGAGGCACTGACCTCCGTCGCCGAGATAACGACATGAAAGAGAGCGTCTCGAGTCGTTTTGGTCTCATAAGCCTTGGCATCCTCGCCATAGGTAGCTTTTTCGGTGTCGGTCAAAACTGTGGCTTGAGAAGTTGAGGTTTTACTGCCAGAAACAATCGGACAGGTTACTGTCGTCTCACTGGCAGAAATCTGGTTGAGGTTCAAATAACGCAAAATGCCACCTGCCCCGAGTGCTACCACAGCCACCGCCACATAGGCGGTGACGAGACCTCGCTGGATCGTCACCTTCATGTTCCTCCTTAAAAGGCTAAAGCAAATAATACTTAGTTAAAGTATCTCACAAGTGCTGGAGTTTGCAATAACTATTATAACAAACCCTACGGGAACAGATAGAACCAGTAATCAGCGTAGCCATACTGGTTAGAGAGAGCAACGTTAGCAGGAATAGTAACCGTATCAAGATTATCGTCCGTGACGGTTATTTTCTGAAAGGCCGTCTCTGCAGTCATAGCATAGGGATCCTTAATCAGATAGAGCGTACGGTAGCCACGGCGCGTATTGGCATCACCGGCGAGCAGTTCTTTAAGCGTCTTTTTGACTACACAATTGGTCGTCCCCGGGCAGCGAGCAGTACCCGCGACATCAACCACATTGACTGGAATTTCACTTAGCTTATAGGCCTTACCCGAGTTAGAGATAGCCAAGAGGTTCCAGCCAGCACGGACATCGGGGGCCTCCCTATAAGTCCCAGTGATAGAAGTACCGAGAGTCAATTTTACAGTCCGCTCGGCCCCTGGGTTATAAACATAGTAGCCGACATTCCAACGCAAGTTTTTGAGGCTGGTGTCTGGAGAATAGTGCCATTTTTTGTCCCCGGCTCGGTTAAAGGCAAAAACGCTCATCCCCAAATCAGTAAAAGGTTTACTAAGATAATAATTGCCTCCCCAGGGGACAGCAATGGCTGTCCAGCCGTTTTTGATTGTCAGCGTTTCGCCGGTGGCACTCGAGGTAGAGGTAGCCGTAGCAGTCGAAGTGGCAGAGGCGGTTCCGGTAGTAGTCGCCGTTGCGGTTGCCGTTGCTGTCCGAGTGGCAGTCGCCGTTGCCGTCGCTGTCGTTGAAGGTTTAGTGGACAACACCATAATATTTTTAACCGTTGCCACGCAATAGCTCTCGCCGCGCGCAGGGACAGCAACACGAGAATGAGTCACGGTTACCCTTATCCCGGAAGTATTTAAATCCGGTGGCAAATTCAAGGTTTTAGTAGATGACCAGGTTGATTTAGGCGCGATAGAAACTGTTCCAAAGGAAAGCTGCCCCAGCGAGCGGCCTGAGCTCGCCTCCTTGAAGCTTACGGTAGTTATTAACGAATATTGGCTAGAAGTAGGATTTCTAATCTCATAGGCGAACTTCATCGTCGAGTTGGGCAGAAAAACGGTCGTGTCTGAAGGATTTGATTCGTTTTTGGCGCTTGCGACTTCCCGCACGTATCCCGTCATCATCGTTACATAGAGATCGAAAACTTTCGTCACATATCCCTGATAGCGCTTAGAAATATCACTCGTGACTTCTCTTGGCACCCAGCCGGACTTATAGGCCCAGGGATTAGTGCCGTCTATCCCCGCTTGAGCACAATAAGCCGAATTACAGGGAGTTTGACCCTTACAATCAGGTGCGATCTCAATGTCCGCAAAAATCGGGCTTAGAAAATATAAAGCAATTCCCGTCGCCGCCGCTAAAACAGCTATAACAATACAAACGATTATAAATTGGCGGCTGATTTTTCGCTTTCCCATATCCCTCCTTTGAGAGAATTTCCTAATTTACTAAATTATGTCAAAATTTTTACCCGCGCACAAGAGCAAAAACAAATTCACCTTGTGGACGGATTGAGCACGCCAGTTTCTCGTTCAATTCAGCAAAGATAATCTGCTCAAATTTTTTCGTCAGCTCGCGGCCGATTAAAATTTCATAATCGGTCAGGTTATCAGAGAGAAACTTGATGGTTTTTTGAATGCGATAGGGTGACTCATAAAAGAAAACTGGTGTCTTGGCATTCTCGATAAAAGAGAGCATTGTTTGCCGGCCCTTCTTCTTAGGGAAATAGCCGAGAAAAACAAAATTTTGGCACGAAAACGGCGCGACTGAAATCAAAGCGGTTAAAGCGCTCGGGCCGGGAACGGGTGAAATTTCGACTCCGGCAGAAAACGCGGCCGCGGCCAGTTTCCCGCCCGGATCCGAAAGCCCCGGTGTGCCGGCGTCAGAAAGACAAACGACCTGCTGCCCGGATTTGATTTGTGCGATTGCCCAGTCGATTTTGCCACTCCCGGTGTGTTCGTGCAGGGAAACGGTTTTCTTGTGCAGTCCCAGATACATCAAAATTTTTCCTGCCCTCCTCGTATCTTCGGCCAAGATCAAATCGGCCGCGGCGAGAGTTTCCTTGGCACGGTCACTCAAATCCTTTAAGTTTCCAATGGGAGTTGCAAGAAAATAAAGCATAAGCTCTAATGACAAAACCCTAATGACAAATTAATGCTCCAAACAACAATTCTAAACTTTTTCAACTTTATATTTTTACTTGCGGTTTTTCCTTTTTCGTTTTTACTTTTGCCTTAGATAATTATCGCTCCGACAAAGACTACTAACATGACCAAAGCCAAAGTAAGGTTGATAACCATTCCCGCCACGACCGAGAAAAAGGTGTAGCTGGCAGCCTGAATGCTTTTTTTGACCGTGCGATGTGCGATCAGCTCAAAGGCTAAAACGCCAAGAGCCGCCCCAAAGAATATCCCTAAGATGCCAAAATAAATTATCCCGATAAAAGTGCCAATCAGAGCGCCGAGAAGACCAGCCCAAGAAGCGCCTCCATATCTAGCTCCAAGCACTCCCGAAAAATGGTCGACGACTAGAGACACTCCGGCCAAAACGCCCAAGAAGACGATTGTTCCCCAGCCAATAAAAGAGAATTTCGCCGTGGCCGCGGCAATCAAGAGACCGGCAAAGACGAGCGGCACACCCGGAATCGCCGGAATAATCACCCCCACCAAACCGGCCAGCACCACAATTGCAGCAAAGGAATACCAAAGATAAATCATTAAATACAATTTACTCCTTATTTTTCAAAAATCAAAGCGCGAAGGCCCCTGTTGACGCACCCCGCCTGATTTGCTAGGATAAACTGATCCCCGGAAACCCCCAAAGGGCTAAACGGGGCGCACCTTTACAGAGTGGGAGAGAACGAGAGTGGCAAAAGAGCC
>Ga0315282_10004311_pt1 | contig 24828 bp, 25 predicted proteins | sample YL17G07_20_MG_FD_203693 | JGI IMG/M metagenome (GOLD analysis project Ga0315282, IMG submission 203693) | Sediment microbial communities from Yellowstone Lake, YNP, Wyoming, USA - YL17G07_20 | ecosystem: Environmental > Aquatic > Freshwater > Lake > Sediment | place: USA: Wyoming | collected... | reverse complement strand
TCCCGCAATCCAGCCACGAGCCGTTGATGCCGTTATCGATGCCGAAGTGCAGATTCTTCGCGTCGCCCACGGAACTATAACAGGGGGAACTGCCCGCGATACTCAGGTTGAATCCCTTCCTTTGCACTCCATCGAATTTGGTCAGAACGTCACCAGGAGCCGACTCAACGTTCTCTGGGAGGTTGACCCACAAGGCCACCGAGAACTCCCGCGCTTCCATGTTCAGGTCATCTTGGTCCTCCACTTCGATGAAGCTGTCCGTCCCATTAAACTGGGCTGCGCCCTCCGCCCGTCCATCGCGGCCCTCGACGAACTTGATGCCGTGGCCCTCCCCGTGATGCGTCCCGGCGGCATCCTGGCAGTCGCCATCCATCTTCCAGTGGGCCACGAGCTTCGGCCAGCCCCGCGCTTCGGCTTCCTGCAGCGCCGGGCCCGGCTCGGGCACGACATCCGGGAGCGCCGTACTCCCAGCGAACGCGTTCAATGAGAGAGCAGAGACACCTCCGCCCGCAACCTGTAGGGCCATTTGCAGCGCTTTTCGACGACTAGTCTTCAGCTCTTCGCCCCTTCGCACTGCTTGAGCGCAGACCCAACCTTAGAATCCTGGCTCCCAACTCTCTAGAATCGTAGCTTCAGGCCGAATTGAAGTTCACGTTCCCCAGAGCCATCGAAGATCTGTCCCGCAGTCGGGCTACCAATCGTGGGGTCCGGGTACCCAGGATTCAAGTGGTTTAGTAGGCTATAGGCCTCGGCGCGGAACTCGAGACCTAAGCGATCCCCTATGCGGAAGTTCTTCAGCAATGCAAAATCCCAGCCGAGGAATCCAGGGGCGTTCAGGATGTTTCGGCCAGAATTCCCGAAACGGGGTTGGCCATTCGCCAGAGCGTCTTGCAGAGCAGCATTAGTAAAGCAGGAGGGGTCATACCACATTTCCAGTGTTTTCGGTCCATCGCCATGGCACAGTCGATCCGGACGTGGCGACATCGATCCAGTATTGGAATAATCCTGATCTGGGAATATCGTCATCGGGAACCCGGACTGGAGGCTAGTTATGCCAGAGACCTGCCAGCCGCCCACAATGTGGTTTTGCCATCCTCGGCGGTTCAGGTATCTTTTCCCTGCGCCAAAAGGCAGATCCCAAATGTAGCTAACAACGAACCGGTGGCGCGCGTCTACGTACGAACGCCCCCGATCAGCGCGTATGTTGTTGTCATCTTGCGCACCGACGTTGCCTCCATTTCCGCCACCAAATCCCTCGTTACCTTCACCATCATTGATCGACTTTCCGAAGGTGTAGCTCATTAGGAAGCTCAGACCACTCGACAACCTCTTCGTAAGTCTAGTCTGCAGGGCGTGGTAAAACGTGTTCACATCGGCGCTCGTATACAGCGTGGAGCCAAAATCGGGATAGGGCCTCCGCGCCTGCCAGTCTCCGACTCCTGGGCTCGGCTGATTACCCCAGTGCAAATTTCCTTGATGTGTTCCCTTATTCCCGATGTAGTCTACCTCAAGGGCCCACTCGCTAGCGAACTGCGATGAAATGCCAAAGCTCCACTGCTGGAGATAAGGTGTGTCGTAGTGTGGCGTCACGTACATGGAGAGGAACTGCTCGACGACGGGGGCAATCGGTGCTCCCGCAAACATCGTCTCGTACGTTATTGGGACGCCATCTAGAGTAGGTGGGGGAGCCCCAAAGGGCGTTGTATACGTCCCTGTTGGTGTCATGAGCGGGCCGTTCTGCACAAAGATCAGGTTCTCGGTGGGCAAGAAGTCATAGAAGATGCCATAGCCCGCCCGAAGGATGAACTTGTCGGAGTGCGTCGGCCGGAAGGACAAACCCAACCGAGGAGCCCAGGTCTGAGGGCCCGGGAGGACGAGGGATCTTCGGCTTCGTCCGGTAAATCCAAACCCCTGACGTTGTGTTGAGCTAGCTATCAAGCACCGCCCATCGGACGAGTTCATATAGGAAAAGGCAGGGTCGGTGCACAACGCGTCATTGGTGGCGTCATCCATTGCTGTCACCAGGGTGCCATTTCCCGGTCCTGAGAACGCCGGTCCTGTCGGAACGAATGTCATGAGGTAATCGCGCTTATCCACCGGATAACGTCGATACTCGTAACGAATCCCGATATTAAGTGCAACTCCTGGGCTGATTTTGAAATCGTCCTGGGCATAGAGATTCCAGAACCCTCCTCCCACAAAGTTAGCGGGTTGGAAACGGACGCTGTGCCCTCCGGAACTGGGGTACCCCGCCAGGAAGTCAGCAAAGCCCGAAACATCGTTGACGCCAGGAACCAGACGGCCGAGGGAAGAGTATTGTCCATTGGTAGTCAAGTATCCGTAAACCGCGACCGGGGTAGCCATGTGCAGCTGTTGCCAGAATTGCAGGTCTGCGCCCACAACAACTGTGTGCTTTCCGTGGACCCAAGTCAGGTTGTCCTGATATTTTTCAACCATGTCAGGGTAGGTAAGAGGGCGATATGTCCGGTCTCCGATACCCGAAAACCGGCTAATCGTGAAAAACGGGTGGCCTTCAAAATCGGATCCGAAGGCTTTGAGATTCTCAACGCCGAAGGATTCCATGAAGCCCGGGGCGCGAGGGCAGGTGCCGCATGCAGCAGTCGAGTAATTGCGTTGAAAGCCGAAGCGGGCCTCGTTCATGAGCGCGGAACCGAAATTCCGTGTCCATGACAAACCAAGGTTTTGACCTCGGAAACGATATGCTTCCCGGAAACCTGGAAAGGGACTCTTGGCATTAACATGGCTAAGAGATTGCCCTAGAATGTATCGGCCATTCAATCGATCGTTCGACCCGAAGGTATGGTCAACACGTGCAAGTAATTCATCGTCATTTCTAGTGCTCGGCAAGTTGTTAATGTAGTTGTAGCGGCCAGGCTGGTTGGGATCCGGTATAATGTTCTCATCAAGAACCCTTTGCGCGACAGGATTGATATTCGTTATGACGTTGCCTGCATAGGGGGTCCCGACCAGAATGTTCTGTCCGGCGCTTTCGCTGCCCGCTGGACACGTAAAGTACTCAAGCGTCCCAGGATCAAAAAGTTGGCCGGTATCGAAATCGAGATTGGTCGGCCCGCCGGATCCACAGAGATTGAAAGTATTCCCTGTGAGGTAACTGCTCAGGTCTCCCCCCTTCATAGCAGCCGTGGGAACGACCCCCCTCGACTGTGAAGCCTTGATATCGCGCAGCCCTTCGTAGTTCACGAACCAGAACGTTTTGTGCCTGCGAATGGGGCCGCCGGCGGAAAAACCAAATTGGTTGCGTCTGTATCTGGCCACATCCGCAACGAAGTAGTTCCTTGCATCCAGCTTGTCGTTCCGCAGGAACTCGTAAACCACCCCGTGGAATTCGTTCGTGCCCGACTTGGTTACAAGATTTATGGTCGAACCTGCCTGTCTGCCAAAAGCTGCCGAGTAAAGGTTGGTCTGGATCTTGAATTCCTCGACGGCGTCTGGAGGTGGTTGGACGGCAAAGCCTCCATTTACTATATTGACAGAGTCCACGGCATCGATTAGATAATTGTTGCTGCTCGTCCGTGCCCCATTCGCAGAGTAGGTCGTCTCGCTGAAGGGAGAGCCGAATGTGCTCCCCGCAGTCCCCCCATTGTCAGGCATAGTGCCGGGCACGAGTATGGCCAGGGAACCGTATCGGCGCAGGTTCAGAGGTAATTGGGTGGTCTCACGTTCTCCGATGACCGCACCGACACTGGCGGTTGTTGCTTCCACCATCGGCGCGGCGCCGGTGACTTCCACCACTGTCGTGACCGCTCCCACTTCCATCCGCACATCAACGCTGGCTTGCTGGTTGACCAGCAGTTCTATGCTGGACATAACGGTGGATTTGAACCCTTCTTTTTCTACGCTCAGTTTGTAGATTCCGGGAGGGACAACTGGAAAGCTGTACCCTCCGACTTCGTTGGATGTGGTCTTGATGGCAAGATCCGTTGCCAGACTCGTGAGTGTTACGCTGGCCCCCGGGATGACCGCATTCGTGGAGTCCATGATGGTCCCCGCGAGTCGTGCATTCACCACCTGTCCGCAAACCGGCGACGGCGAAAGAAAAAACGCCGCACCACAAACGACGGCGATCATTGAAGCCCACAACTGCTTGGTGAACTGACCTGAGGTTTTCATCGAACGCCCTCTCCTGGGGCGAAGGCCCCCTCTCGAATTTAGCGCGATTTGCTTATCGCTGCTCGAGATGCGCTATATAGCATTCAACGTCAGCGCCTGTCAAGCGGAATTATCTTTGGTGCAGTAGGAGGATTGGGAAAGTAGCTTTGGAAGGCGTATCCTTTTGATTCCGAATCGGTTAGTCCACACAGTCTCCATGGTCCGGATCGCGCTTCTGTAGAAATTCGGGCTGTAATAACGCTTCGGACCGATTTGACTCTTCGGGTGCTATAGCTCACAAGTCTCTTATGATCGCAGCATATAGTTCGAGCTGCTTAAGCTGGAAGGTTGCAGGAATTCGGCGCACTCACCCTTTGGGTATTGATGCCTATGGAATGGAGGAAAACCCCGAAAAAGGGAACAGTAATCAGAACGGCCCGGCCCGTTACTACGTCGAGGTGCTGGGAAAAGCTCTCGACGTTCTTGATGTGCTGAGGAACTCTGGAACGGAACTACGCCTCACCGATACCGCCCAAGCAGCGCACCTTGACATCAGTACGACCTTTCGGCTCCTGAGCGCTCTGGAAGGGCACGGCTACGTCCTCCGCGATCATCAGAGGATCAAGCGCTTTCGAGTCCGACTAGGTGACCGGGCTTATTGGGTCGGATATGCCCAAGTGTCGTCGGAACAGCCCTTCCCCCAAAGGTGACGCAAGGACTGGTGAAAGCCGCAAAGAAATCCCGCGTCGAGTGTCTTGTCCGGGACAACTGAGACAGTCCGGAGGAAGCCCTGAAGAATGCCGCTTGGCTGATAGCTCAGAACGTCGATTCTGTAATTGAGTGCCAGTTGTGGCGCCGGTGCTCGCGAACATGTTCTCCAAGGCTGGAATTCCCACCCTGGCGCTTGATACCCCCCAAACCTGATACCATAAGGTCGTCGGCTCCTCGACGGGGAGAGTAGACTGGCGGTGGAAGAAAGAAGCCAGGGACTCTGAGCAAGGAGGAGCCGAGCATGCTGATTGTAGCTGTGATTTGCACACGCGCACGCAGCAGATTGAGCTGCTGGACACGGAGACGGGGGAGCTGGTGGAGCGGCGGTTGGAGCACGAGAACGGGGAAGCGAAAAGATTCTACGCCGGGTTGAAGGAAGCGGTGCTGGTAGGGATGGAGAGCACGGGGTACGCGCTGTGGTTCGTGGCGATGCTGGCGGAACTGGGGCACGAACTGGTGGTGGGCGATGCGACGAAGATTCGGGCCATGGAGCCGCGCAAGCAGAAGCACGATCGGCGGGACGCCGAGCACTTGCTGAACCTGCTGGTGCGGGGAGATTTCCCGCGCCTCTGGCTGCCGAGCGTCGCGGAGCGAGACGTGCGCGTCCTCGTCGAGCATCGGCATCAGTTAGTGGAGCTGCGCACGCGGGCCAAGAATGGGCTGCAGGCGATCGCTTTGAACTACGGCTTGGCGCGGCGCGGGCGGCTGTGGAGCGAGCGGGGCCAGGCGGAACTGCAAAAGCTTCCTCTAAGAGAAGGGATGGCGCGGCGGCGAGAAGACCTGCGGCGGCTGCTCGCGCAACTGGACACCTGGATCCATGAACTCGACGAGCGGCTGCAGCGGGAAGCGGAGAAGCGCGAGGAAGGGCAACGACTGATGACCCATCCGGGGGTGGGTCCGCTGACGGCGCTGGGGACGGTGTTGGTGCTTGGGCCGGTGGAGCGTTTCCCCGACGCCCGCCACGTCACCAGCTATGTGGGACTGATTCCGCGCGAGGAGTCGAGCGGCAGCCGGGAGCGCTTCGGGCAGTTGACGAAACAGGGCAATCCGTCAGCTGACGGACTGCGCTTCCTGCTGATGGAAGCGGCCCAGTCGGCCAGCCGCTGCAATCTTGTCCTGCGGCGCGTCTACCAACGCCTGGCCTTTCGTAAAGGCCACGCTTTGGCGAAGGTGGCGGTGGCCCGCAAGCTGCTCATTCGCCTTTACATCATGTTGCGTGACCAGATCGATGTACGCGGAATTCTGTCGGCGCGGTTCGCACGCCGGGATGCTCGGGGAAGTAGCGCTGGCCTGACCATGGCCGGAACTCTGAGCTCCCGGCCTCCCTTCGCGCGAGAGAAGGGAGTCAGCAGCCGCCATCATGGTCCATCAGCCGACGGATCGCATAGATGTATGGTGGAACCTCGCCACCGCCTGCGGTAGACCCGCGAGGATTCGTCGCTTGACAACGCCGATGACCTTATAGAGGCGCTACCTATTTCGGTGTCGATAACTACACGGTTGGCTTTTTAGGTGGAGAGATTCTGGCGTAGTTCGCGAAAGAGAATTAGGATGGACGTGTGGGCCGCATACTTCTGCTGGCGATACCTGAAGAGGACTGGTTTCCCACTCACGGGTGCTCGGGACTCTCGAAGGAATTCAGGGTGTACGAGGGAAGCTACGCGGAAAACAAGTTCTTCACAGAAACAGTAAAGGGACTGAAGTGGACGGCTATAATGCAACACGACGCGTTCTGCCCGGCCTGGGGAAACGCGAACACCCGCTGATTGCAGCCGCCAATGACAACAGCGCGCGGTGCTGTCAGGGCCGTCCGGGAAGCCCGGCGCGAGCGATTCACCGCTATCCTGGCGCAAGGCGGGGGGCCGGATCCAACCCTCAATGAGGAAATCGGGGATCCCAACAGCCCGCTCATTGGCGCCGTGGCTTACATGCCTGAGAAATATGGTTCCCAGATTCTCCCCATCGTCCTTCAGTGTCTGGACGGGCAGGCGGTCCCCCCAGCCGTTTATGCCGAACACAAGCTCATTGCGAGAAAGGAAGTTCTCGCGCTTTCGTCGGCAGGCTCCTCATAAGGGAGACCTCATTCGGTGAGTGTTAAAGACATTGGCGGGAAAGCAGTCAATTTCGCCGGCCACACGATTCTGTTCGGAGGGCGTTCTGCTCCCTGCGATGGCGTGGAGGCAGGTGAAGAGCCGATGACCATTAAGCAAGGTCGCATCACGCCGCGAAGTGCTAGACTTGAATCTTCTTCATCGCAGACGAAGGATGGTTCGGGACTTTTGAGCAGGAAATCCGGCGGAGGTTCTATTCATCATCGCGGCGAAGCCTTGATGGTAGCCCTCTGCGCGTTGACGGGACTCTTGATGCACTCTTCGGCGGTCCAGGGCCAAACGCCGCCTCCTGTCATTCTCATTTCTGTAGATACGCTCCGCGCCGACCACCTCAGTTCGTACGGATACCAGCGCCTGCGCACCCCAAATGTCGACGCCATCGCTCAAGGTGGTACCCTCTTCTCCCAGGTGAGCGCTCAGGTGCCGCTGACGATGCCCTCACACGCGTCGCTCTTCACCTCCACCTATCCCTTTGCGAACGGCGTCCAAGACAACGGTGAGCAATTACCGGCCGACTCCACGACACTTGCTACCGTTCTGAAATCACGCGGCTACAAGATAGGGGGGTTCGTTGGAAGCTTCATCCTCGATCGACGTTTCGGGCTGGACCAGGGATTCGATTTCTACGACAGCCCTTTCGACCTGCATCGCCACGCCGGCACGGACCCGGGAGAAGTTAAACGGCTGGGCGAAGAGGTCGTCGCGGCGGCTGAAGAGTGGCTCGATCGGAACGCGGACGGTCCCTTCTTCCTCTTTCTTCATTTGTTCGATTTGCATACTCCATATAACCTCCCCCCGGCACTGCGCGCGCGATACGGAACGGGCTACGACGGCGAACTCGCCTATGTGGACGCCGTCTTGGCCGACTTCTGGAAGTACCTTGCGGCACGCGGCCTGATAGAAAGATCGCTGATCGTCTTTGTGTCGGACCACGGCGAGAGCCTGGGCGACCACGGTGAGAGTACGCACGGCTATTTCATTTACGAGAGCACGATTCGCGTGCCCATGATCATTCATTGGCCCAAAGGTGCAGCTTTGTTTCCATCGCGTGTGGACCAGCCCGTCAAGCTGCTCGATGTCGCCCCGACCATCCTCCAATTCATCGGCGTTCCTCGGCCCACACAGTTCCAGGGACGAAGCTTGCTGGGCCTGCTGACCGCGAGAACTTCGCTGCCGCGGGACGAGATCTGCAGCGAAAGTCTCTACGCCCATCGGGGTTTCGGCACTAGCGCCCTCCGCAGCCTGCGCGTCGGGGCGTACAAATACATCGAGGCACCGCGGCCGGAGCTCTACGATTTGACCCGCGACCCGCAGGAGGCGCACAACCTCTACTCGATCCGGAGGACTCTCGCGCTCACTTACCGCGACCGCCTGCAAGCGCTTCGCACGCGTTTTCGTCCAAAGCAGTCCACCGGCCCGCGTGTCTTGAGCCCGGAGGCGGCGGAAGCGCTCACCTCGCTCGGCTATGTGGCGGTGAGTTCTGCGCGAACAGAGACCACTGAACAACGACCCGATCCCAAAGACCGCATCGCCGATTACGAACAGTACGGCAAGGCACTCATCTTGACCTCGACGGGACAACTCACCGAGTCCAACGCACGGCTGCGCAGCTTGCTCACCAAGGACGCGGGACTAATCTCGGTGCGCATGAGCCTAGGGGTAAACCTTCAGCGACTGGGGCAGCATCGCGAGGCAATCGAATGCTTCCGCGAGGTGGCGAAGTACGACCCTTTGAATGTCCTCGCGCATTTCAATTTGGGCGTGAGCCAGTACGAACTCAGGGACCTGGACGGTGCTATCAAGGAACTGGAAGCGGCACTCGCTCTTGCACCGTATTACACGCGTGCGGATGAACTGCTCGGGAGAATCTGGATTGAAAAGAAGGACGTGGCGCGGGCGCGCCGGCATTTCGAACACATATTGGCCGTCGCGCCACGGGATTACGCGGGCCACCACAATCTAGGCATCTTGGCGTTAATGGGCAGCCGCTGGGAGGAAGGCGAACGACATCTACGCGCGGCACTTGAGGCCGACCCGGATTCCGCCGAGGCGCACAACTCCCTGGGGAGTCTCTTTCTCCAGCGCGGCGATCTCGGGGCCGCGCGACAAGAATTCCAGAAAGCCGTCTCGCTTCAGCCGAATTTCGCTTGGGCGCACTATAACTTGGGTCTGGTCTATCGACGCGAGCATAAGAACGAAGCAGCCGCGCAAGCGTTTCGAAGTGCCTTGGCCGCGGACCGGGACTTTGCTCCCGCGCGCCAGGCGCTGGAACGGTTGGCACAAATTGCCAAGTGAGAGAGACAACGCTAGCCTGGTGGTTCAACATCCCAGGCGCAACGATTGCGCTGGCCCCGTGTTGGTCATCATCACTCGAACTGTCCCACTGCGAACGCCATCGGAAACTGAAGCCGCGTTCCCGCGCGGTACAAAAGTTGTACCCCTCAAGGCCAGTGACCCAACACAAAAAAACTGACCCAGGGGAAAGTGGAGTAATCTTGGGCCAGTAAGTTTTGCCTGGACAACCCACCTTTTCGTGGAGTAAGATTCGGCCTTATGCGAGACTACGCTGCAGAAGGGCTATCCCTGCTAGGTAAAATGCATGAACTCTGTTGTTCGATTATCTCTGAAGATAACTTCTTGAGCATATGGCGCTCAACTAGATTCCCGGATGCCCCTATGGCCATCTCACTGAAAAGGTCTATATTGCCGATCGGCCCGAAAGTCAAAACGGGAATTCGTGCACCGGGATAAACCGGCATGAAGTAGAGAATGCATGAGTCTCACGCGAAAGGGATAGCGACCCGCTCGGCCCCGAGTTTTTCCGCTGGGCATCGCGAGGTGCACGGCGAAGCGTAAACAGGGGTATAGGGGGGCTGGGTATTGAGCTCCGAAAAGTTGCAATCAGGACGCCGACGCTCTGAATTTAGCGGAAGGCAACATGACCGGAGGCGGTAGCGCGAGTCCCTGGTCAGTCCTGCGTAGTCGAAGACCCCAGACACGCCTAGAAACTTCATGCACGAGAACCGGGAGACCTCGGAGACGCCGGTTGGGTACGAGGACAGCAGGCCGGCGGGCGAAGGCGATAGCCACACGGCCCGCAGGCACGTCGCCGAGGAGTCGGACAGCGGCATAGTACCGATGAATCGCTCGAACAAAGGCGGAAAACCGGTCGCGGAGAGTGAGGAGGGAAGGCCCCTGATCAAGGAGAACACTCATCAATCCGGCACGCACCCGACACAGAGCGGGGCACGCGTGTCCCAGAGATTGGCGGGTCTGCGGCACGCAGAGTATCGGTTCGCCGCCAAGTATCCGAGACAAGAGCCGTATGCGCTAATGAGCGCTCGCACGGATCCGCGCGGGGGTGCCAGGCAACTGGTATCCCTACCGCGACCGGTTCAAAGTGCATGTTGTTCGGAAACCGTTCGTAAGCCCTGACGATTGTTTGGAGGAATGAGAAAACTGGCTCGCCGCTTTGCGTACGAACCAGAGGGAGAGTGCCCCCACGGCCAGTTCGAGCAACTGAGGATGTGCTGGGAGGAAATAGCCTATGCATCGGGTTTTTGCGCGATGAATGCGTATGGCCCTACAAACAGAGGAGTGCAACATGCTCGCTGGGGTAATCACGACTGCGAAACCAGATGTGGCTGCGTCCGTTTCCGTCGTCCGGAGACTTAGAGAGATTCTCAGGAGAAACCAATGGCCGGAAATCCTGTGTTCAGATTTTTTGTGCTTCTCGTAGTGGCGTCATCGGCGCTGGGGCAAACCGCTACCGTCAAGGTCAAAGTGGCGGCGGTGCAGTTCCGATCCTCATTCGATGTGACAGAAAACCGCCGCCGGATTGTTGCGACACTAGAGCGCCTGGCTGAGCAGGGAGTGAACGTCGCCGCTTTTCCTGAGTGTGCGTTGACGGGCTACCGGAAAGATCCGACGACTACGAGCGCCGAGGAGGTCAGCGCGGCCGAGGAAGAAATCCGCCAGACATGCGGCACCCGCAAGATTGCGGCGGTGGTCGGCAGCATCTACAAGATCAATGGACGCACATACGTCACTGCGGTCGTCTTCGACTCGCGGGGCGATCTGCGAGAGCGTTATGGCAAGCTGATGCTCGCTGGCGAAAAATGGGCCACGCCCGGCAATCACATCGCGCTTTTCGAGCTCGAGGGTGTTCCTTCCACCGTCATCATTTGCCACGACGAGCGGTATCCGGAACTTGTTCGGCTGCCTGCCCTCTGCGGCGCGCGCTTGGTCTACTACATCAGCTGCGAGTCCGGCATGGCAGAGGAATCGAAACTGAAGCCCTATCGCGCTCAGATGGTGGCGCGCGCCGTGGAAAACACAGTATACGTCGTTGCCGCAAATGCGCCGGGCTACCTTAAGGACAATTCCGCCGGTTCGCACGGTCAGAGCCGCCTCATCCAGGACGACGGAAACATCCTCAAGGAGGCTTCGTTCTACGGCGAAGATGTTCTGATCGAAAGTCTCGAAATCAAGCTCAAGCCTGACAGGCTGGCCCGCCCGCTGGAGGGATTGATGGCCGACTGGTGGCGACAGGGTGTTGATAGGCTGATGGCTATCCGCGGGCGTAAACTAGACTGACAACCGCCAGCGGCGCACGCTCCCTGGCGAGCGAATCGCAAACCGCGATTACATCGTCTGGGGCGGGAAGCCCTCCGTCAGCCTCCTGGATAACCGATCCAACGTGGTTCGTCTCCCAAAAGTGTGATTAGTCCTCTGCCGGCAGGGGGAGATGGGCACAGCAGTGATAAATCGCAGCGGTGAAGTTCGCGACCGAGCGGAAGCCAAGCGCCCGGTGGCTGACTGGTTTGATCCTGTTGTTCATGCCTTCCAGCACGCTGTTGGAGACTAGCAGCCGGGTCCAACCCAAGACCCCATCGAGATGAGCACGCAACAGACGAACGAAGTCGTTGAAGGGTTGGAGTCGGGAACGCATCGCCGAGTGTATCCAGCGACGGAGATGCTCTTGGGCTCGTGCGGGATGGCGATCGTCCCAGAAGAGCTGAAAGGCTTCCTTGAGGCAGTAGGCCCGCACGATCGGGGTGTTCCAACGCACCAGGGTAGAGAGGCGCTCGCGCTCCGTCGGCGTCAAGTTCCAGGGGTTCTTCAGCAGCAGGAAGCGTGTCTTTTTGAAAGGGGCCTTTTGCTGATCGCTCAGACGACGCATTTCGCTGCGCCGCACTTCATCCACGGCGCGCTTCAGATGCTGTACCAGATGAAACCGATCGAAGAGGATCTGAGCCTTGCGAGCGTGTTCCCGCACCGCTTTCAAATAAGGTTTCCACATCTCCAGGCAGACGACCTGGATCGTCGCCGAGCGGCGTCGGCCCAAGGGGGTGAAAAACCGGACCAGGGCCTCCCCCCTGCGATCTTCTCCCACCCAGAGCAGTACCCCGCGCTCCAGGTCGTAGACCACGGTCAGGTAGTGATGCCGTTTACGGCGGCTCACCTCATCGATGCCCAACACATGCAAGGGTCGACGACGGCGACGGGCCAACCCGTACTCCACCATGCGCCGCACGATCGCGGCCACGCTCTTCCAGTCCAACCGAAAGTGGCGGGCCGTTTCCTGCCAGCTCAGATGCCGCGCCAATTCGGCCACCGCGCGGGCCAGGGCGGTCGCCACTCGTGCCCAAGGTGGCGGCCAGCTCTTTCAGCCTTCGCCGCAAGGGAACCTGCGGATCCTTTCGGCTTCGGTACCGCTGGCTGGACCGCACCATCTTCATCAGCCTCGCCGCACGACGTTCGCTGAGCCGGTAGACTTCCTGGGCCCACTCGGCCAGCTTCCGTCGCACCCGAGGCCCCAGAGCTTTTTTGAGACAATCTCCTGCAGGATCTGCCGGTCGAGCGACAAATCCGCTACCAGGCGCTTCAGCCGGCCGTTCTCGTCCCGCAGCAGCCGCAGTTCGCGCAATTCACTGATCCCCAGTCCCGCATACTGCTTCTTCCAGTTGTAGAACGTCGCCTCGCTGACCCCTGTCTTCCGGCACACCTCCGCCACCTTGGCACCACTCTCCACTTGCTGCAAAGCCGCCACCACCTGCTCTTCTGTGTGTCCCTTCCTGGGCATCGCCTGTCCTCCTCACCTGAAATTCCTGAGGACCTTCGCCCAAGATTACTCCAATTCCCTCTGGATCAGTTTTCGGGCTTTGGGCCAAGGTGATCCACCGGACGCCCCTCCAGCATCATGAGCACACGCTCGCGACTGGTCATGGACTCCTCCCGGGCGCGTTGCGTCCGGGCAATGCTTCTCCTTCGCCAAAGTCGGATCTCGTTCCCGAAATTCTTCGGAATGGTTTCAGATTAAGGTTCTTAATAGCTCTCGTCGGTATTTCCTAATTTACATTCATAGCGGCCGCATAAGCTTCGGCGAAGGACGCGGCGTAGCACGCAGGGGAAAGACGAGCCAGTCCGATAGCTGTACAAATGGATCGACGCGCGTCCGTCGTGCTATGCACGCCAAGAGCCCGCAGCAAAGATCCGACGTAACGGGAACTCGGCCGCCACGTTGGCCGTGGTTCTGACGGGCCGTCCCATGGTAAGGACGAAAACGCCCGCGAAGCTTTGTAGAGCCCGGAGCGCTTTGCAATTCAGGCGAGTTTGATGTCCAATTCTTCCGCGGTTGAAGTCTTTCGGAACGCGGTCTAAAGGAAACAACAAACCCCTGCTCAGAGGAGGATTTGTGCGCAAGTTCTTACTGCCCGTGCTCATCCTGGTAGCGTTTATTCCCCAAGCCCGACCGCAGGCGCCAGCGCCGGCGAAGGAATACACTGCCCATGTCGTTGGCTACGCTCACATGGATATGGCTTGGCTTTGGCGTTGGGAAGAATCCGTCCACGACATCATGTACAACACTTTCCGCAATCAACTTGCACTGATGGACCAGTTCCCAGATTACACCTACGTGCAGGATCAGGCGGTGGTGTTCGACATGATGGAGCGTTACTATCCTGACATTTTCAAGGGAATCGTTCAGAAAGCGAGGACCGGGAATTTCATTCCCGGAAGTTCCACCTGGGTTCAGATGGACGAGAACGTGGTGGATGGCGAGTCGCTGGTACGCCAGTTCCTCTATGGCCAGAAATACAGTAAGGACAAGTTCGGCCATTACATCCGCGTCGCATGGCAACCCGACGTCTTTGGCCACGCTAGTTCCATGCCACAGATTGCGCGGAAAGCCGGTATCGAGTTCTATGTCTTCAACCGGCCGCATGACCCCTCCCGGCCACCGATCATCTGGTGGCAGGGCTTGGACGGGAGCCGTGTGTTGGGTTACACCACGCCCGGCGAGTACACCCAGCCCATGGATCATGAGCACACTACCGTGTTGGGGATGAAGAACGCCGACCGGGCGGGAGTCAAGAACATCCTGGTGCTGTTCGGCATGGGTGACCATGGCGGCGGCCCCAACCCCGTCGATGTTGCGGGGATCGCGGGGCTGAATGCCTCGCCCGATGATGTGCGGGTGAGAACTACGAACGTTGCTGATTATGTTGATCTTCTATTGGCTGAGAAGAAGGACTTTCCGGTTGTCGACAGAGAATTGAACCCCGTCTTCCCGGGCTGCTACACAACCCAGGTGGATATGAAGCGGCACAATCGCCAGGCCGAGCAGCTTCTGATCAATGCTGAGAAGATGTCGGAGTTGGCGGTGTTCTTTGACTATCGGGACTATTATCCCAATCGCGACATCACGGAAGCCTGGAAATTGGCGCTCTTGAACCAGGCCCACGACCTGGTGGCAGGCTCCGGCATCGGCCCCATCTATGCCGACGCGGCCCACCAGTATCAGGAGGTTTTTGAGCGCGGTCATCGAGCCTTGAACTTCACGCTCCAAAACCTAGGTCTCCAATTGGACACCCGAGGTGAGGGGATTCCCGTGGTCGTCTACAATCCTCAGTCTTGGGACCGCAGTGACTTGGTCATCGTCGAGGTCTCAGCCTTTTCCCTACCCTCACGAATGGTGGCCGTTTACGGTGAGGAAACGGTTCCCGTGCAAGTGCTGAAACCCGCGACCAAAGTGGGTGATCGGGTGACCTCAACCGTCGCTTTCGTCGCGCGCCAGGTTCCGCAGATGGGGTTGAAACTCTATCGGATTGTGGCAGAGGCCAGCAGTCACAAAGCCCCCGCGTCAACAGTCCAGGCGGGCACGAAGCCTCGGCCATATCTCGAAAACGAATTCCTCCGTGTCGAACTTAATCCGGAGACCGGTTACATTGCCCGACTCTACGACAAACAGAATAGACGCGAAGCCTTCCGCGGCGAAGGCAACTTCCTGGTGGCGCTGGAGGACACTGCAGAGCGAGCCAAGGAAACCTCCGCCGAGTACGCGGGACCTGCCTGGGACCTTGGGCTGACCGGGAAGAAATGGGAGATCGAGAAAGCGGCAAGCATCGAGGTCATCGAGCAAGGACCGGCGCGTGCCACGGTCCGGGTCGTCCATCGTTTCCGAGATTCGGAGTTTACGCAGGAGGTCAGTCTGATAGCTGGTGTGCCTCGGCTGGATGTGGAATTCATAGCGGACTGGTACGAGCGCAGCACCTTCCTGAAGGCGGGCTTCCCGGTCGGCGTTTCATCGGCCAAAGTGGCGGCGGAGATTCCCTACGGCGCCATCGAGCGCGACCAGACCGGAAGTGAAATGGTCATGGGCAAGTGGGTTGACATCTCCGCGGCGGATTATGGAGTCGCGATACTGAACAATGGCCGCAACGGGTTCGATGCCAAGGACAACGTTATCCGCCTTTCTGTGATTCGCGGTCCGTGGGGTCCCGACCCGCGGGCGGATGAAGGGCGGCACACCTTCGGCTACTCCATCTATCCTCACCGAGGTGGCTGGCGGGAGGGCAAGGTGGAGTTTCGAGCCTTGGAGTTCAACGCGCCATTGTTTGCTCTGCAGGAACCGTCTCACGCAAGCCCCCAAGAGCAGTGGGCGGGCAGGAAAGGCGGCCTGCCAAACGCATACTCTTTCATCAAGACCGAGAGCGACCACGTAGTACTGTACGCTATGAAGCAGATGGAAGGTTTCTACGACACTGACGCCATCCTGCGGTTTTTCGAATGTGAGGGCCGCGAAGGAGACGCCACGATTCAGCTCCCGCGCTCCGTTCGTGTGGTCGAAACCAACCTTCTGGAAGACACGGTCATAAGGCCGATCGGGGAAGGGCAAACCCTCCGCTTCCACATGAAGCCTTGGGAGATCAAGACGCTGCGGCTGGCGCGACGTTAGCGTGGAGAGGGCAGGGCCTCACGCTCCCTAGGTCATGGCGGCTAACGGATCGGCGCGCCAGGTCTCTCGTCGCGCGTTTCCCGGGGGACTGTGCCGAGCCGCCGTGCCTCTATCTGAAGCCCCGGGGCCAGACCCGCACGTCTCAGCGTCAATCTCTACGTCGAATCCAGGCACCTCCGTGGGTGGCGAATCATCGGTTCAATCGCGGCACGGCCGGCATGAATGAATTTGACTGATTTCGGAAGAGATTTGCATATAGTAGGTCAGACTCAAGCAAACCGGGAAGTTAAATGGCAGTGTCCAGGCAAAAAGATCTAGCGCCCAAACGATTGCAGCGGCTATCGCGGGGGAGCACAGGGTTGGGCGACGCTGTCTCGATTACCTTTGAGTACTCTTGGAGATTCCCGGAGGGGTCTGCTTTCACGACGTCCGCTGCCAAGTCCACAGCCTGAAACAACAGCGCTACAGTCCTGCGAATGTCTGGATCGGGCCTGTACCCGCCGCCCCGTTTATTGGGCAACATCACGAGAGGTCCCTCCATGAGCGGCATGCCGTACCGCACACACTGCGGCTTCACACGGCTGACATCTTGCAGGCATTGATGGTACAAGTCCGGCTGATCCGGTACACACAACAGGCTGACGACGATGGAGACTGCATCCAAAGCCAGCGCCTATTCAAGCGCGTCGTCGAGTAGGTGGCAGAAAACATGCTCAGGTGTGGGTGTATGCTGAGGTTGGTGGGGTCAGCACGCACCACTAGTGAGGGCTTCTCGTTTCCCGCAAGACTCTGCAAGAGGTGTGCCTGGACCATGCTGAGGAGAATGGCATCCGGCTTGGCCACGGCCACGGCGTCGACCGCCCGCTTCAGATCTTGGATGCCTCGACGGAAGCTTGGCTGATCATGTACGCCGTGGTCCATTGCTGCCTCAAAGCACTCGCCATCCGCCCCGAAAAAGCGGTTTAACCTGGGAACCACCGACATCGGGAAACCTCCTCTGGGAAAGTCAATAGCCGTACTTGGGGACCTTGTGACACGATGCAACAACAATTGGCGCAGACCCATCAAAACCGCTCCCCATAAGATTGTGGAATCTCGGAAGGCTGTATGGAGATGCATCAGGCTGCGCGATGCGGCAAGGTGCCCGCACCAAACGACCGGAGGTGACGTATGGATCGAGGTCTCGGAATCCCGCGTCTCCCCAAGATGCGGTCCCCATGGGCGAGTTCGCTCCACTGGAGAAGGCTAAAAGACATCCTTTCTGTAGGAGAATGCTTGCTCCATGCCGAATATGTCCTTCCAGGGCTTGATCCCACCGGTCGTTGTCAAATCGCTCAAATTCATGCCCCCGGAGCAAACTGCGAACCGCAAGGTCTTCTCATGGCTCCAGCCTTGATAGAGCCCGTAAAGCATGCCGGCACAGAACGAATCGCCGGCACCCGCGCTTCCTACAATAAACTGGTCGGGGAGTAGTAGAGAGGGCTGCATAATCTCCGACCCGTCCTTGGCCAAGAGATAAGCTCCCTCAGGAAAATGGATGACGACGAGATCGTTGACGCCGTGCTCGAAGAGGACTTTCGCCGTCTTCCTGAGATTGTGCGGCGGTATCTTGTTTCCGCTCCGGAGCGGCACGCCCGAGAGCTTCTCGGCCTCGAAGTCGTTGATGATGCAGTAGTTCGTGTGTTTTAGCGCCGGGGGGGCGATGTGGTTGAAGCGATCACTGTCTTCCGACACGAGATCGATGGAAGTCTTAATATTGCGCTTCTGTATTTCATACAAGAATCGTGTGGCCACTGTCCTAAACTCGTCATCTGCTTGGTCCATTCCATCCAGCAAAAGCAAATAACCCAAATGAAGCAGTTCCACGGGTAGATTGTCCAAATTCACAACCTGGGGGATAAACAAGCGGTTAGCCCCTCGATAGTGGAAGAAGGTCCGCCGTCCCGTGCCTTTGACGCAGAAGACATCCGTGTAAGAAGTCTTCTCGCAGTTTGTTCGGCGCAGTTGGCTGGTGTCGATATTGGGGAATTGAGAGCACTGCGCGACGATGTAGTCGCCGTTCGGATCGTCGCCAGTGATGCCCAACGCGTACAGCTTGAGCCTGGCATCGAATTTGGCGAGGTTGAGCGTCACATCGTGAGCGCATCCTCCCCCACCCAGGGACTCCGCAAGGATATTCGCCAGCGCGTTTTCGGGCGGATAAGAATCTATGACCTTTATCAAGTCCACGATCCAATTCCCCGCGCACGCGATCCCCTTCTTATGGTTAGCTGGCATATGGGCGTCTCTTTCTTCGTCAGCTCAAGTCCTTCGCACCTGTGTCAAGGCTAGAAAACGTCAGACCCCCCAAGCAATTCTTCGACGGCATGGAGTGGCCCAGGTTCATTGTTTCGCGTACTTGTAGAACCTGAGGTAATCCGTCACCAACAGCCGCAAGGGTGCTTCATCCTCTTCGATCTCAGGGAAGCGCCCGATCGGTTCGTAAAAGCGGTTGTCGGTGTTATCGTCGTTCACCAGCGAAACCTCACCCACCAAGACGCGGTCCTGCGCTCCCCAAAACTTGTGGTAGAGGCGAGGAGGAAGGGTGATGCTTTCTCCCGGGGCCAGCACAACTCGGTCACCGGCCTTGACCACACGCTTCACCCCGTCGATACTCACCGTGACCGGCGAGTCCGCCAAGCCATCGTCTGCCGTTGCGTTATATAACTGAATCACCAACCTGCCCCCGCCCCGGTTGATGATGTCTTCAACCTTATTCCAATGAAAATGCATGGGAGTCACTTGGTCTATGCCGACGACCATGAGTTTCTCGCAATAAAGCTTGCCGCACCTGGCTTTCAACTCCTCGAGGCTACCGTTGCGGATCGTAAAAAGAAACAGACCGCAAGCGTCGTACTGGCTCCGTCCGAAATCGGTAATGTCCCAACCCAGTTGATTCTCTGCGATCTCGCGTGCTTCTTCACCCTTGGCGGCCCACTCCGCGGGAGTCCAGTAGGCGAAGGGCGGTAGGTAAAACCCTCGCTGTCGGATGAAGCTATCGGCCTCGCGAATGATTGCATTGACATTCGAGCGCTTCACCGTCGTCCTCCTGCTTCAGGGGTTCGCTGGCGTGCGTCCTCAGCGGTCCTGAGACTGACCTGCGCCTTTGGCTGGTATGCAGTCCACTGCCTGAGCTTATCTCCTGCTTGATCCGATGACCAGTCCCAATTGTACCGCGGCGACGCAACCTAGCATTGACGAGTATTCGGTGGCTAATCCTGCTCGATGGTAGTTCATCGCGCTCCTCTGACGCGAACATCGTAAGGGACTGTTTGCCGTCGGGGGCGACGACCCGAGTAGATACAAATTCCGCGGTGGAGCGTCAGAGGATATTCAAGGATTCCACTCTGGAGTCGGAGACTTTGCACAACATGCTGGGCAAAGGCAAGACGATGCCCGGGCAGGGTCATCGGGGCGTTCAACGACCCGCGGCTAAATCCACGCCCCCATTCGGCGGCGGCGAGCTCATTAATCGCCCGATCGCGCCAGCACCTTGGCCGCCCAGCGGCCCTTGGACTGCGGTAGTATGCTACCGCTTTCCTCCCTCCGGGAGAGGGTGTTCGACAACCGGCGAACGGTTGAGGGACTCTCGCCGCGCCTGCGAATCTCGGAGGCAATGTCTTCGGCGTTGTAGCTGATAGGGAAGGCCCGGTCCACGCCTCCGCGGTCCATGAGGTCGAGCCAGAACCCCACCGTGGATGGGGGCATGTAGCCGGGGATTCCGTTCTTGCCCTGAAGGTCGGTGTTGAAGAGGTGAAAATGCATGTCCACGACACGGAATTTCCGGTGGGGCGCGCTGAGTGTCGAGATCACGGCGCGCGGTATGTGCAAGGGTTATTGCTGGACGGGGAGCGCGAGCCGATTGAGCCTCTGGCTGAGCTCGTGTCGGGATGCAACGTCCAAATGAATGGTGGAAAGAGCCCGAAGTGACGGGTTTTGCTTGATGAACACCCTCTTGCCGGAAAGCTTCTCCGTAATCTCGATGATTTCTTTCGTACATGAAAGAAGGCCCATTTCGACTCCGGCAATGGTCACTTGCGGCTTTCGATACTGCTTCAGAAGAAGCGTCCGGTCGCATTATCCTATGAATTCTCCGAGTCTCTAGTCCTATGCCGGATGAGAGTCTATCTCACAGCCATTGACCATGAAACAGGTTTCGGCGGAAGCAGAGGGCTAGAGGCCAATTGGCGACTTATGATGTGCATGAACTCCTCGGTCCTGAGCTGCACGTTCCGTTGTTGGCACTTGGGATCATTGCCTGTGCCTCTTCATCGCCCCAGGCTGAACTACGGCACGCTGTATATCGTTTTGGGTGATGAGGAGCGAGTCTCTGTGACGGATTGACGTCCCCCCTAAAAACTAGTCCAGCGGGAAAGTGAGAAATCCGGCAGAATCTACGAGTCGAAGAGGAGGTTTTGCCGTGAAGCGGAAGCGGTTTTCTGTGGAGCAGATTGTAGGGGTGCTGAAGCAGGCAGAAGTGGGAGTCCCTGTGGCGGAGCTGATCCGCAAGGTAGGGATTTCGGAACAGACCTCTTACCGCCGGAAGAAGCAGTATGTTGGGCTGGAGGTAGACCAGGTGCGCCAGCTGAAGCAGTTGCAGGAGGAGAATCCGTCAGCTGACGGATTGAAGCGACTGGTGGCGGACCTGACGCTAGATAAAGTGATGCTCCAGGATGCACTGGGGGAAAAATCCCAAAGCCCTCAGGCGCGGCGGGAGGTGGCGAAGGTGGAGTCCCACATTTGGGAGCTGTTTCCGCGGGTGGGGTTCGTCGTGCCCAACTTGGACACGGACAGCCGGGGGGGTGGTGCGGTTCTACAACATGCATGACAGAGCGGAGCAGTGGATCAAGGAAGGCAAGCTGGCGGTCGTTTTTCCTGCTATCGTTCGGAGGAGAATGAAGTGCGTCTGTGGCTGAGCGTGATCGCCCATAACTTGGAGAGTCTCTGGCGGCGATTGGGGTTGCCGATAAGGATTAGGAATTGGTCGCTGACGAGCTTGCACCACCGCTTGGTCAAAACCGAGCGGTAGCCGGCGGAAACACGCGCGCTATCACTGCCTGGTGCTGGCCGAAGGAAGTCTCATGCCAGAGTGTTTTGGCGGCATGCTGCGAAGGGTCGCGTCGCTGCTTTTGCCAAACACTTAGCGAACTGGGTGAGACAACGAATCGAGCGCTCAGAAGTCATCCAGGGGAAAGAAGCGTCAGCGGCTAGGCAGGCTGGAGACAAGGAGCAAACCAAATAAGTTGGCGAACCCGCCCAACGAGTCACGCTTGCCACCCAAACGTGGCTAGGTCCCAGAGCGGTGACGTTGACACGAGAGGGCGGTGGGCGTATGGTTTTGCGTAAAGATAAAAAAGTTGAGATCGGAGATTTGTGTGAATATGCGCCTTTCCTCGTCCTGCGTGTTCCGTTCCCTGCTGTGGGTGATTGCCGGGTGCCTTTGCGCCGGTTCGGCGGCACAGCAGAAAGATGGACCCCGCCGGTGCTCACACGGGGGCCTTCGTGTTGCGCTAGCCCAGATCCCGGTTGAGGATGGTGATCTGGCGCGAAACATGCGTTTAGCCAAGGCCGCTGCTCGCGAAGCATCACGACACAGTGTGGATCTCTTTTGCCTGCCAGAGGCCGCTGATTACGGCTGGTTGTACCAGCAGGCGCGGCGTGACGCCCTCCCGATCCCCGGGAAGTACACGGATTTCCTGGCAAAGCTGGCAACGCGGTACGGGATGTGGATCTCCGCCGGATGCCTTGAGAAAGACGGTAACAAGGTCTACAACTCTGCGGTTATTATCGACCGCCGTGGGCGCATTGTGCTCAAACACCGGAAGATAGAAACGCTTCCGCATCTGACGCAGCATCTCTACGACGCGGGAACGATCGACGACATCAAAACGGTCGATACAGAGTTTGGCCGGATAGGATTGACCATCTGTGCCGATAACTTTGACCTCGAAATTCCGGGGCGGGTATCGAACATGGGCGCATGGCTGCTGATTGCCCCACACGGATTTGCTGCTGCAGAAGGCGAAATGCCAAAGAACGCGGTGAAGTACCAGGAGCACATCCGCAAGGTCGCAGGGAGCACGGGACTATGGGTGGTCGGGACCGATGCGGTCCTCGGGAGGATCAAGGGCGGAGAGTGGAAAGGGTATCTCCACAGCGGGTGCTCGATGATCGCGCGCCCCGACGGGAGCGCCGCCGCTGTTGCCAAGTTCAAGCAACCAGACCTCATCATCTATGACATTCCAGCGGAGAACGTCACCGCATGTGATAGCGAAATCAAATCGACCTTGAAACCGTCGGGGGCCAATCCATCCGCGAAATGAGTTAAGGGAATCCGCGTTTGTATCTCTTGTCCCGGTGGGCGAGGGTCGAGGTGGCTGATAGTGAGGCGGGGGGCCCGCGGAATGTGCACTTACATCCGCCACGCCGGAAGGCGACAGACCGGTTAGTGAGGACTGCTGCCCGGTCATTGAATGCCGATTTTGCTGTAGCCTGCCATTCCGATTTCTGAAGACCATTAATGAGGGCGTGCCAACTGCCGCCGACGCGCACTCGATTCTAGATAACTACGGCGCGCAGAAGACCGTTCTCTTCCGCCACTGGTCGGCGAAACACCCCCGGCATCATTTGCGGTTCACCTCTAATACCGCGCGTGCTGGGTCAGCACTCGTTCGCTCTGCTGACGGAACGGCAACTGCGCCGTGCCGTGCATCGCAGCACGTGGGGGTTGGGGAAGGCTGTTTTCGCTTTGCTTGGACACTACAGTCGAGAGGTGGAACCTTTCATCTGGACGAAGACCGCCGACGAGATCTGAGCGCGCCTGGCCCGCGCCCGCCCGGTAGACCCCGAGGCCTATGACGCATACATGAAGGGTCGCTACTGCCTGAATAGCTGGACGCGAGAGGGCGTGGCAAAAGCCGTCGGATTCTTCAACCAGGCGCTTGAGAGGGACCCCGGCTATGCTCTGGCCTACGCCGGTCTTGCCGAGACTTACGTGTCTCGAGCCGACTCGGTGAAGGGCGCCGTAGTGCAAAAGGCAAGGGATGCCGCGTTGAAGGCCGTGGCGCTCGACGAAACCCTCGCCGAAGCGCACGCCTGCTTGGGATTAGTTCGCCTGCACTTCGACTGGGATTGGCCAGCTGCAGAAAGACATTTGAGGAGGGCGGTCGAACTCAACCCGAACTCTGCTGAAGCTCACGATGACTATGCGCTCTACTTGTTGACGATGAGGAAATTCGAAGAAGCCCTGCAGCACACGCGACGCTCCCATGAACTGGATCCGCTTTCACCCATCAGGCTGGCGCTGCATGGTTCCGCTTTGTACTATCTGGGCCAGTACGACCGTGCTTTGCAGGAATGGCGGAGTGCGGTCGACATGTCTCCGGACTCGCCGCTAGCCCATTCTTATCAGGGCTTCGCCTATCTGCAGAAGGGAATGAACGAGGCGGTCGCGTCGGCGCTCAATGGCGAAAGGCTCTCGCCAGGGAACTCAGCGGCGCTTTGCGTGGCCGGGTACGTATACGGGCGTGCGGGTAGGAAGGATGAGGCGCTGCGCGTGCTGGGCGAACTGAGGGAACTATCGAGGCGGGAGCCCGTGCCGGCAAGCTACGTAGCCTGGGTCTATGCGGGCCTGGGGCAGAAAGATGAGGCGTTTCGCTTGCTTGAAAAAGTCTACCAGCAACGCGAGTACGCGCTGGGATTTCTTAAGCTACACCCTGTGTACGACCCCCTGCGCTCCGACCCGCGCTTCCAGGACCTCCTGCGCCGCATGAATTTCCCGCCGTAAGGTCGCCCGCGGTGTGTGGCTCGCCCCTGTTTCTTGCATACCCCCATAATGTGACTTCCCCGCACCCGCACAGTCGCGGAATCGACTGGTTCCTTGACCCAAGGGAGCACAGCCCTTCTGACCGCCCAAGCCGGATTGGTCCTGTGAAAACGCCCTTCTACGACGCTGAGGCAGTGTCCAGAGCTGTGAGAGTGGTGTGGATTCAGGGGCTTAAAGGACTGGCAATAAGGCTGCGCCTATGCTAAGTTAGGCACAAATGCGAAAGGCCCGCTGCCAGGCGGGCCTATGAGAACTCGTTGGGTACAGTCCAAGAGTACCACAGGAGTGTGCCCAATGCGAACAAAAAGCGAAAGTCAAGCCTCTTCGCCATCCGCAATTCCGCAACCTACAACCCGTAATCTCACACCCTGGGCGTGGGACCGAATGGCATGATTCAGACAGACCCAATCTTTCTCGGTGTGGTTCCGCGTGGCGCCCGCAGTTACGTCGCACGCGAGTTCGTGTGCCTTGCCACTTGCCGACAACCAATCCATCCTCAGCCAAGCAGCGCACACCGCACCTGATCGACCCCAGGTCAACTCCCCATCCCTACTTCGATGTCCCCAGAAAGTCATTGCACCTGCTCACCAAATTAGCCCAAGGGCCTGGTTCTGTCAACCTGATTTGGCCCACTTTGATGTTTTGATTTGGCCCACCCTAAGTCATTGATTTCAGGTCTTCCCTGGTTTTGTCTGGTCTTTTGCTCTTGC
>Ga0315282_10004310_pt1 | contig 24837 bp, 19 predicted proteins | sample YL17G07_20_MG_FD_203693 | JGI IMG/M metagenome (GOLD analysis project Ga0315282, IMG submission 203693) | Sediment microbial communities from Yellowstone Lake, YNP, Wyoming, USA - YL17G07_20 | ecosystem: Environmental > Aquatic > Freshwater > Lake > Sediment | place: USA: Wyoming | collected... | reverse complement strand
ACCAGAAAAGGAGAATGGAAGCAGGTTTCCTCCCCCTTTGCCCCGGCTAAAGAGCTTAAGACGGGACCTTCGTTTTCTTTTCTTCCCTGGACTAAGCTTTCGGGCAGGCCAGAAATCAAAGCTCAGGTTTATTTTCCAATTCTTCATGGACCTTACGGAGAAGATGGAACCATTCAGGGGCTTCTGGAACTGGCTGATGTCCCTTATGTTGGCGCCGGCGTCCTAACTTCAGCCGTCGGCATGGATAAAGCTATCTTCAAAAACCTGCTGACTCAAATGGAATTACCTGTAGTTCCTTACCTTATTTTCCATGAACCAGACTGGGAAAAAAATCCTTCAGCTATAGAAAAATCGATTCTTTCGAGTTTCGATTTTCCACTCTTTATTAAACCCTCCAATCTTGGTTCTTCAGTGGGCATTTCCAAGGTTAAAAGCAAAAAATTCCTGAGACTGGCTCTGGAACTGGCTTTCCGCTATGACCGGAAGATTCTGGTAGAAAAAGCCATCGTTGGCCGGGAAATCGAATGCAGCGTGCTGGGTAATGAGCGACCTCTGGCTTCTCTGCCCGGTGAAGTCATTCCCCATCGAGAATTTTATGATTACACCGATAAATACCTGGAAGGTAAAACAGAATTCAGAATTCCGGCTGATTTACCCGAACCGCAGATCAGCGAAGTGCAGCAACTGGCTGTGGCCGCTTTCAGAGCCATTGACGCCAGCGGTCTGGCCAGGGTCGATTTTTTCCTGGAAAAATCGACTAACAGAATCTATATCAACGAAATCAACACCATTCCTGGTTTTACCGAAATCAGTATGTATCCCAAATTATGGGCAGTAAGCGGCTTGAGTTTCAAAGAGCTTCTGGACCGCCTGATTGATCTGGCCTTAGAACGACACCGCCAGAAAAAACGCTGCCTAAAGAGGAGCTGAGGAATGCCCAGAATCTTAGGTATTGACTATGGCGACCGCCATCTGGGACTGGCTCTGAGTGACCCCCTAAAAATCACCGCTCAGCCTTATGGAACTTATACTTTAAAAGAAAATGAAGCTGAAAATAGGGATTTTTTCAAGAAACTGATCGAAGAAAAAAAGGTTGAAGAAATTGTCCTCGGTTTACCCCTCAGAATGAATGGAAGCGAAGGGACCAGAGCTGGCCTCAGCCGCAATTTTGCCCGCTGGCTGGAAGAAATAACAGGAAAGAAGGTGGTTCTCTGGGACGAAAGATTGACCACCAAAGAAGCCCTGAAAAAACTGGAAGGATTTAAGGGCAGCTTTAAAGAAAAGAAAGACCGGGAAGACCAGTTAGCTGCGATCATCATTCTCGAAGCTTATTTAGAAAAAAAGCGTCAACATGTTGAGCCTACTTCAGAGAATAATTAAGCTGATGCTGCTCAGTCTGATTATCATCAACCTCTGTCTGGCTTTTTATCTGTCAAAAGCTATGAATTCTTTTTCTGGCAAAAAGGATGGTTCCAGCCTGCTTCTTATTGAAAAAGGGCAGAGTCCCAGGGCTATCGCCCAAAGTTTAAAAAAGAACGGATTGATCCGAGAGGCTCTGGCTTTTCATCTGGCTTATTCGCTTTATTTTTCACCACGATATCTAAAAGCCGGAGAGTATGAATTCTGGCTGCCAGTTCAACCAAGGAAAATTATGCTCGACTTGATTTCGGGAAAAATTCTACTTCATCCTCTGACCATCCGCGAAGGCTTAACCTTTATAGAAATTTCTGAGCTTTTGCTTCAGAAAAAATTTCCCTTTGAAGGCTCATTCCTGGAAGCCTGTCAGAAAAAGGAACTGATTGTCGGGCTGGACCCGAAGGCCTCGAACTTAGAAGGTTATCTTTTCCCGGAAACCTATCATTTCCCGAGGGGAATTAAAGCTGAAGAAATCGTTAGAGCTATGGTTGAGCAATTCAAAAAAAATTTTGGGGAAAAAGAAAAAGAGCGGGCTGAGCAGTTAAGAATGAGTCTCAGAGAAATTGTCACCCTGGCTTCGTTAATCGAAAAGGAAACTTCCAGGCCGGAAGAAAAACCCCTGGTTTCGGCAGTTTTTCACAATCGTTTGCGACTGAGGATGAAACTCGATTGTGACCCGACAATTATTTATGCTTTGAAGCTCCAGAGCCGATTCGATGGCAACCTCAGGTTCGAAGATAAGAATTTGAATTCGCCCTACAACACCTACCTTTACCCCGACCTACCTCCCGGTCCAATCTGTAATCCGGGAAAGGAATCTTTAATCGCTGCCCTTTACCCGGCTGAAGTCGATTATCTCTATTTCGTCTCTCGGAATGATGGCAGTCATGTTTTCAACCGATCTTACGATGAACACCTGAAGGCCGTTAAAAAATTCCAGTTGAAAAATAATCGAGCTTTAAGGTAAGATAAGTTTTAATTTTTCTGAGTGAAAATTAAATTTATTTTGTAAATATATTTTACAAAACAGAGGAAAAATCGGAAGAATTTGAGAGAAAAAAACCCTTCTTAGCTGGCATAAATCTTGCAGTTAAGAAGCCGGTTAAAAGATAAAGACAGGAGGAAATATGATTTTCAAAAAATTTTTCACTCTAACACTGACCATTATTCTTATTGTTACCCTGGTGGCAAGTTTTATCCAAGCAGAACCGCAAAAGAAAGATCAGAAAAAAGAACAAAAAGGCCAGTCGGCCATTCCGAAAGATATTAAGGCCATGTTAGAACAGGGTTTGGCTACCAGGCAGGCCAAACTGGATATTCCATTTCAGTTTATAAATATTTATGTTTTACCGGCTAAGGGAACTTACATCGCAATTTTCATGACTAAAATTAAGAATGCTCCTTTAGAATACACTCAGCCCGCAGTAGCTCCTGACAACTACCAGAGTGATGTGGAAATTTTCATTCAGTTTTATCACAATGAAAATGGTAATTTGAAGCTTCTGGCTGAAAACAAAGCTGTTAGTTCCTTTGCTATTCCGGTTAATGAATATAATCCCGAAGCAGAGAATTATTATTACCTGGGCTTCCCACTCCCCGCCGGTAAATATCTCCTGGCCGCAGCTCTGGGCAACAAAACAACCAAGAAATTAGGTACAACTTATTATGAGTTTGAAATCCCCAACTTAGAAGAGGCAGCAAAGAATAATAAGCTGGAAACTACCAGCCTTTTCCTGCTGAAAAATTATGAACAGATGGACACTCAAGAACTCTATCCTAATTTCAAAAAAGATTACTTCAGTTGGATGATCTTAAAAGCTTATCCTTATCCTGATAACAAATTAAAGCCCGGCGACACCGCTAATTTGATATTTATGATCTATGGGGTCAGGTTTGACGAAAATCAGAAAGCTCAGATTGAAATTAATTTTGACATCAGAAAAGATAACAATAAGGTCGTGGCTTTTACTCCGATGAAATACGACAGTCCTTTTATCGAACAGCCAATTCCTGTGCCGACAACTAAAAAAGTGAAGATTACGGATGACAAAGGAGAAAGACTGGAAGACCGGCCTCTTGACCCGGGTAGCTATGAACTTGTTCTGAATATCACGGATAAAGTCTCAGGTCTTGCCTTAGAAAAAAGAATTCCGTTTGAATTAATCGTTCAATAACAGCTGTTAACTCAGGTAATTCGGTAAAGGGCAGCTGCGGCCTTTTCTTTTTCTCCAAGTTTATAAAAGGCTAAGCCCAGAGCATTGAGCATTCCGGTATCAGAGAGACTGACAGTAGCAGCTCAAGGAATATACCAGACCTAAATAGGCAGGAAGTTATCATAAGTTTTTCGTTCTCAAAAACTCCATAAAATTCTCTACCTGTGTTGATCTTTCAGTTTCCGAATCATACTTAAGATAGCTCCTAAAAGAATTCAGAGATTCTCTATAGTTTCCGGCGGTCAGATAAGCCAGGCCCAGATAATAAAGAGCATCTATATAGTCCGATTTTAGTTCAATTGCCCGCTTATAGTACTTAATGGCCCAATCACTGCGTGAATTATTAAAGTAATTATTCCCAAGTTCATAAAGCAGTACCGGATCATCAACTCTGCCGATAACAAGCTGGCCGTGCCAGCTGATGGCCTCTTCAATTTCTCCTTTATTCAGATAGCAATTACCTAGACCCACCAAAGCTTTGATAAAATACGGATCTTTTTCCAGCACTTGGCGGTAATAATCCGCCCCCAGGTCATATTCCTTTTTAAGAAAATAACAATTTCCTAAAAAATAATTCAGGGCATAAGCTTCAGAAAAGCTGTTCAACAGATTTTTATAAACAGCAATAGCTTCATCTATATTTCCTTTCTCCAGCAGGTTATCCCCTTTCCCCAGTTCAGTCAGAAAATCAGAGCTGGAAGCCAGGCCGTCTATTTTCTTCAGTCTGGTTTCAACGACTTTAACACTCGCAGCAACTTCATTTATCTGAAGAAAAATTTTCTTCCGTTCATAGCCGCTTTTTTTAAACTCAATATACCAGGGACCAGAGCGTGGTAAAGTAATTTGCCAAAGTCCAGCCTTGTTGGTCCTGATTTCATAAGCAGAAGTCAGCTCTGAGTAATAAAATTTCAGAACGACACCTTCAAGTTCTTGTCCCTGGTCATCTGTTATTACGCCCCTCAACTTTAAACTAAAGGAACTGACCGTTGAATCAAATAATAAAAGAAAAAACATCAAAAGGATGAATAATAATAATTTTCGATTTGGCTGAACGCCTTTCATCTATTAATTCCCCTGAATAATCTTTAAAAGATTATATTTTCAGAAAAAATTAAATCATGGCAATTTTTTCAGATATTCCAGAAGCTGCCTGGCTAAGGCTGCCTTTTCATGCTGGGGAGCTAACTGGATAAATTTTTCCAGGCTGGTCACAGCTTCCTTAGTTTTATTCTGATTTATGTAAAGCGAACCAAGCTGAAAATAAGCTTCAGCATAGTCAGGCTTTAACTCTATGGTCTTTTGAAAATGTTCAAAGGCTTCTTCACTCTGCCCGAGGTTCACCAGGCAGGCCCCAAGGTTGTAATGGCCATCAGGGTCAGAGGGACTCACGGCAACTGCTTTTTTATAATATTCAGCCGCCCCGGCAAAATCCCCTTCCTTGGCCAGCAGCTCGCCCATCTCTTTGTTGGCACTGAAACTTTCCGGATTTAATTCAACGGCTTGACCGAAGGCTCCTCTGGCTTCTGTGGTTTTATTGAGTTTTTTATAGGTAAGACCCAGATTGAAATAATAAGCCCAGTTATCTGGATTAAGCTTTATGGCTTCTCCAAAACCGGCAACTGCTTCCTCAAACTTCTGATTGTTATAAAGATTCGTGGCTTTTAGGAAGGCGTTATCAGCCGCCGACAAGCTCTTCATCGCTACCTGGTCGGCAGTTTCTAATTTAACTTCCAGATTGGTATCAGAAGCAATTTCCACATGAACTTCCATCGTCCTGGGAGCAAAACCATCCTTTTTGCAAATCACCTGATAATACCCGGGCTGGATTCCGATCTGGGCAAACTTTCCATCTTTTCCGGTAGTAACTTCATATCTCTGCAAAACGGATTTAACCGAGATGATGGTCACTGCAACTTTTTCCAGTGGATTACCCTGAGCATCGGTAACCATTCCCCGAACTTTTCCTTGAACCTGAGCTTGAACCACCAGAGAGGAAAAGAAAAGAAAAAATATCACGGCAAAAATGAATAAGATTATTTTTCTGAAACTCATCTTTATCTCCTTACTTTTTGGCCTATTATCCCTCACCCTTTTTATTATACTTCTTTACTTACCCTTTTTTAAATTTTCCAGCCAGGACTTTATAGCCGGCTGGTCAGGGAGTAAGGATAGAGATTTTTCCAGAAGAGCTATGGCTTTATCCTTCTCCCCAATGTTCATATAAGCTTCGGCTGCTAAATTCAGGACACTGACCTCAGTCGCTTCAGCCATCAATTTTTCGAGATAGACCAGGGCTGATTTCCAGTCTTTCAGTTTAGCATAATCCAGAGCAATCACTTTGGCTGCTTCTCTGTCCTTGGTGGTTTCGTAGACAGGAACAGCCACAGTCAGCGATCCCTGATAATTTCCCAGAGCAAAAAGGGTTTTCGCCAGAAGCAGGCGGCTTTCCTGGTCATCCTGAACGTTCAGGATATTTTCCAGCAGCCGGCGAGCTTCCTGATAATTCCCTTTGAGAAAGTTCTGACTGGCTAATATTTTCGAAAATTCTAAGGAAGGCATCGGTTTGTGCACCCGGCCATAAACCCAGGGCATGGTTAAAGCCGGCTGAGCCAATAGAATAAAATTATCTTTCTGAGCCGCTTTAATCTTATCCTTTTCAATCAAGGATAACTCCACCCGGTAATAGCCAGGCTTAAGCTGACTCAGGTCAATCGTCTCCAATCGCAGCTCCTTATTGCGGGTTAATACTTCTTTCAAGGGTTTTTTCTGGCAATTAATTAGGTTGGGGTCATCAAGAGCTTTAAGACATAACTCGACAGTGATTTCAGCGGAAAGTCCTTTCTGGCTCAAAAGCTGGCAATAAACCGATAGCTTTTCTTTCGGAGAAAATTCGTTACGAGCACTGACCAGAAAGTCCTCCTGGTTGAAGGTAAAAGCTTTTATTCGGTTGTCAGTAAAAGCGGTAGAAGTATGATACAGGACTAACTGACTTAAAAGCTGTTCTTCTGAAGCTCCAGGAACATTCAGATTCGTTTCCCAGGAAGTAAAATCCCTGGCAGTCTTATTCTTCAGCAAAAACAAGAGTTGGTAATCTCCGGGGATTACTGGAAATAAATCCTGAAAGGCAAACCTTTGCCGGGCATGCGTTTCAAACTGTTCCCGGTTTAACCTCAAAGGAATTTCTTCAGTCTTGCTGAAAACCGGATTCCCTTTAAGGTCTTCCAGCCTTATGGTCAGCTCAAAAATGGCTGAATAGACTCCTTGATTTTCGGCAAAATTGATTTTATCAGGTTCTATCGACCAGTGGATAAAATAATTATTATCGTTTTTAAGAACCTTCGCCATTGCACTGGAAGTGATGTAATTATGAGAATAATCGACTTCGACAAAATCCTTATAGCTCAAATAGTTTCTGGCATAAGCGGTAGAAAATTTTTTTCCGGGAAGGGATTTGATAGCGGCGATTATTGTCTGGGAAGAAAGCGAGCTAAAAGTATCGCTTCGGTCTTCCGGAAGATAGCTGACAGCAGCTTTAGCCAGCTCGGCATTAATGGCCTTGATAATATCAATAGCCTCAGTTCTGGTGATTTGTTCTTTAGTTAGAGATGGAATTACCAACTTTTCTGGACCTTCGGCTCCCGGGTAATATAGTCTGTAATCGCCTATTCCCTCTGGCTGATAGAAAAGAAGATAAAAATATCCAGGAAGGCCATATTTTTCTTCTCCCTTATAAAACCAGAGTTCCATCGGCCAGATGTCTGACTGGGTAGCAAAAATCTGGCGCTCAAGAGGCTTGCCCAGAAGAAGATAATAATAGCCGCGTTCGCTCAGGCAGCCTCTTTTTGAAGAGCCGATACTGAAGTACTGATCAGCAAAATGAACTCTTTCCATATATTCTCTATAAAATTCATTCTCCGTGGTATCGGGATTCGGGTCTCTGATTTTCCAGAAAAAATTAATGAACCTGTCCCTCTCCGGATCAGTCTTGAGCTTGAGAAAGACTTCTTTTTCGGTAGTGGTAATGATCGGGCTGACTATTTCCAGCCATTCCCGATAAGCCGGAGCCAGGTTTTTAATCACCTCCTTCTCTTTCTGAGCATCGCCCATAGATGCCAACAATCCGATAAAAAGAAAAGCCACCAGGAGGAACGATGAAATAAAATAATTGGCAAGACTTGGATGAATTCTTCTTAACAACCTAAATTTCTCCATCATAAAATTTAAGGCCTTTTTCCTTGGGTCATTTTTATTTGTCATTTTACTTATTACTTATATTTTAATTTCATTTTTTATTTTAACCTATCCCGCCTAATTAAAAAAGATAATTTTGTTGAAGAGGATACTCATAACAGGCATAAGTTTAAATGGCAACTCGTCTTAAACAACGACAAAAAAAAATTTTTTGTTGCCATATTCCAGATATTCATCACAGAAGCCAGATTAGGAGTACTAAGGAGAGATAATAATTTTCGGCATTGGTCTTTTTTCTATTTACTTTGTTTTGCCAAGTAGATTCATTTATTTGGATTTCTCTCGTCCAATTAATTGGATTTCTCTCTGAATTACTTTTTTAACTTATTGAAAATGAAATAATTATTTTATTTAAATATTTGGCATAAAAATTGCTTCAATTTAAATGAAATTTTTTATTTAAAGGAGGTGATTCAGGTAAGAAGGGCAAGTTTAAAATTTTATGGCTTTAGGCTCTTTTGGAAAAAGGGACTTAGACGAAAGGAGGAGATAGATTGATTAAAAAAATTTTTGTTCCCTTATTAATCGTTCTGTTTTTAGCCCCCCTGGCTTTCTCCCAGTCAAAAGAAACTGGCGCTATCACCGGAACAGTGGTCGATGAATCCGCTGCTCCCCTTCCGGGCGTTACCCTGACCATTTCCGGTCCCAGTCTGATGGGTGCCAGAACTTTTGTAACCGATGCCAGAGGTGTCTACAGGTTCCCGGCTTTGCCACCTGGAACTTACACCATCAAAGCCGAGCTCCAGGGATTTACCACTGTGGTCAATGAACATGTGCGTTTGACCACAACCACAACTTTGACCGTGGATATAACGATGAAGCAGGCGACGGTGGCTGAAGAACTGACAGTTGTGGCTAAGGCCCCTACTATCGACGTTAAATCTACCGAAACTGCTTCGGTTTCTCTGAGCAATGAAATCCTGAGGAACATTCCTTACAGTCAGTTTACCGCTGACATCGTCAACATGGCTCCTGGAGTTACCCGTGATGTGGCTTATGGCGCTTCCCAGGGCACCGGTATTGCCTATTCTATGGATGGCGTCAACGTAGCCGACCCGGATGCTGGCACAGCCTGGGTTTTCTCAGACCATAATATCATAGAAGAAGCCAAGGTTATGGGTGTTGGTTTACCGGCTGAATACGGCAACTTTACCGGTGTTATCTTCAACCTGGTAACCAAGTCCGGCGGGAACAGTTTCTCCGGGCATTTTGAGTTTGATTTTCAGGGAAAAAGAGTTGACAAACCCAAAGGATTCTGGGGAACCGAGAACAATTCGGCTTACCTCACAGACTTTCCGGACTTGAGCTCCCCGATTTTTAGAATGATGGATGGCAATGCTCATCTGGGTGGCCCCATCATCAAAGACAAGCTGTGGTTCTATGTCGGCCTGCAGTACTACGAAACCTGGAGATATCCGACCGGCTTCCCCGAGGCAGTTGATTACAAACAGCCCAGAAGCTTCATTAAGTTCACTTCTCAGGTTACTCCCAGCCTGAGCCTGAATTTGTCTGTCCAGATTGATACTTATAATGGAAAAAACCGCGGTGCTGGAGCCACTGTTTCTCCCGAAGCCTGTGTCAACCAGAAATCTCCTGAAATTGTCGGCAATTTCACTCTGACTAAAATCATAAACTCCAAAACCTTCTTTGATTTAAAAGCTTCTTATTTCTGGGGCTACTATTATCTTGACCCCGAAGTAGGAATGAACCCTTATATGCACTTCAACCTTGACGAAAATAGGCAATACTACAGTTCTGGATATTATTATTATGCTGACAGAACCCGCTTTCAGACCAATGCCAGTCTGAGCCATTATGTAGATGATTTTTACGGTTCTCACGATTTCAAATTTGGAGCCGAGTTCGAAAGATCAACTGATAGAAACCGCTATGGGTACACAGGTCAGGGAGGGCCTCTCGGAGATCATGTTCAATATTATGATTATTATGGCCAACCATATCTGGCTTATCAATACGCTGGATACGACACCCACACCCGTTATACCAGATTAGAAGCCTTTGCCCAGGATTCCTGGCAGGTAACCAAAAGACTCAACATCAGTGCCGGTGTCCGTTTCAGTTTTTACTGGGGTCAGGTTAAAGGAGTTTCTGGCAATGTCTATACCAATAATCGAATTGCCCCGCGCCTCGGCTTTACCTATGACCTGTTCGGCGACAAAACCACCGTGTTCAAAGCTCACTACGGTCAATTTTCTGAAGCTATGTTTGCCAGCTACCACGACCGGATGAATCCAGCTTCCGCTTATAGTGATAAAATCGGCTATTATTATGATTTATCGGTCGAAGATTGGGCCTTATGGTACACAATTCCCCATCCCTCTTATCGGATGGATCCAGACATCAAGCATCCTTATATGAACCAGTTTACGGTCGGCCTAGAAAGAGAACTTTTCAAAGATTCATCTTTCAGCATTACTTACATCTGGCGTCAATGGAAAAATATCATGGGCCCGGTTGATTTTGCCGGTGATTATACCCCATATAATGTCAATGTTACCAACTTCGGCACCTATACAATTTACCAGAGAACCCTTGATACCTTAGAAACCTATGATTATTTGATTACCAACTTGAAAAAAGACCCTGACCACTGGGTAATGCTTAACCCATATCGCAAATACCATGGTGTGGAATTTCTGTTCAATAAGCGCTTTTCCAATAGATGGCAGCTGCTGGCTTCTTACACTCTGTCCAAAGCCTGGGGTACAACTGACAACGGCCAGGCTGATGACATCGGCTATGGTGGAACTGTTTATGACCCGAATTTCTGGATAAACGCTGAAGGTCATTCAACCTATGACGCTACTCATATGATTAAGATTCAGGGTACTTACGTCATTCCCAAGGTTGAGCTAAGTATGAACGTTTATTACCATGGAATCACCGGAAATGCCTGGACCACCCGTTACAGAACAGGGAAACTGAATCAGGGTCGGGTAACCTTCTTCATCGAACCGCGTGGTTCTCACCATTATCCGTTCGACAATCAACTGGATATCCGTTTAGAAAAAATCTTTACCCTTGCTGATAAATACCGTCTTGGAATAATGTTTGATGTCTTCAATGTGTTCAACGTGGACACCATCACTTCCTGGGGCACGCGCTGGATGTATGACTGGAAACCAACTCAATGGCCTTCAACCTTAGGTCATAACCTTCTTGGAATCGTTAACCCCAGACAGGCCAGACTGGGGGTCCGTTTAATCTTCTGATAGCTTTTACAGAAATCCAGGGCGGCGGGTTCTCCCGCCGCCCTTTTTTTATTTTCTTCCCACAAGGGAAAAATAAATTAACCAGACCATCATTAAACCGAGCAAGAACCTGTCTGGCTAGCTGCCGTTAGCCGTGATTTCCCATTTGTTTTTATGATATAATTTTTTAAGTATGAATATGAAAAAATTTTTTACTTTCCTGGTAATAGTCATTTTAGTCTCGACATTAGTAATTATTTTCTTTTCCAAAAAATCTGACTTTAATCATCTTCGCCGAAAGCAGCCCTACAACGTCATCCTGATCACCGTCGACACTCTTCGAGCTGACCGGGTTGGCTGTTATGGCTTTTCTCCTGATGTCACTCCTACTATGGATATGTGGGCAGCCCGTGGAGTGCGCTTCGAAGACTGTATTTCTCAAACACCTCTGACTCTGCCTTCTCACACCACCATTCTCACCGGAACTTTGCCCATCCATCATGGCGTCCGGGACAACGGTGGCTTCGTCGTACCGCCAGAACTTGAGACTCTGGCCGAATCCTTCAAATCTGCTGGTTATCAAACCGCATCCTTTGTCTCCGCTTACGTTCTCGATTCCAAATGGGGTTTGAATCAAGGTTTCGATTATTACTTCGACCGCTTCGACCTCGGCCGCTTTGAAAAAATTTCCTTAGGTGAAGTTCAGCGACGAGGTGAAGAAACCATCAATGAAGCACTTAACTGGCTGGAAAAGAATAAATCTGGGAAATTTTTTGTCTGGATTCATCTCTACGATCCGCACACCCCATACGACCCCCCAGAACCCTATAAAAGCCAATTTGCTGGCCGACTATATCTCGGCGAAATCGCTTATACCGATAGCCAGTTAGGTCGCTTCTGGAATTACTTAGAAAAAAACAACCTTCTGAATAATCTCTTTTTAGTCCTGGCTTCTGATCACGGCGAAAGCCTTAGCGAGCATGGAGAGACAACCCACGGTTTCTTTGTCTATCAGGAGGGCGTCCACGTCCCGTTGATTTTTCTAACGCCTTTCAAGCAATTTTCTGGCAAAACTTACTCAGGAGTTGTCACCCTAGCTGATGTCATGCCCACTATTCTGGATATGGTCGGGCTGAAAATTCCGACTGAGGTCCAGGGCCAGAGCCTGGTACCTTATTTCTCTGGTCGTAAAAAGCCGGTTGACCGCTTAGCTTATTCTGAGACCTTCTATCCGCGCTATCATTATGGCTGGTCTGAACTCCGCAGTTTCCAGAACAACCGTTATAAACTCATCATCGCCCCTGTCCCTGAGCTCTATGATTTAAAGAAAGACCCGGATGAAGAAAAGAATCTGGTTTACATTGAAAAAAAAGTTTTTGAGCGATTGACCACTCTGGCCGAAGAATTCGAAAAAAAAGCCGGTGAAAAAGCGATAGAAGCTGATTTTGCTTCTGTAGATGAAGACACTAAGGAAAAGCTGGCTGCCCTTGGCTATCTGGGTTCTTTCGTTGACCCGGCTAAACTTAAAGGCAAAAAGCTGGCTGACCCCAAGGATAAAATAAACATTTTTAACGAAATCTCTAAAGCCCGGGAAACAGGTATGGCCGGAAACTTCGATGAAGCCATCTCCACCCTGAATAAAATCCTGCAGGAAGACCCGACCATCAGCGATGCCTTTTTCGCTCTGGGCAATGTCTATTTTAAGGCCCGGCATTTTAAAGAAGCAGTGGAAGCCTTTACCCGGGCGCTGGAATTAAAACCCGATGATTCTTTTGCCGTCATCAACATCGCCAATTGTTACGCTGCCCTAAATCAACTGGACCAGGCAGAAAAATTGATTCAGGGGCAGGCAAAAAAAGGCTTCGATGACCCGCAGTTTTACCATGTGCTGGGCAGCCTTTTTGCCCTGCGTGGCCAGGATGATAAAGCTTTGCCTTATTTTGAAGAATGCCTTAAGAAAAACCCGCGCTCGGCTTCTGCTCACAATGCCATCGCTGCCATCTGTCTTAACCGCGATGACTTAGCTTGTGCTGAAGACCATCTTCAAGCAGCCTATTCAATAAACCCGACGCTGCTTAATTTAAGGTACAATCTGGCCCAGCTCAGAGAAAAACAGAATCGCTTAGATGAAGCCATCGAGCTCTACCGTCGGGAAATTGCCGATGCCCCCAATCACTTCAAGGCCCTGTTCAACTTAGCCCGGCTTTATCGATTGGAACACCGGGAAGATGAAGAGCTGGAAACTCTGCAGAGAACCCGGAAAGCAGACCCGAACTTTCCTCTGACTTATTTCTATATCGCCAGAATCTACCTCCGACGGGGAGAGAATTTTCAAGAAGCCATCAACCTGGTGCAACAAGGTCTGGAGTTAAAACCGGATAAAGACAATCTACCGTTCGGTTATTTTCTGTTAGCTGACCTTTATAATCGCCTGGGCGACTATCCCCGTTCTGAAGAATATGCGCATAAGGCAGAAGGAATTCTGAAATCTTCGCGGTAAACTTTTCGGTTAAAATTCAAACTTCAGCTTCTTCTCAGATTTTTTGTTTTCCAATTTATTCTCAACTGTGGCTTTAAGGATAAGCGGAGATTTCCCTTTAATCTCAGCCTGAAGCTCGACAATCAAGTTCTTTTCAAAATTCTCTTTGAGCTCTTCCAGGCTCAGGGATAAAGGATAGGCTTGATGGAAAGACCAGACTTTCTGTTTGTCTGCATCTTCGATTTCTACAGTAAGGTCAATAGTGGTTTCGAATCTATCTTTCTGAGCTTTAAACCAGATCTGGTTGTAAGGCAGATTGATTGAAAGCAGAGCTTTTCCCTCCTCTGTTTTTTTCAGGTTGACCTCAAAATCCATCGCCCGACTACCTTGAAAAATCCGACTGCCCGGCTGATTCCAGCTAACTTGAGTCTGAGTAATAAGAGCAATCTGTTCAGCACTGGCCGGCTCAAGCTGGTAGTTGCCGTTCCAGAACTGGTCAACAAAAACAATAGAATAAAAACCGTAATACCAGATTTCGACTGGTTTACTGTAAAGACTTTGGCCGCGGGGATAGGTTTCCCGATTGTCGGGCGGGCCAAGAGTTATCCAGATTCGCCCCCGGTCGCTAAGCCAGCCCGGTGTTCCACCTTCACTGAACAGACGATTAGCCTGTTCAATCCGGCGAAAATATTCTTCCCTGAATTCATTGATTGGAGTTTCCGGATAAGGATCCCGGCGTTTCCAAAAATCTACGATGAATTTCGCCCTCTCTGAAGCTGGCAATTGTAAAAAGGTCTTTCTCTCTTCAGGCGTAATGGTATAACGGGCTTTAGAGAGAAACTCTTTACTTTCGGGGTCGAGTGATTTTTCTAGTTTATAGCTGGCACAGGAAATCGCCCCGAGGAGAACCAAAAACAAAAAAATCACCTTAATCATCTTTTTATTTTTCATAAGCTACTTTCCCTTCCTATTATAGCTCAAATTATGAAATATATTCTAAGCCTTTCCCCAAAATCAGGGTTTTATCTGGATAAAATAAACCATTGCCAGGTGATAGAATCTGGAATAAACTTGAACAGACTGGAGAAAAAAGAGAAAGCTATGAAATTTGTGGCTGACCTGCATCTTCACTCGAAATTTTCCAGGGCAACTTCCCGGGATATGACTCTGGAAAACATGGCTCTCTGGGCTAAAGTTAAAGGCATTTCTCTTCTGGCCACCGGAGATTTCACTCATCCTGAATGGTTTTTTCTGATTAAGCAGAAACTTGAGCCTCAGGGAAACGGCTTTTTTAAGCTGAAAAATCTGAATTTCGTCCCTGAGGACCCGCTCCTCAGAGATTTTCCTGTTTCCCGAGAAGATGCTTCTTTCCTTCTCTCAACTGAACTCAGTTTTATTTACTCAAAAAATGGTCGGGTCAGAAAAATCCATCTGCTGCTTCTGGCTCCTGATTTAGAGACAGCCGAACGCCTGAACCGACGACTGAGCACCGTGGGTAATCTTCACTCTGATGGCCGGCCGATTCTTGGTTTTGATGCTAAAATCTTCTTAAAAATGGCCCTCGACATTTCAGCCCGCAGTGTGGTCATTCCGGCTCATATCTGGACACCCTGGTTTTCTCTTTTCGGAGCCAACTCCGGGTTTGATTCGATCGAAGAATGCTTTGAAGAACTCACTCCCCATATCTTTGCCTTAGAAACCGGCCTTTCTTCTGATCCGCCGATGAACTGGCGGCTTTCGGCCCTTGATCGGTATGCCCTTGTTTCCAACTCTGATGCCCATTCGCCGTCGAGAATAGGACGGGAAGCCAACGTCTTCAACACAGGATATTCTTACGACAATCTGATCCAGGCCCTGAAATCAAAGGATCCGGAAAAATTTCTTTTCACTGTCGAATTTTTTCCTGAAGAAGGTAAATACCATTATGATGGACACCGTCAGTGCGGGGTGGTCTGGCCACCGGCCGAAAGCTGGAAACACCACAATCTCTGCCCCCAATGCGGCAAAAAGTTGACTATCGGGGTCCTGCATCGGGTTGAAGAGCTGGCTGATCGTTCTGAGTCCGATCTTAAACCGCCAAAAATTCCATACCGCCATCTTATTCCATTGAATGAAATAATCGGCGAAGCTCTGGGCAAGAGCTCCGAGTGTCAGTCAGTCTGGGAGATTTATTTCAAATTTATCAGGGAATTTGGCAATGAATTTAAGGTGCTGACCGAAGTTCCGGAGGATGAGCTGGCCCGCCTGCAACCGGAAGCAGTCAGTCAGGCCATTTCTCTGATGCGCCAGGGAAAAGTCATGGTCTCACCAGGATATGACGGCACCTATGGCTCAATCAAGGTTTTCAGCCGGGAAAAGGCGCCTGAACCACAAGAACCTCAGGGGCAGCTTCCTCTTTTTTGAAGTCAAATTTCCCGGGGACTTATCCCTTACTGATAGCTTCCAAACTACCTTTTCCTTGACAACCAGGCACCTGGAATCTATATTAAATTTGTACTTCGAGGGAGAAAACGATGGAAATTTTGATGAAAATCAAAGGCCTGGTTGTCGACCCGATTTCCAAGATGCCCATCGTCGTCCTCGAAGACCCTCTATCAGATCAGATTCTGCCGATCTGGATAGGGGTTTTTGAGGCTAACGCCATTGCTCTCAGCCTGGAAGGAATCCCTACTCCCCGCCCGATGACCCATGACTTGATTAAAAACTTCCTCGATCAGTTAAACATTACCGTAGAAAAAATCGTGGTCAACGACGTCAGGGATAATACTTTTTATGCCAACATCCACTGCCGCCAGAATGATATTCCTTACCTTATCGATTCCAGACCCTCCGACGCCATCGCCTTAGCTTTGAGAGTTAATGTTCCAATTTATGTGGATGAAGAAGTAATCAAAAAAGCCCATGGCCTGAAATATGAAGAAAGCCTGGAGAATTCAGAAAAACTCAAACAATGGCTGGAAAGTCTGAACCCCGAAGACCTGGGCAAATATAAGATGTAACCCGGTACTCAGGTTCTTCCCTTGAGAAGAAGATATATTCCCCCCAGAAGAAAAATAATCTGAGGTCCCCAGGCGGCAAGATATGCCGAAAGAACTTCCGTAATACCCAGACTGCGGAAAATAGCCATGGCCTCCCAGTAGAGAAAGCCACCGATCAGACTCACTCCAAGAGGGAAAAGAAAGCCTTTCTGTCCAACTAAACTGACTGAAGCCACTGAAAGCAAAGTTAAAACTAAAACCGAGAAGGAAAAAGCCTTCCTGAATTCTGCCTCCAGCCGGAAGCGAGTGGCCGCACTGCCCGTTCTTTCTAAATCTTCAGAATAGTGACGAAGCTCAGCTATGGTCATGGTGGACGGTTCCTTCCATTCTTTAAGAAAATAATTCTCAGCGTCTTTTAGTTTAACATCTGACGATTCAAACCTGGAAAATCGGGATGTTTTGTCAGTAAATTCCCTCTCCCACCCGTCTTTAAGCTTTAATTTTTCTTTTTCAATAAAAGCTTCCTGAGCAGAGATTATCTTTTTCAATCCTGTTTGATTCTGGTCTGTTTCCAGAATTATCAGACGGCTCAGAACTTTTCGGGCAGGATCTAAAAGGTCATAGTGATAAAAACTTTCTGAATCTTTCCCGCGGATCCAGTAGCGATTTATGTAGGTAAAAGTCCTGGCTGGCCGGTCCGAAATCAGATCCCAGATTTCATAGGCTCGGAAATTACTCCGACTGACCAGCCTATCCTGGAAAAAATAAAATAAAGGAACTAAGAGAAGGGCAAAAATAAGAATTGGAGCTACCACTCGATAATAACTAAGGCCTGAGGTAATCATAGCCGGGATTTCGTTCTTCCGGTAGAAATAGCTCAGAGTCAAGACTGAAGCGCTCAAACTGGCCACCAAAAGCGTTAAAAGTGTAAACTCTGGTATTTTGTACCAGATGAAAAGCAGTAGCAGAGACGCTGGTTTCTGGCCTTCCTTGACCAGCTCGATCCTCTGAAGAAAGGTAACCAGAACCATAATCGCTAACATTGCCAGAAAAATCAGACCACAAACTCTGATAAATCTTGAGATGACATATCGGTCGAGAAGCGAGGGAAAGAATACTAGTCTGGCTCTTTTTCCCTCCGATGAAATTTTCTTAGTTCTCTCTCCCTGACCAAAAATTTTCAGAATAGATACTTTCAACCTTCCCCCGTGGAAACTGATCTGATTTTCTTTCTTTTTGTAAGCTGAAAAATAAAAATAAAGACCGAAAATAAGGATAAGAAAATCCGGCAGCCACATCGCCAGCCAGGCAGGCTGTTTTCCATCAAGGGCTTTCTGCTCTCCCGTGACTAAAAGAAAATAATAGGCCAGAAGCAAGACCAGGCTCAGCCCGAAACCACCCAGCTGACCACCGGGCCAGCGTTTCCAGCCCAGGCCAACACCCAGAAAGACAAAAACCAGACAGGTCGCTGGCAAGCTCAACCTTTTGTGAATTTCAATCAGTGTCACTCTTTTCGCCAGAATATCTGGTGGTTCTTCTTTCTGGAATCGTTTCCAGTCCCGCCCTAACTCTTTTATATTTTTTTCCCGGCCTTTCTTTTCGAGAGAAAAATTACCTGAGAGGCGACTTAGGTCAATTCTCTGTTCCAGTTTCTGAAATTCACTCAGACCGATAGCTTCGGGGTTATATAGATTCAGCCCGTAATTTTTCCCATTCTCAAGGAAAAGCCTGGCCTCATTCCTTTCTGCCTCAAGCGCTATCCCGCCTGAATTAGCCAGAATAATCTGAATTTTTTCAGGGTTTTCTCCCTGAAAAAGGAAAACCTTCTTCCACTTCTCATTTTCCTCAAGCTGCTGAACGAAAACGACCTTTCCCGGCAATGATTCGCTGAACCTGCCGGGTTCAACTGCCAGCTGAACCCGGCTCAAAACTGAGTTGACCATCGTCTGCAGCCAGCGATAATTAGCTGCTGGTGTCAACCATAAAGTAAACCCCAGAGAAATCAGCCAGAGAAAAAGTCCCATGATAAACACCGGTTTGAGCATTTTAGCTGGAGTGATTCCCAGAACTTTCATCGCTTCAGTTTCCCGGTCTGAGGACAATCTGGCCAGTCCGCCGAGTACCCCGGCCATAAAAGCTAAGGGCAAAGCCAGCGCCAAAATTGAAGGTAAAAGATAAAAGAGAACCTTGAGCACAACCTTAAGCTGAACGCCGTGGGCAACGAAAATTTCAGCCAGGTAGAAAATCTCATTCATAAACAGCAAGAAAATGATGAAAGCTAAAGAAATCAAAAAAGAAGGAATAATTTCTTTTAGCAGGTAACGGTCGAGAATTTTCATTTCCGGCTTTTTGCCAAAGCTTTAATTATTAACAGGCTTAATATACCACAAGCCAGAAACTCAACTCAAAAAGAAAGGCCGCTTTCAGGAGAGTCTGAAAGCGGCCTGATTTTCAGCAGTCAGCTTTTCAGGGCTTAATACATATCGCTGGGCGGAGTAGGATATTTAGGCTGTTTTTCTTCTTCAGGAATTTCGGTCACACAACCTTCAGTGGTCAGCAACAGACTGGCAATGCTGGCCGCATTCTGGAGAGCAGTCCGGACAACTTTGGTCGGGTCAACAATCCCGGACTTAATCATATCTTCGTATTTTTCCGTGAGAGCGTTGAAGCCAAAATCCTGCTTCATTTCTCTGACTTTCTCGACCACAATTGATCCTTCAAAACCGGCATTGGCCGCAATCTGACGGATGGGCTCTTCTATGGCTCTGCGGATTATCTGAAGGCCGATCTGCAGATCACCATTAAGGTTGAGATTGTCCAGAGCTTTCTGGCAACGGAGTAGAGCTACACCACCACCGGGAACGATTCCTTCTTCAACAGCAGCTTTAGTGGCATGCATGGCATCTTCCACCCGAGCCTTTTTCTCTTTGAGTTCGGTTTCTGTGGCCGCACCAACTTTAATCAGAGCCACCCCACCAACCATTTTGGCCAGTCTTTCCTGGAGTTTTTCCCGGTCATAATCAGAAGTGGTTTCTTCAATCTGGGTTCTAAGCTGTTTGATTCTGGCCTGGATTTCGCTCTGTTTACCTCTACCTTCGACGATGGTGGTGTTGTCTTTGTCGACAACCACTTTAGCCGTTTGACCCAGCCAGTCCATAGTGACATTTTCCAGCTTGACACCGATGTCTTCGGTGATGACTTTACCGCCGGTGAGGGTAGCAATATCTTCCAGCATAGCCTTCCGTCTGTCACCGAAGCCCGGAGCTTTGACCGCGCAGCACATTAAGGTCCCTTTGAGTTTGTTGACCACCAGAGTGGCCAGAGCTTCGCCTTCAACTTCTTCAGCCACCACCAGCAAAGAGCGAGCCATCTTGGCGACGCTTTCCAGCAACGGCAATAATTCTCTCAGATTGGAAATCTTCTTTTCATGCAGCAGGATTAAGGGATTCTCCAGGACGCATTCCATCCTTTCAGGGTCAGTGATAAAATAGGGAGAAAGATAACCGCGATCAAACTGCATACCTTCAACAAATTCCAGAGTGGTTTCCAGCCCTTTGGCTTCTTCCACAGTGATAACTCCGTCTTTACCGACTTTTTCCATAGCTTCGGCAATGATTTTGCCGATCGATTCGTCGTTGTTAGCTGAGATGGCGCCAACCTGAGCAATCATCTCACCGGTAACTTCCCGGCTCATATTCTTGAGCTCTTTAACCACTTCTTCCACTGCCCGGTCAACTCCCTTCTTGATTAGACTGGGATTACGGCCGGCAGTCACATGCTTGATTCCTTCAGTGTAGATGATCTGAGCCAGGACGGTAGCAGTGGTGGTACCATCACCGGCTATATCAGAGGTTTTGGAAGCCACTTCCTTCACTAACTGGGCTCCCATGTTCTCCCAGGGATCTTTGAGTTCGATTTCCTTAGCTACAGTCACGCCGTCTTTGGTGCTGTTGGGAGAACCGAATTTCTTGTCCAAGATGATGTTTCTACCCCTGGGACCAAGAGTGGCTTTAACCACATTGCTCAGAATATTAACACCTCTTAATAAGGCCTGTCTGGCTTCATCACCAAGAATGATTTGTTTTGCCATGGTCTACCTCCTTTAGTTTATTACTTGTTAATGATGGCCAGGATTTCATCTTCCCGGACGATCACATGCTCAACACCGTCAAGGGTTACTTCGGTTCCGCTATATTTGCCGATGAGCACCAGATCGCCCTTCTTGACAGTCAGGGGGATAACTTTGCCGTTTTCGGTAACTCTGCCCCTACCTACCTCGATGATCTCCGCTTCCAGGGGTTTTTCCTTAGCCGTATCAGGAATGATGATGTTGCCCCTTTTTACTTCCTGTTCCTCAATTCTTTTCAAGAGAACACGGTCATACAAGGGTTGAATTTTCATCTTTACCTCCTTTCAAAGATTATTTTAGCAGTCTCTTGTTTAGAGTGCTAATTATAAAATATGACGAAAAGGCTGTCAAGATTTCTGGTAAAAAAATCAGCAGACTACAGAAAAAATTGCTATTTTTTCTGCTTTATTTTCAGGACCTTAAAGCGGTTATGAAGGGTATTGCGATGAACACCCAGGGCCTGAGCCATTTTTGTCTTGTTTTTTCGGTATTTCTGCCAGGCAGTTTCCAGATAAATTTTTTCGAATTCAGCCAGAGCTTCCTTCAGATGAATTTCTTTTTCCACCATATCCTGGATGAGATTTTCCAGCTTCTGATGAATCGTTAATTCTTCATATTTTTTGCTCATTCCACCCTCCTTTCCCTTCAAATTTCTTCCAGGTCTCGTTAAAACGATCTTTTAAATCCTTAGGAATCAAGACGGTCAAGGTCTTAGAGACTCGAAGGCAGGCCGGCGCCAGCGCCGAACCGATCAAAGCCTGCCTCTGAAAATCAAACACTAACATGGCGAAAACTATGACCGAGCAAATGAGTATTCCCTTGAGCAAACCAAAGATTCCCCCGAAAATATGATTAGCCGAATTTAGCGGTCCCTTCATCAGCTGGCCGAGAATAAAAGCCAGAAGCCAGCCAATCAGAATTATGGCGAAGAAAATCAACAGGAAGCTCAGACAGTTTCTCCAGAAATCAGAGCTGAGGTAGCGATGAAGCTTCCAGGAGAGCCAGGGATAATGCCTGGAAGCTATGATAACACCCAGCCCTACCGCCAATAAGCCCATAACCTGCCGGAGCAGGCCTTTGATCAAGCCTAAGATAAAGGTCACAAGCAAGATAACCAGAAGTATTGCATCCAGCCAGTTAAGGTTCATCCGCCTTTCCTCTGTCTGAGTTTTTCCACCATTTCATAATTTCCTTCCCTGATCAGGCCGAAGGAGACCTTAGGTTTTATTCGGCCATGGAAATCCGAGCCGGCAGTAGCCACCAGGTCCAGCTCATCAGCTAAGGACCTGTAGAGTAAAACCTGGTCCTGGGTATGGTATGAAGTATAAACCTCAATTCCCTGAAGACCAAGGTTCTTAAGATGAATCAGGTCTTCCTTGGTAGTCCTCTGAAAATAAGCACCCGGGTGAGAAAGAACAGGGACACCCCCGGTGAGAGGAGCCAGGCTAAGTACTTCTTCGAGAGAAATATGCCTTTTAGGGACATAAGCTAATCCACCTTCAGCAAAGTAGTCCTGGTAAAAAAGATAAGGACCAGAGGGCTGGTCATTTTCATCATAATATCTTCTTAGATTTGGCTTTTTCCGACATTCAGGCTTATCCAGAAGAATCTGAGCAATTTTTACCCCAAGAGGTGGGACCTGACCGCTTTTCTCCCAGACTTCATCCCACTTAATATCTATTCCATTTTCCCTGAGTTTTTCCACCCTGGTTTTAGCTTCTTGCAGCCGGGAATTTTCCATCTTATTGATTATATAGCGGGTTACCTCACTCTCCCAGTCAACCAATGGCAGCAGCAGGTGAAATTCTCTGGAATCAAAGACGGTAGTGACTTCAATACTTGGAATGACCTCTACCCCGTATTTTTCTCCAGCTTTTATAGCTTCCGGGTAAGCCCCAACACTATCATGGTCAGCGATTGCCATCGCCCGAAAAGCCAGCTCCTTGGCCATTCTAACCAGCTCTTCAGGAGAGAAATCTCCATCGCAGCTATGGTTAGAATGGATATGCAGATCAACCAAACCGTTCATCATGAGTCAATTCTTTACGGTAAATCAGTTTTTCCTGTCAGAAGATGATATATCTCCAGATAGCGTTTTGAAGTCTGTTCGATTATGTCTTCAGGTAACGGTGGTGGCGGAGGAGTTTTTCTGTCCCAGCCTGTGCTCGTCAGGTAGTCACGGACAAACTGTTTGTCAAGGCTGGGCTGAGATTTATCAGGAACATAGCTGGAAAGCGGCCAGAAACGAGAAGAATCCGGCGTGAACAGCTCATCTATCAGAATTAATTCTCCATTCTCATCCAGACCGAATTCAAATTTGCTGTCAGCAATGATGATCCCCTTGGAGATGGCATAAAGAGAAGCCTTTTGATAAAGCGCCAGGCTGATTTTTCTGATTTTGTTAGCCAGCTCAGAACCGCTGATTTTTTCCATCTTTTTAAAGGTGATATTTTCGTCATGGCCGACATCAGCTTTGGTTGAAGGAGTAAAAATTGGTTCTTCCAGTCGGGATGATTCCTGGAGACCCTTTGGCAGTTTGATCCCACAGACTTTTCCTGTTTTCTGGTATTCCTTCCAGCCAGAACCAGCCAGATAGCCTCGGACTACACATTCAATTGGAATTACCTTCGTCTTTTTAACCAGCATCGACCGCTTTTCCAGGACTTCGGCATAAGGCTGAAACTCTGGTGGAAAATCGGCTATTTCAGTAGAAATCATATGGTTAGGGCAGATTAAGGCAGTAAAATCAAACCAGAATTTAGAAATCTGAGTTAGAACCTTGCCTTTATAAGGGATTAATGAAGGCAGAACAAAATCAAAAGCCGAAATCCGGTCCGTGGCCACCATCAATAGCTTATCACCCAGGTCAAAAACGTTTCTCACTTTGCCTTTTTTAAACACAGGAATGCCTGGAAGTTCCACTTCACCCATCGGCCTTTCTTTTCCGTCCATTAAAGCGACTCCTTTAAAAACAAAAAAACTTAATCTATTTTTTATATGTTAATTGAAAAAAAATTTAAAATCAATCAACCAGAAGGACGGTTAGAGAAAAAAGCCTAAGACCTTTTTAGGCCGATGAAATTTATAAGACGTTTATTTTTTACCTTATCCCGCCTGAAAGAAAGCAGCTCAGGCTGGCAGAAAGTGCCCAGTTTCACCTGAATGATGTTTTTCCCCCGCAACTGCAGAACATCGCTTAAAAGCCAGAAGTTGGCCGCTCTTAAATCAAGATAGAATTTATCAGGTTTTCTGGCCGTCAAAAAGATTGAACTTAAAGGAAAACCAGCTTGAGAAAACATTTCATAGACATCACCACCAACCTCATAGCAGCTCTGTTCAATGCAGGGACCGAGGGCAGCCAGAATGTTTTGGGCCTGGCTGCCAAGCTTTTGTTGCATTAGCTCAAAAGCCTTAACCGAAATTTTCTGATAAGTTCCCCGCCAGCCACAATGAACGGCAGCCACTGCCTGATGCTCGGTATCCACCAGAAAAAGCGGAAGGCAATCAGCCGTTTTAATCAGAAGAAGCAGACCTGGAGTGGCTGTCACCAGGCCATCGCCTGAAAGTTTGTGATCTGGTTTGTCTTCCAGAAAGAAAACCTGAACTGAATGCTGCTGGCTCATCTCCACTGGCTGAAAGGAATTCAGCCGGACATCTTTTTCCAGGTCAGATAAGGTAAAACCGGCCAGGCCAAAACCGTGGACCAGCCAGGGGATTTGATTAAGCTGGTCAATGGTCAAATAATTCTGTCTTTCACCCATTTTTCTCTTCTTTATAATCGAGACTGCCTGATTAATCAAGAGCTGTCCAGAAAAGATTTAACTTGGCAGCAAAAAAATATAAAATTATGGTGATTAATTAAATTTTAATCAGAAGAAATAACAGGAGCAATAAATAAAATGAAAAACTGCTTGGTGGTGTTTCTGATTTTTCAATTGCTACTATTAATTAATCTTCATTCTGAAGAGATCAGGCCGAGAGTTAGAGAATTCGGTTTAAAAATCGGTGTGCTGAAGCCTGGGCTTCTCAACGCCATAACTGATGTTCCAGGAGTAAAGGTCGGGCATAAAACTATCATCAAAGATAAAAACATCAGAACAGGGGTTACGGCTATCATCCCGTCTGCGGACAATATTTTCCAGGATAAAGTCCCGGCCGG
>Ga0315282_10004309_pt1 | contig 24838 bp, 21 predicted proteins | sample YL17G07_20_MG_FD_203693 | JGI IMG/M metagenome (GOLD analysis project Ga0315282, IMG submission 203693) | Sediment microbial communities from Yellowstone Lake, YNP, Wyoming, USA - YL17G07_20 | ecosystem: Environmental > Aquatic > Freshwater > Lake > Sediment | place: USA: Wyoming | collected... | reverse complement strand
GCCAAGTTGCTGCCCCCCATCATGTCAAAAGCCATAAGGTTAGCTACCCGACACCATGGCTGTGGTTCTTCCTGTCAGAACTGAGAGGCACCAATTTCCGTCCATGAAGACATTCTAGACAAAGCCGCATTGGTTTGGCGATAGTTAGGCCAAGCTCATCTATGACAGCACAGGCAAAAGTAGGTCTTCAGAAGGTCAGCCGGATATCACACAACACGATGCTTTGTGTGGTCTGGAGCAACTAAGCGCATTGACTCGTGCTCGGGATTCTAGAACTAAACAGTGTTAGCTCTTAGGCCTAAATGGCCGGCGCTTTCCCCTTCAGCACCCATGATCCAGAACCCCAGCACCTCTTTGTACCCGTTTTCTCCAATGCCCAAAGCGATGTACACAACCTCACCGGGCAATGCTGTCGCGCCGTATCTTGAGTACCACTCCATCGAGAAACACAATGGGATACCAGAGCGCTATCCCCCTGTTTCGAAACGGCGCTATCTCTTCAAGTAATTCTTTGATCATGCTCCTGATCTCACCCTTGACGATCTCTCTAAGAAATTCCGTTTTCCCTTCTTTCTTCGATAAAATGTGAATAAGTTCTTCTAGTTCTTTTTCATGACTTAACCTCCTCCTGGTGAAATATTTGCTTGTCCACCAGGAGGTATTTTCTATCTTACTCCTACGTTTACACAATTTCATCATCACTACTTCTGCATTTGGCAACTAATTGGGCGGATTATACAGCACCGACTATTGACAAGACACAGATTTTCAGTTAAACTTCTTAATAAGACGAGCGTTCGTTTTATAAATAAAGTTGGGGGAAATAAAATTAGAGTAGCTAATACGGAGCTGATTGAAAAACGAAAACATCAGTTGGTTATCAAGGCAGCATCATTATTCGTTAAGAAGGGGTATCTACAGACCTCTATACGGGATATCGCTGAAGAATGTGGCTTAAGTGTAGGTGCACTCTATCATTATATTCACTCGAAGGAAGATATTCTTTCATTATTTCAAGAGATCTCTTCCCAAGAAATAAGAAAATTCGGTGAAGAACATTTGGCCACTTTATTTCATATGCCTCCGAGGGAAGGTATAAGTTGTGCTATAGATGCTCTTATATCCTTTAATGATGCGTTTCAAGACATTGTGGTCTTTTGGTACCAAGAATCCAAAAACCTGGGTCATGAACAACTAGACACACTATGTAAGCGTGAAGAATATCAAGTCGAGCTACTCAAGAAAATACTTATGCGGGGTTGTGATTTGGGGGAATTTAAAATCAAAGATATCAATTTGGCGGCTCACGACATAATTGTGCTCTGTGATATGTGGGCGTTTAGGCGCTGGTCATTGAGAAGGGACTATACAGTGGAACAATTTAAAGACGCACAGAAAAACCTGATCCTATCAAGAGCAACTGGCGGTTGTTATTAGTAAGATATTTGTAGGCAAAACATATAATCAGTCTCGTTAAAGCTTTCAACAAGTAATATAAATCACAATTTTGAAGGGGGCGTTCTGGCTGCAGAGTTATACCGCATGTGGAGTAAACTCCATATTTTTACTTTTGAACAGGTGTGTTTTGGGAGGGAAAAAATATGGTTATAGAATTCACTGGACTGGTGGAACAATTGAAAAATGAAGCAACTAACGCAGGTGCTCTAGTATATGTAGCATCGGACGCCGAAGATGCTAGAAATTATGTTTTAAAGCTGGCACAAGAGCATATTGTCAAGCTGGCCGTCAAATCAGATTCTATGCTGGCTCAGGAGATTGGATTAAGACAGCACCTTGAAAAGTCCGGCATCGAGGTAAAAGAAACTGAAATCATGGAGTGGTGGGCTCAGCTAGGAAATGCTGCCTATGATACACTCCGGCAACACTATATCAATGCAGACTTGGGAATTTCAGAAGCCAATATTGGCATAGCTGAGACAGGGACGCTGACAATCATGGGCAATGAAGGGAACGAGCGCTTGGCTGCCATTTTGCCCCGCATACATTTGACATTGATTAGCAGTGAAAATTTGGTTCCTACCATGGAGGATGCAGTTGCTAAACTGAAATCGATAAGCCAGAGTGTATTGGGCCGTAAAATGCCACGTTATGTTACGTATATTACCGGCAGGAATACAACTGGCGATATACTCGGTGCGTTGACTGCCAGGGCCCAAGGTCCCGAGGAAGAATATATAGTAATAATCAATAAAGTTACCAATTTATAAGGGAAGATCGCAATAATATCCTAAATTACTGTATATACTGCGGATACGATTCTTAGTTGAGATGTCTTATATGAGTAAAGAAATGGCAAAACGAATACACGAAGCATTATTAGACAAAAGGATCCAGGCTGCCTTTCAGACATGGGAACCAATTCTGAAATTTATTAGCCAGGCTGCGCGAGAGGGCATCGATTTCGAAGCATCCAGACAAAAAATCCACGATGTGAAAGAAAAATCTATATCAAGTCTCCCCCAGCTTATCGAGCAGTTTAAAAGAGAGGCTATCGATGCTGGTGCTTCAATTTATGAAGCTAAAAACGGTGCGGATGCTAATAAATATGTATTGAAGCTGGCGCATAAACAGAATGTAAAACGCGTGGTGAAATCAAGTTCAATACTAGCCAGGGAGATAGGACTAAGAAAATACCTTGAAAAATCGGGCATAGAGGTAGTGGAAACTGATGTTGGTGACTGGATTATCCAATTAGCGGATGAGAAACCGGCACATATGACTGCGCCCAACGCTCATATAACTATCGAGCAGGTTACAGAGCTTCTGTCAAAAGCATCCGGCGAGAAACTCGAACCTGAGCCGCAGGCTTTACTTAACGCTACTCGCAGAACACTCCGGCAGGCATTTCTTGCTGCGGACATGGGCATCTCAGGCACAAATATAGCGGTAGCCGAAACGGGCACTATTATGATCCTGACTAATGAGGGGAACGGCTGCATGACCACCACATTACCGCGCATACATGTAGCCCTTGTCGGGATTGAAAAGCTTGTGTCTACCCTGGAAGACGCCACCGTTATTCTAAGGCTGCTTAGCCGAAGCAATATGGGCATGAAAATGCCCGTTTATATTTCCCATATTACAGGTCCCAGTATCACCAATGCTTTTCATGATGCAACAATTGCAGGTGGGCAAGGACCCACGGAAATGCACATTGTCCTGGTAGATAATGGCCGCAATGAGATTAGAGAATCTGTTGAGTTCAGAGAGGCGCTGTACTGTATTAAATGTGGTGCCTGTCTCAATGTATGCCCGGTTTTTAGATCTCTGGGCGGGCAAACCTATGGGTATATATACCAGGGAGGCATCGGCACCATATTGACTGCTTTTCTGCACGGCATGGATAAGGCCAAAGACCTAGCCAGCTTATGCATGGGTTGCATGGCCTGTAAAGATGTGTGCCCGGCTGATATCGATATACCGGGCATGATCACTGACTTAAGGGCAAAGATAGTAGGGGAAGGAGGGTTATCCTGGATAAATAACCTGGCATATCGCAGTGTTTTAAAAAACCCTTCAAGCTTGGACCGGTCAATAAAAATAGCATCTTATCTCCAACGGCCTTTTGTGGATAAAGACTCCATGATAAGACGCCTGCCATATCCATTAGGCCCATTATCTCAGACTATCACCTTGCCCTCTTTGCCTGCTTCCACATTGCGTGACAGGCTAAAGGGATATTCCGAACCAAGATCAACCAAACAGAAGGTGGCTTTTTATGCGGGATGCGTTGCTAATTATTTTTATCCTGAACTTGGCGAAGAGGTAATAGATGTTCTTCGTAAATATGATTTAGAACTATACTTCCCGCCGGAACAAGCCTGCTGCGGCGCCCCGGCTTTGTACGAAGGTGTCATAGACACTTCCCTAAGCCTAGCTAAAACGAATATAGCTGCAATTGAGAAAACGATTCCGGACTACATTGTTACCGTATGCCCTGGATGTGCTGTCATGCTGCAAAAGGAATATCCGCGTTTGTTAGCCAATGAACCCGGATGGAAGCAGCGTGCAGACGCAATGGCATGTAAAGTCCGCGATTTCTCACAACTCATCCTTGAATTATCGCCTTCATCAGGTAAAAAGGCCCCACGAAGCGTAAGGGTAACCTACCACGATCCCTGCTATTTGAGACGCGGAATGGGGATTTGCCAGGAACCTAGGCAGTTGCTTGAGCGTGAAGGTTTTGAAGTGGTCGAAATGGAGGACTCCGAAGCCTGCTGCGGTTTCGGTGGCAGAACGGTGCTTGAGTATCCTGAGTTATCTAACTCTGTACTGCAAAGGAAGCTGGATAAAATACAGGCTGCCGGCGTTGACCTCGTTGTTACTAATTGTGTGCCATGTGTCTTGCAGCTCAGGGGTGGTCTCGATAAACGTAAAGGCAAAACCAAAGTGATGCACAGCGCCGAGTTACTGGCCACACAAGATTAACAGCGTATTCTCAGTCTGGAGGAAACTAACATGGCAAAAATAGAAATAGATGAACCCGGAAAATCGGAGTTGCTTTTGGGGAACGAAGCTATTGCCCGGGGTTCATTAGAAGCCGGTATCGGGGTTGCTACGGGCTATCCTGGTACACCGGCTAGCGAGATCATCGATACTTTAGCATCTTTATCTAAAAAATTAAATATCTATGTTGAATGGGGAGTGAATGAAAAGGTAGCTGTAGAGGTGGCAGCGGGTGCTTCATTTGCAGGCATCCCCAGCTTAACAGCTATGAAATATAACGGGCTAAATGTTGCCTCTGATGCTGTAGCACTGCTCAGCCCAGGTAATATAGGCAAAGGCGGGTTGGTGATGGTGGTGGCAGATGACCCGGGCGGCATATCAAGCGATAATGAACAGGACACTAGAAACATAGCCAGGATGTTAGAAATTCCCCTCTTAGAACCATCGGATCCCCAGGAAGCCAAAGAAATGACCAGATGGCTATTCGGGCTCTCAGCAGAGCAGGGGTGCATATGCATGCTAAGGACAGTTACCCGCATTTCACATGCAAGGGGCACTGTTAAATTGGGTGCGTTACCACGTAAACAACACAGAGCATATTTTGATGAGGTGTACAACCCAGCCATGCCGACGCTGACCAAATATAATCCCAACCCGGCCTCTCTTATGCATTTAATTTCAATTGAGCGCATGAAAACGGTACGAGAAAAGTTCGAGTCATCACCATTCAACTGGTATTCAGGACCAGATAAACCGGGATTACTGCTAATAACTTGTGGCATCGGATGGATTTATTCACAGGAAGCAATTAAGCTGCTCAAGCTGGAGGGCAGAGTCGGGATCTTAAAACTTGGCACAATTTCACCTTTGCCAGAAAAATTAGTGAAAGTACATTTAGCTAAGGCACTAAAAATATTGGTGGTGGAGGAAATGGACCCATTTCTTGAGAGAAGCCTTATGGAAGTGGCAGCCAATTTATTGCCCGATGCTCCTCGTGTAACATTCTATGGTAAAAATTCCGGCCATATTGATGCCTATGGGGAACTGAAGCCAGACAAGGTTATTAAAGCTCTAGCTGAAATCTTGGGTTTAACATACGAGGCTCGTGAGGCAAGATATGCAAAAAAAGCAGAGGAATTATTAAACGCCTACGTATTTGAGCGTGGGGGTGCTTTCTGTCCCGGCTGTCCTCACCGTGCTTCCTTTTGGGTGATTAAAAATGCCCTCAGACTGGATGGACGCAATGGATTTGTCACGGGTGATATAGGGTGTTATCAGCAGGCATTGATGGGGACAGGATTTTATCAGTTGAGGACATGTCAATCAATGGGGAGTGCTGCAGGAGTGGCCAGCGGATTGGGGAAGCTTGGGCAATTCGGTTTCAACCAACCGGTCATTGCTGTTTGTGGGGATTCTACCTTTTATCATTCTACGATACCAGCGCTTATAAATGGTGTTTACAATCAAGCGAATTTCACCCTCATTGTGCTTGATAATAATGTCACCGCCATGACGGGTTTCCAGCCGAATCCTGGGACGGGGATAACAGCCACAGGCGAACAAACAAAACCGATAACTATTGAGGCTATATGCCAATCACTGGGGTTACATGTGGAAGTTTGTGATCCCTTCGATTTAGACAACAGCACCAAAACGTTGTTGAAACAGATGGATGGAGGCAACGCACCACGAGTGGTGATTATGCGGCGTGAGTGCGAGCTGGTAAGAAACCGCAGGGAAAAGAAAAAGCCATACCAGATAGTCATTGATCCAGCTAAGTGTAAAGGCCAAGACTGCGGCTGCAACAGGTATTGTTACGCGGTATTTAATTGCCCTGGCCTGATATGGGATGAAAAAGCAGGCAAAGCTGAAATAGACGAAGCTATTTGCAGCGGTTGCGGTGTATGTATCGATGTATGTCCGCATAAAGCCATTTCCAGGAGGGCATGATGACATTAACGAAAGACCCGATTAATTTGCTTATCGCCGGGGTAGGTGGACAGGGAAATGTACGCATGGCAGAGATTGTAGGCAGTGCTTTGCTACAAAGCGACTACCTGGTATCCATCGGGGACGTCCTTGGCGGCGCTCAACGCGGTGGCTCCGTGGCAAGCCATATCAGGATCTCAAAAGAAACTCGATACGGGCCCTACATACCGGAGGGGCAAGCCGATATCATAGTTGGCATGGAACCAGTTGAAACGTTGCGGGTTGTCACCAAATACGGCAACCCGGGCACCATGACAATTACCAGTACCAGGCCTATATCCTCAGTGGATATCTTTGGACGCAGAGTGAATTATCCAGATCTTGATCTGGTTTTTAGTAGTATCAGGGAAATGTCAAGCAAGGTATGGATAATAGACGCCATGGGCGAAGCGTTAAAACTGGGTAAGCCGATCTACGCCAATATGATTTTAATAGGGGCATTGATTGGTACGGGCCTTCTGCCCTTCAATATAAAATCAATGGAACCGATACTGATAGAAGCATTCGGCAACGAAGCTGATACAAAAAATATGAGTGTGTTAAGAAAAGGAATAGACCTCGTAAAGCAGTAGAGAGAAGATTTTGGAAGTAAAAAAATAAGCACCGGAGAAATCAAAATGATTATTGATTTCCGCCTGACAGCGCCGATCAGGGAATGGATGGATCTTGAAGAAGCAAAGGAAAAATTCCCTAACAGCTATATGAGGGGTTACATTGTGTCTGCCTACAAAGCCACCGCAATGTGGGGCATAACCTCTGAAGACCTGGTTAAATCAATGGATGATAGTGGAGTTGATTATGGCATATTGCAGGCGGAGTGGGCACTCGGCGATTACCGTAAACAGAACGATGCTGTTTACAAGGTAGCTCACAAATTTCCCAAGAAATTTCCCCGCTATTTTCTGACAATCAACCCACTTGAAGATGATGATATGGTTAAAGTAATTGAACGCGAAGTTAAGGAAAGGGGATTCAGCGGTCTCAATACGCAGACATTTGCCCAGCGCATGCGCCCCAATGATAAAAGGCTTTACCCCGTCTATGCCAAGTGCCAGGAGTTGGGCATCCCTGTCACTTTCCACTCATCGATAAACTTCACTATAGACCGCACAATCGATTTCAGCCGACCCATCTATTTAGACGAGGTAGCCTGCGATTTTCCCGATTTGAAGATCGTTGCAAACCACGGTGGCTGGCCTTGGGCGGCGGAGATGATTGCCGTGGCGTGGAAACACAAGAACGTATATATCGAGATCGGCGCTGTTTCTCCCAAATACATAGGTATGCCGGGAACGGGATGGGAGCCGCTGATGGTGTACGGTAACAGCTTATTACAGGACCGCGTGCTTTTTGCCACCGATGGCATGATACCGTTTAAACGTTGCATCGAAGAACTTCAAGCCCTGCCGCTCAAAGACAAGGTCAAAGAAAAGTGGCTTGGCCTGAACGCAGCTAGGTTACTGGAATTAGAGAATAAATAGTGGTGTTTAATAAGGGAATAAAACCGTGAGACGGTGGCCAATAGAAACGAATTAGGAGGATTCTACATATGAAAAAAATCGTAGCCCTGGGTGGAGCCGGTGTAATGGGTGCCGAACTGGTACGCCAGTTAATCAAGCGCACGGATGCAGAAATTATAGTCGCTGATGCGAGTGTGAAAGCACTGAAAAGAATTGCTGCTGAGTTGGGCAAGAGGGGAAGAACGGTGGAAATAAACGTGGATGACTCTGCAGCCCTGGTTAAATTATTGAAAGGTGCTGATATCGCAGTCAGCACGATTGGGCCATTCTATAAATTCGGCAACCGGATAGTAAATGCCTGCATAGATGCCGGAGTAAATTTTCTCGATATCGATGATGATTTTGACGCAACCAAGGATTGTCTGGACCTTAACGATGAGGCCAAAAAAGCAGGCATTACAGCAGTAATAGGCTGTGGCGCCAGCCCCGGTATCACTAACATACTCGCTAAGCATGCAGCTGATAAATTAGACCGTGTCGATGATATTCGTATTTACTGGGCGCAGAGCGGTATAGATCCCACCGGGCCGGGCGCCATGCTGCACTGGTTTCATATTACAGCAGAGCAGATCCCAATATTCAAAGATGGCAAATGGGTTAATGTCAGGGGATTTACCGAGCCTGAGGTGGTTGAATTCCTGCCGCCGATAGGAAAGCTTGAATGTTACTATACAGGTCACCCGGAGCCGGTGACCCTACCCCGTTACATCAAAGGGGTTAAAAACGTAAGCATCAAAGGTTGTATGTACCCGACAAATATGATGAATTTTTATAAGGTGCTTGATGAGGTTGGCCTGGGAACAGCTGACGAGTTCATCATAAACGAACAGTTGACGATGCCCATGCGTGAAGTTATTGTGCGGATTACGCGTGCCATGCCGCGTTTCGCTCCAGATTTCTTCAAAGAGGCGATCCGGGAATCAGTGGAGGTTTATAAAAATATAGCTGGGGCACAGAAACTGGAGGTGAGTGGTGAGAGAAAGGGTGAAAAGATCAAATATGTTTATGATTACATGGGTGAAAACGTTACTCAAGCCACAACTATCCCAGCAGCGCTAGGTACGGTTTTGATTATGGAAGGTAAGAGCAAGCAAAAAGGTGTGCTGGGGCCTGAAGCCGCTTTTGATCCAGCACAGTTCATTGCTGCTTTAAAAGGCGAGGGTACTTTTAATGAAACCGAGATAATTACCAGGGTATTGTAGAAAAGAAATGAAGCATAGGATGCCAGTCATTAAAGAATAAGGAGTAGCCAATGGTAACCAAGACAAAGGGTATGGGTGAGCTATTCAAAGAAGTCATTGATCAGGAACTTTGCACTTCGTGCGGAGCGTGCGTGGGTGATTGCCCATACACGGTTTTCTACAAGGGTAAAATCCGCATGCTGGACTTCTGCAATAGGGCAGAGGGCCATTGCTATGAATATTGCCCCCGCACATTCACTGATATGGACACTATAAGCAACAGGATACTTGGCACTCCTTATAGCGGCAGCGAAATGGGAACGGTTAAGGACATATTTATGGCCAGGGCAAAGGATGTTAGGGTGAGAAAGAAGGCCCAGTATGGCGGCACGGTAAGTACGCTACTTACATTTGCACTTTATGAAGGGCTTATCAACTGTGCAATCCTGACGAAGACCACCGAAGAAAAATTTCCAGCAGGTTTCGTAGCATCCACGGCCAAGGATGTACTGGATTGCGCCGGCTCTAACTACATTGCGTACCCGGCGCTGGAGGCTTTGAACAGGATGCCCCGGGATAGCAAGAAAAAACTTGGTATTGTCGTAACTCCCTGCCAGGCAATCGCCCTGGCTAAGATGCTGACTTATCCTGCTTCTCAACAGGTCAGCATGAACAATGTGCAGCTTGTAATCGGACTTTTCTGCACCTGGGCCCTGGCTTATGACAGGTTCTACGGGTTCCTTAAGGAGAACCTGGACCTGCCCAAAGTCAAGAAATTTGATATCCCGCCACCACCTGCCAACCGGTTTGATGTTTATATCCGCAAGGAAATTAAATCGTATTCACTGGATGAAGTGAGGAATTACAGGATGCCTACCTGTGCTTACTGCCTGGATATGACGGCGGAATTCACCGATATATCAGTCGGTTCGGTGGAAGGGGTAGAGGGATGGAACACGGTGATAGTGCGTACCCAGCGGGGTGCCGATATTATTGAGACTGTTAAAAAGAAAGGTATGCTCGAAGTGAAGGCGCTGCCGGCCCAGAACCTTACTCATCTCAAAGAAGCGGTGATGCTGAAAAAGACCCGCTCAATGAAAGAGATTGTTAAGAGGACAGGTGATAAGGACAACCTGCTTTACCTTGGCGTACCAAAGGGCCTGAAGGAAAAACTCCTGACATGAGATGAGTTTACCTTGGTAAGCAGAATTTTCGAACAGAGTATTTTAATGCATGGTTAGTATATACAGAGCCCGTATAGGTCTTAATGGCAGAATATAAAAAATGTATAGAGGAGGTGAGAAGCACCAACTAAACATATTCAAGTGGATGCGAAACGGTTTAATAGTATCAAATATAGGGAGGTAAGAACATGGCTGAAACAACGACAAAAAATGGGTATTTGCTTGGTAAAAAGTTTGCTTATTATTTTTTTATTCTGCTTTTTCTTCTAGTTACTATCGATTACCTTGACCGCCTCGTCGTTACATCGCTCTTTCCCTTTATGAAGACCGATCTCGGATTAACCGACACACAACTCGGCCTTTTGGTATCAGCGGTATTTTGGTCGGTAACGCTATTTGCGTTTCCTGTCGCGTTCTTCTTGGACCGGTGGAGTAGGAATAAAGGTGTAGGTATTGGCGCAATTGCCTGGAGCATTGCTTGCGGAGTATGTGCTTTTTTAAGGTCTTTCCCATCTTTTTTCTTGGCAAGGATTGTAATGGGCGTGGGGGAGGCGGGGTATGGCCCTGGCGGTGTCGCCATGATATCCGCCTTTTTCCCGGAAAACAAACGTGCGCAAATGAACGGCATTTTGAATGCGGCGGTACCCCTCGGGGGTATTGTTGGCGTCGTTGTCGGGGGGATCATTGCCGAGAGTCTTGGCTGGCGGCATGCCTTCGGGATCGTGGCTATACCTGGCGTAATTGTCGGCCTCCTATTCATTTTTACCCTGAAAGACTACAAGACCGTTGAACTAACAAAGGTAGTGACCACTGGGGCGGATGCCGGGAAAAAGGTGAAAATGAATGCAACTGATATCGCCAGGGGATTTATAAGTAATACATCACTCATCACTACTTTCTTTGGATATGTTGGAAGTGTCTTTGTAACCACCGCTCTTTTGACATGGCTACCAACCTATTTCTATAGGCTTATGGATAAGCCTGATATGACTGCGGCAGCGATGCAGTCATCAGCCATTTTCGTTATGGCAATAATCGGGGCTCCTGTAGGTGGCGTGGTTACGGACCTAGTTCTGAAGCGTGTGAAAAGAGCACGTATGATAGTACCCGCCATTTCAACAATAGTCACTGCTATATTGCTTTTCAGCGCTATGACAATGTCGGCAGGCACACTCCAGTACGTTTTACTCCTTGGCGTCGGGTTCTTCGCCCCCTTCTTCGTTGCCGGCGCAGCAGCAGTAACACAGGATGTTGTGCATTCCGGGCTCCGTTCAACCTCATATGGGCTTGGAGTTCTGATCCAGAACCTGCTTGGTGCCTCGCTTGGTCCATTATTTGTCGGAGCTATGTCTGACCGCTTCAGCCTGCTCACCGGGCTTCAGATGCTCCCAGTCTCCCTGGTATTTGCCGCAGTGATGTTCTTTATTGGATCGTTTTTCTACACGCGAGATCGAAGCCGTGTTGAGCAATCAGTCGTTGAAGTGGCATCGTAGCAGAACGTTTAGACAGGTTTGTAGGGAATTAGAATTTTTAGATTGTGAATGTACCGACTGATCACGGAGGGTAAATATGGGTTATAAGATCGGCATTGACGTCGGAGGTACCTTTACTGACCTCGTGTACGCAGGTGACGACGGTATTGTACATGTCGTGAAGGTTCCCTCAACTCCTAAAAATCAAGCTGAAGGGGTTATATCAGGACTCAAGAGAATCGCAGACAGAGAAAATTTACCCATTGGTGCCTTTTTAAAGAAGACAGAAATAATAATCCACGGTAGTACCGTGGCAACTAACACGATGCTCGAATTCAATGGGGCAAAAACCGGATTAATAACAACTAGAGGTTTTCGCGATGATATCGAGCTGCGCCGCGGCTTCAAGGAGAGAATTTTCGACCCACATTATCCCGCGCCAACACCTATTGCACTGAGAAGGCACCGGTTAACTGTCAATGAGCGGATAGACAGGGAAGGTAGGGTTCTTGTCCCGATTGATGAATTAGAAGTGACTAACCGGGTCAGAAAGCTTAGGGACTCAGGTGTAGAGTCGATCGCGGTTTGTTTACTCTTCGGATTTCTAAATCCCACCCATGAGAAGAAGATCGCCGAAATAATACAGCAGGAGTATCCCGAAGCCTTTATCTCCCTCTCACACGAAGTTCTACCCCAGATCAGAGAATTTGAGCGTGTAAGCACCACCCTCGTCAATGCGTACGTCGGTCCAAAATTGAAGAAGTATCTCGATAGTCTTATGTTGGAACTCTCCCAGCTTGGATTTAAAGGCGATTTCTTCGTAATGCTTTCGAGTGGGGGAATTATGAATGCGGCATATGCTGCAAAGTACGCAGTCTCAGGCCTTCTTTCAGGCCCAGCTGGGGGTGTGGTCGCATGCTCTCAACTTATAGGTGAACTAATGAACAAGCCAGATCTTATCACGGTGGATATGGGTGGTACCAGCTTCGATGTTTCACTCATTAAGGATAAGCGGCCGATATTGACGAGCAACTGCTGGTTTTCCCGCTATCGCATTGCGACTCCTATGCTTTCCATACACACGATTGGTGCTGGAGGCGGTAGTATCGCATGGGTTGACTCTGGTGGCGCACTCAAAGTTGGCCCTGCCAGTGCTGGAGCCGAGCCTGGACCTGCGTGTTATGGGAAGGGGGGTAAGGAACCGACCGTTACCGATGCTAACCTTATCCTCGGTTATCTGAACGCTGATTACTTCTTAGGAGGGCAAATAAAGCTTGATACCAACTTAGCCGCATGGGCGATCGAGGAACGGGTAGCCAAACCCCTTAAATTGGACCTGGTCCAGGCTGCTTATGGAATCTTTAGAATTGTTAATCACAATATGGCCGGCGGTATTAGAGCCGTCTCGATTCAGCGAGGATTTGATCCGCGTGAGTTTACCCTGGTGGCCTTCGGCGGGAACGGTGCGGTGCATGCGGGGGTGCTGGCAAAAGACCTGGGAATCAAGCGAGTCATAGTTCCGCGAACCGCCACTGCCTTCTCTGCCCGAGGTATGCTCAGTTCAAATATTGTAATAAATAAAATAAAGACATATATTGGCACTTCGGCGAAATATGACCTATCTATCATAAATGATCTAATCGATCAAATGAAGCAGGAAGTGGAACAGGATTTTCCTGCTTCAGTACGTGAGCAATCCAGTTTCTTAACAGACATGGCTTACAACTACTACCTCGATATGCATTACAAGGGAGAACTGTATGAAATCACCGTTCCTCTTGGATCAGGCAAAGCCTGGATCAGTGATGAAGATATCAGCAATGCAGCCAATGCGTTCCATAAGGCTCATGAGACGCTGCACACCTTTGCTAACCCAGGAAATCCTGTTTTTATTATGAACGTAAGGCTCGAGGCGGTGACGTATACAAAAAAAATACAAGCAAAACGACTTACACTATCTAAAAAGGATCCAGAGTTAGCACTCAAAGGCACCAGGCCTGTCTACTTCGAGGACAGGGGGGGGGTTATAGAGGCACCCATTTATGAGGGGATGCTACTTTCATGCGGCAATGTGATTTCGGGGCCTTGTGTGATTGAGGAACCTGCTACTAACGTTGTTATTTATCCAGGGCAGAGCGCACGCCTGGACGAATATGATAATTACACCCTCACCTTTAACTAAATGTCAGGACACACAAATAACTGATAGGAGAGCATGATGAAACAATTCGATCCCATCACTGCAGAAGTAATTCGCTATAGTCTCTATACAATTGCTAACGAGATGAGCGATACTATGATGAGGACAGCAACTACCTCTACCTTTAGCGAATCCCACGATTTCTCGACTTCCATATTCGATGGAGTGGGACGCATGATATCACTCTCAGATGGTTTACCTAACCACATGGGTGCTTGCAAGTACTCCGTTATGGAGGTCCTCAAAGACTTCAAAGATGACCTGTATCCTGGTGATATCATAGTCCTCAATGACCCCTATTTTGGCGGATCGCATATCCCCGATTGGACGATGATGACACCCATTTTTGTAGGCGATGAGATTATTTTCTTTCCCGTTATCAGAGCCCACCAGGGGGATACTGGAGGGGCGGTACCGGGTGGTTACAACCCTGGTGCCACTGATATCTGGCAGGAAGGGCTAAGACTGCCGGCAATTAAGGTGTATGAAAAGGGGAAGCCACGCAATGATATTATAAAAATGCTCTCCATTAATACCAGGGAACCAAAGTTCATCGGGGATTTTCAAGCAATGATGGGTGCTGTAGGTGTTGGTAAGCGCCGACTCGAGGATCTCCTTCAGAAATATCCAATAAACACTATCAAAGAAAGTATGGATTATATTATAGATTATTCTGAGCGACGTTTCCGAGCAGAAATCAAAGAGTGGCCTAATGGTGTATATCACGGAGAAGGATACCTCGAACATGACTGCCAGGGAACGAAGGACATTACTGTCAGAGTAACAGTGACCGTCAAGGACGATACTTTAAAACTGGATTTTACCGGGAGCGACCCGCAGACGCCGGGCTTCATCAATAGCCCGTTGCCTAATACTTATTCGTTCATATTCCTCACTCTCTCCTCAATGATAGATGACTCAATTCCGAGAAACGAAGGATTGTTTCACCCTCTTACGGTAATCCTTCCTAATGGAAGCGTTGTTAACCCGAATCCTCCGGCACCGGTTACCGCTTGCACATTACATATCGGTGGCGAGGTCGGTGAAGCTATAGCTATGGCATTGGCTCAAGCAATCCCCGAAAAAGCATTTCTCCAGAACGTAAAGATGGGGATGCCAGTCGTGACCTACGGAATAAATCCGTACGACGGAGAGTTCTACCTCGACCAGAATACCAATATGTCAGCAGGGTGGTGTGGCGCTGCCTATGGCACTGATGGGTGGGGATCGTTGCCTCCAGATTTTGGTTCTATGGTTATGGCTACTGCAGAGCTTCACGATATGTATTTCCCATGGCTTACCATCGAGCGAGAGTTCATGACGGACTCGGGAGGTCCGGGGCAGTGGCGTGGCGGAGTGGCAACAGCAGTTCGTCAAAAGGCACTGGCTCCCATGTGGGCCCACACTTACCTTATCGGGACAAAATATACCATGCGTGGCATCGCCGGCGGTATGGATGGGCCACCCAACATTACGGTGCTCAGGGAAGGGGCTACAGATGAATTAATCATCGAAACAACTGGGTATGGAGTGCCGCTTTCACCGGGGCATGTTCTTTCAGTGAAGTTTGGCGGTGGGGGAGGCTGGGGCGATCCGCTGAAACGCGATCCTAAGATGGTCCTGGAGGATGTGCTGGATGAATATGTATCTCTTGAGAGTGCCTTTGACGATTACGGCGTGGTAATAAATGAAAAGACATTGGAGGTCGATGAAAAAGCCACGGCGGATTGCAGAAAAAAACGATACCTGGAAAAGGCGAAGCACGAGAATGAATCTGACAAGCGGTTTGATAAATAGGACGCTCTTGCAAACGATTAAATAATTAAGGAGGCAAATAATCAGGTTCAAGACAGGTGAGCAAAATGTAATTGGCCTGCTAATAGAAAAACGGGCAAAACAGAATAAGAATAAGCCGTTTATTCATTTTGAAGGAGAGACCGCTACGTATGGTGAGGTAAATGAAAGGTCAAACAGAGTGGCTAACGGGCTATCCGCTTTGGGCGTGAAGAAGAAAGAGAATGTTGCCATTTATATGGATAACTGCCTGGAGTTTATCTACACGTGGTTTGCGTTAGTAAAATTGGGTGCCGTGGAAGTGCCGATTAACACAGCCCATAAGGGCAACCTGCTGGAGTATTTTATTAATTATTCTGATGCCAGGATAATCGTAGTCAGCGCCAACCTTGTACCCAATTTGGTTGCAGTAATTGAAAATCTGAAATACCTGAAGAAAATCATCGTTTTCGGAGATTTCTCAGACAAGAAAATTGGCCGCTGCGATGTTATTCCCTTCAGAGACCTGCTGAAAAATCCTGCCATCGAACCCGCCGTTGAAGTGAGCTATAAAGATTTAATGGCCATCCTGTTCACATCCGGTACAACCGGGCCTTCCAAGGGCGTCATGCTCACGCACAATCAGGCCTGTTTTGTAGCCACACGTATCCAGGAAGCCCTCTATCCGCACAAAGCGTCCCGCGACCTGGCAAAAGAAGTGTTATACTGCTGGGCGCCACTATCACACGTTTCCTCCCAGTTTTCGGGTGTGGTTAATTGCCTGCTGATGAACGCGACGATGGTACTGACCAGGGACTTCAGCGCCACCGACTTCTGGCCAGATATCGAAAAATATCAGTGTACCGTGTCAGGTGTATTTGAAGCGGTAATGAATATTCTCAGCTTCGCGCCAGCAAGTCAGAAAGATGCGGGGAATTCACTGCGTGCCCTGACGACGTCACATGTACCGGCTGAAATCCACGAACCTTTTGAAAAAAGGTTCGGGCTAAAGCTCATTAACATATTCGGCTCGACTGAGGCGGATGCCACGGTAATCGCAACCTATGATGATATTAAAGTTGGGTCTTTCGGTAAGCCCAGGGGATATTTTGAGGCAAGGATAGTTGACACAGAAGACATGGAATTGCCGGCGGGTAAGGTAGGGGAACTGGTATTTAGGCCACGCCAGCCACATATTATGTTCGAAGGGTATTACAAAATGCCGGAAAAAACCTTGGAGGTGTTTAAGAACCTCTGGTGGCATACGGGTGACCTGGCCTACAAGGATAAGGATGGCTATTTCTTCTTTGTCGGAAGGGAAAAAGACATGATACGCAGGGGTGGTGAGAACATCTCTGCCATGGAAGTTGAGTGTGTGTTAATGGCTTATCCGGGCATCAGGGAATGCGCGGCCGTGGCTACACCATCAGCAACATTCGGCGAGGAAGTTAAGGTCGTGATAGTAACGGAAGAGGGTAAAAAGATAGAGCTTGCAGACCTGGTCAGGTTTTGCGATGACAGGCTGGCGCACTTCATGGTACCCCGGTTTTACGAGTTTGCGAAATCAATCCCGCGGACAGATGCAAGTCAGCGACCAATAAAAAGCCTGATAAAAGATATCACGGAAAATACCCATGACAGGATAAAACTCGGTATCAAAATAAAACGTGAGATTGAAAAAGGCAGGTAAATTGACTATTTACCGCACCTTTAAAGGAGGTATGTTTTGGATATAATCGAGGCGTTGAAATCGCGGCGAAGCATACGCGGTTTTAAAAAAGATCCGGTGCCAAAGGAGATTGTTCATAAAATACTTGAAACGGCTGTGCGTGCGCCCTCCGGGCTGAATACCCAGCCATGGGAGTTTGTAGTGGCAAGTGGTCAAGTACTCAATCAAATACGCGAGGAGTGCACCAATCTATTTAATGAGGGTGCATTCCCTAGCTATGATATGCTGCGCAAGCCTTTCGAGGGAGTTTACCGGCAGCGCCAGGTGGACCTTGCCAAGGAGATTTTCAAGCTGATGGATATTACACGGGAGGACAAGGAAAAGCGTAAGCAGTGGATGCTGCACGGCTTACGTTTCTTTGAGGCACCCTGCCAGATTGTAGTCTGCGCTGAAAAAGGGCTGCAATATCCCCTTGATATGATGGCTATCGGGGCCGTTTGCCAGAGCATATGCCTGGCGGCACTTGAGTACGGCCTGGGGACCTGTATAGCCGATCAGGGCATCATGTATGACCAGGTCTGGAGGAAATATGCCAATATACCCGATTCCACGCGGTTAATAGAGGGGATCACCATCGGTTATCCGGATTGGGACTTCCCGGCCAATAAGATGGTTACTCCACGCGAGCCAGTTGATAATATAACTACATGGCTGGGTTTCGAGTGAGCATAAATACTTAGGAGATTTTACCATGGCTGAATTTGTCGTAACAGATGCACTTAAAAAATGGGTCGGCCATTCAGGTCCGCCGGTTATATATAAAGTAGAAGAAGGTGCAATTCAAAGGTATGCACAGGCTGTAGGTGACTCCAATCCTTTGTATAACGATGTCGAGTATGCAGCACAAAGTAAATACGGCAGATTGATGGCTCCTCCAGGTTTTGTAGGATGGCCAATAATCAGTGGGTTTGATTTTGAAAAATTGTTGGAAAATCTCATTGCCGATGGTGCCCCGAAAGAAAACCTCGATGGTGGCATGGAATATGAATTCCTAGCTCCAATAGGTGCAGGGGATATACTATCAGCAGTAATAAAAATCGCCAGCATAGAGGGCAAGGAAACGAAGCTGGGGCCAACAATGGTGACCACCTATGAAATAACCTATACCAATCAAAGAGGCGTCGTCGCCTTGATAGCTCGCGGTACATTTCTGAGTTTTTAGGATTCAAATATAAATTCATGTATTTAAATTGAAGGTTGGTAGGTATTCTATCCAGAACAGTTTATCTGTTACCATTTTATTTTGATGGAGACATACGATGAAGGACAATACATTAAAGATAAACCCTGCGGACAATGTTGCCATAGCGATCGAACAAATCAAGAAAGGCGGCCCAATTATTATAAACGGCGAGAGGCTTTTCAATGCAGTAAATGACATTGAGCCAAGCCATAAGGTAGCATTGATACCAATTAGATCCGGATCCAGAATAATCCGCTACGGAGAGCCAATACTTGAGGCGCTTGTCGATATAAACCAGGGTGAATGGGTCCACGTTCATAACGCACAACCTATTATAAGTTCAACATCAAATTAGCCGGCAGGAGATAGAAAAATGGAGTTTAGCGGGTATAAAAGAGAAGACGGTAAGTATGGTGTACGTAATGAAGTATTGGTAATTTCATCCGTGCTCTGCGCAAGTGGTGTTGTTGATGCAATAGGTCGCGTCTTTCCGAACGTAGCTACTATCCAGCACGCGTACGGATGCGGATATGGTCCTTCCGATTTTTTCACAAGTTTGAATACGCTTTCTGGTTTTATTAATAACCCTAACGTTGGTGCGGTACTGGCAGTCGGATTAGGATGTGAGCTGTTAAAGAGTGAATTCCTGGCACAAGCAGCGCAGGGGAAACCTGCGGAAGCACTAGAAATCCAGCAAGCCGGCAGCGCCGCCACTACCAAAAAAGGTATAGATATTGTTGAAAAATTGTTAAAACATGTTAATGGTCAAAAGAGAGTAGTTGCCCCTGTGAGCGAGCTTATCGTAGGGCTAAAGTGTGGTGGCTCTGATGCTTTCTCAGGTGTTACGGCCAACCCGGCCGTAGGAGCAACTGCAGACATACTGGTTGAAGAAGGTGCCACAGTCATTATGGGTGAAACAACCGAAATGATCGGCACAGCACATATACTTAAAAACCGCTGTACAGAACAGGACCTGAGCTTCCGGATAGAGAAACTAATACTCGATCAGGAAAAATTTGTACGCAATTATCTCGGTGAGCTTGCAGGGCTGGTTATCTCACCCGGCAATATAGATGGCGGTCTCTCGTCGATAACAGAAAAATCGCTGGGGTGTATAGCAAAGGCAGGAACAACTCCCATAATGGAACTGGTTGAATATGCCGCCAAACCATCAAAAAAAGGCCTTATTATCATGAATACCACGGGTTATGATATGGACGACATGGCAGGTATGGCGGCAGCCGGTGCCCACATGATTTTGTTTACCACCGGTAGGGGTACGCCAGCTGGTTTTCCCGCCATACCAGTTATCAAGATATCCAGTAATACCCGAACCTATCACAAGATGGAAGGGGATATCGATGTCAACGCGGGGTCAATACTTGATGAAGGAAAAACAATCAAGGATATCGGTACTGAGATTTTTCAACTGGTACTCAAAGTCGCCAGTGGCGAATTGACCAGGGCGGAAATCAATAAGTCCAGGCCTTTTAGCTGTCTTAAGCAAGGGCCTTCATTTTAGGCGGAATTTAAGGTCAATTTGAATACTTTACCTACATCTGAGATAAATTCAAAGGATCTTACGTAATAAATAAAAATATTAAATACTTGGAGGTGAGTTAATGATCAGGACAGTTGAACAGTATCTAAAAAGCCTTAATGATGGCAGGGTCGTCTATTGCCTGGGCGAGCGTGTCAAAGATGTAAGGACGCATCCCATGCTGAGAACAATGGTCCGGGCTGCTGCCATGGACTACGCACTGCCGCACGATCCCAGGTTCCACGATCTTTATGTGACAAAAAACGAAGAGGGAGAAGAGGTGAACTTTCTCCTCACCCCACCTAGGACCACGGAGGAATTGCTAAGGAGACGTGAATGCTTCGTAACGGGTATACGCACTGGCGGAGGCTTCCTGGTACATTGCATGGGTGTGGATGCCTTGGCCGCCTGCACGCTGGCCGCCAACAAGATGGACAAGGCACTTGGCACTAACTACGTTGAGCATGTGGAGAACTACCGTAAATACCTTCAGAAGAACGATGTTGGCACCACTGGCGCTATGACCGACGTGAAAGGCGATAGGAGCCTACATGCATCCAAGCAAGTCCAGCATAAGGACTTTTACCTCCGCGTAGTTGACCGCCAGAAGGATGGTATCATCGTACGAGGCGCCAAGATCCACATCAGTGCTACCCCCTGCGCCAACGAGGCCATCGTGCTTCCCTGCCGTTCGCACGAGGAAGAGGACAAGGACTACGCCCTTTCGTTCGCAGTCCCACTAGGCACAAAGGGCGTCAAGCTGCTGGCCGTCGAGCCGGTCACCCGGACCTACGGTGAAGAGGCCGCCTGGGATTATCCACGTGCCTGGGGATTGCAGCCCACAGAGTGTTTGATCGTGTTTGACGACGTTTTCATCCCCTGGGAGAGGGTATTCATGTGTCAGGAATGGCAGTTCTCCCGCGATATCACATATGGCTTCGCCAGCTACCACCGCCTGTTCGGCACCTGCAAGATGGTCGGCGAACTGGAAACGCTGACTGGCGCAGTCAGGCTAATTGCTGAGTACAACGGCCTGGAGAAATACGAACACATACGCAACAAGCTGGCTTGGATGGCCATGATAACCAACACTGTGGCCAGCATGGGTGAGATGGCCTGCCTCAAGGGTAACATAGATGCCGCCTCCGGCATGATGGTTCCTGACCTCATGCTCACCAACTCGGCCAAGTTCATTTTTGCCGATAGTTTCCACCAGATGTGCCAAATCGCCCAGGACATCTGTGGCGGCATCTCTACCACCGTTCCCTGCTACCGAGACTGGAAGAACCCCGAAATCCATGACTATATCGAGAAATATTTAGGAGCAAAGGCCGGTGTGCCCACTGCTGACAGGATCAAGGTCATCCGTATGATCAAGGATATGACCCACAACTACTATCAGATTGACCACATTCACGGAGAAGGCTCACGGGCAGCCCAGCAGATCTTCCTCTATTTCAGTGCTGACTGGAACAGGTATAAGGCCGCGGTTAAGAGGCATCTCAATATCGATGGATGGCAATCCGACCCGGTCTACGGACAGCTTGCTGAACCGGAGAAGGCTGTAGAACCCAAAATGCCACCCATTGATACTTCCTACAAACTGTTCTCGAACCTTAGATGATGTTGACAATTGTCAGTTAAATAAGCGGAATCAGTAAATTTGCTGAAAATATAATTTTCAAGGAGGTCATTCGAATGGAAACGTTTCCGTGGTGGAGTGAAGCACAGATTAAATTATCCGAAGATGCCAAGAAATTTACAGATGAGGTTTTGATTCCAATTGGTGAACGAGATGCCCTCAAGAGAAGATTTTCTTGGGAGGCTCTCAAGCTAATGGCCACTAAAGGCTGGTTTGGTGCACTTATTCCCAGGAAATACGGAGGGCATGTAGAGGAGTGGGGTGTAACAGGTGCAGCAATTATACTTGAAGAGGTATCGCGTGCGGGTGAGGTTTGTGGTGGTCTTTGTACAACCATGTTCGGTAGTACTCACCAGATCATCCATGATGGAAATGATGAGCAAAGGCAGAAATGGCTTCCCAGGGTTGCCAAAGGCGAGCTAATTGGCGCCATCACCATAACTGAACCCTATGCTGGCTCTGATATAGCCGGTATAGAGACCACTGCTGTCCGCGAAGGAGATTTCTACATTGTTAACGGTAAAAAGCGTTTCCAGACAATCGCTGCAGCCGCGGATCTTTACATGTCTTATTTCCTCACAGCTCAGAAACCTGAAGACCGGATGATGTACGCGCACCTGAGTGCATTTATAGTTGAGAAGGGGACCCCCGGCTTCCACGTGGAACGCATCAACGATACCATGGGCTATGACGGATCCTATAACTGCTACCTCAGCTTCGATGATGCTAAAGTTCCCGCTTTCAACCGCTTGGGGCAGGAAGGTGGGGGTTGGAAAATCATGATGAGTGGCGTCAACGTGGAGAGGATTCTTAATGCAGCCGCGGCGCTTGGCCCAATGCGCGAGTGCATTCGTTATACACAGCAGCACCTGCAAAGGCGTATCCAGTTCGGCCAACGTACTGGCGATATTGCTACTAATCAGTTTAAGCTGGCCGACATGATCTGGAAACTCTATCTAAGCAGGCTGGTAGTTTATTATTCAGCTTATCGCGCCGACCTCGGCTGTGATGTCGCGGTAGAAGCTGCAATATCCAAGATGTATGCCACCGATATGACCATGGAAACAGCCCTCGAGGCTGTGCAATGTATGGGCGGCAACGGTATTCTCAAAATCTATCCGGTAGAGAGGATTTTGCGAGATGCTAAACACCAACAGATTGCAGCGGGCACTTCAGAGATTTTAAAGCTGCTTATCTATCGTCAGGGACTCCGGAACCTTAGGTCGGTTCTCAACGTGCCGCTGAGGGTCATCGATCCCGAACTCAAGGTTCCGCTTCCCCTAGGCAAGCCGTTGCCCAAGAAGCCAGCTAGGAGCGAGGATGATGTGCTCAAGATACTCGCCGAGAACTACAGGGTTAATCCCGGCTTGCATATGACCATGGACGACATTAAAGAATGGCTGGAGATCTCAGATGAGGATCTCCTGAAATACCTGGAGAGCCTGGAGAAGCAGGGATTGGCGGGGCTTTACCGTACACGTAAGGGTATCAGTATGGCGAGGGTCACGTACAGGGGTCTCCAAAAAACCAACCCGCCCGAATATTATAAGTACATCCCTATCTGGGCCGATCCTAAAGACATGTTTTAATACATAAGCAAAATTTCATATTGGAAGCATGCTAGCTTAGTTCTCTATAGATATACGAGATTAGCCTGCCCATAACAATTGCCCGTATCTTATGATGATTTCTATGCTAAATAGCTATTCGCTCAAATTGGTAACTAGACTTTGGAAGGCGTGTTCTCAATGACGTAGGTGGGTTGATGATATTTGAGAACGAACCACCAATGAAATTTGTGTCCTTTCACGCAAACCCTACTGTAATTAAGAATAAAGAACGATTTATTCAAGCGGTAGGGCTTGCGCTCAATCATAATCCTATTTTATCGGACCGAGAACGCCTTGCGTTTGATCTTTTCGGCACATCTTTCTTTCAAAAGTCAGTTGATGCACACTTTTTGATGCTTATGATGGCTGCCGAAACACTTTTGGATCCCGCCTTGCGATCACAACTAGTTCGGGATCACGTTGAAAAATTAATTTCTCTAACTAGAGAATCTTCTACGCTTTCACAGAGTGAGAAGGATTCACTAATCGGTTCGCTTCAATTTCTATATAAAGATTCGATTGGGCAAGCAGGCCAAAAGCTTGCGAAGCGTCTCGGCAATCGGAAATATGCTGGGCAAAAACCATCTCAGTTCTTCACCAGGTGTTATGATTTAAGGAGTAAATTGGTTCATGGCCATATTCCCCGGCCGACACGTGACGAAATCGCTGATATCTGTGCTAGTTTGGAATTATTCGTAGGTGATTTACCGGCAAAAGATCGTGGCAGATTTTCAAGCAAGGTGTTGTTGACGCTGCTTGCTAGCTGAAGCGTTTTGGGAGTTCAAAGGAATTCTATAGCTATGTTGATACCAATGCCGACACGGTAGATCGGGCGTGGAAGTTGGCGTTAGAACTGGACTCGATAAAGGGAATTGGGCCACCTCTTGCTTGCGATTTCTTGAAAGAGATAGGTATCGATCGCTATGGGAAACCTGACATCCACATAAAGCGTACTTTTAGTAGGCTCAAACTGATTGGTGAATTCAACCAAGATAAGGAAGCTTTCAAAGTTCTCTGGCACATGGCTCACCTGAGTGGCTGCTCTCCGGCTGTTGTAGACAAGGTCTTCTGGATAGCGGCTTCGGGTAGGTGGGATAAAACTTTGGACAAAGAACTAGATAAGGTTGAGCAGAAGGAACAACAGCTACATAGGAAACAACGTTTTAACAGCTTTTTGAACAAATTTGTTAAAAGCTCCTGAAGAAATTGGCAAAATGTCCAGCACGGGTCACAACATACTATATTCTTTTAGTCAATGACTCCGGCATCACCCTTGTTTTTCTTCACATCCGGTGGGCAGACCCCAACCTCTGTTTACCTGACTCCCAATTTAGCGGTTAGATCCGGG